>Ga0206131_10005445_pt1 | contig 13441 bp, 9 predicted proteins | sample Helgoland_Spring_FD_148636 | JGI IMG/M metagenome (GOLD analysis project Ga0206131, IMG submission 148636) | Pelagic subsurface seawater microbial communities from Kabeltonne, Helgoland, North Sea - Helgoland_Spring_Bloom_20160517_1 | ecosystem: Environmental > Aquatic > Marine > Epipelagic ...
CAAGCTGGGTTTAGTGGGAATGCAGATCCGATAAGCTTGCAACCCTTAGGCGGCAATGTAGGCATTGGGTTATTATCGCCAAGTGCGAAGCTAGAAGTGGAAGGAGGCATAAAAGCAGACTCGCTAGATTTACAATCAGGCTTAATCAAGAATGTAGCAGATCCCATATCTGCACAAGATGCTGCCACAAAAGCTTATGTAGATGCCTTAGAAGCACAAGTCAATTTATTATTCAGCTATCTAGGTAACTTAATAACTGTACAAGAAAGACTAGATTTAGGAGAGACACCAAAGCATATTTTTGATAGTGGAATTGTAATAGATTCTATATGGGGGAAAACGTACCAAGGAGGCCTTATTTTTTACATGAATACAACAACGGGTGCTGGTTATGTTTCAGCCGCTACAGATCAAAGCTCGGGAGCAGAATGGGGCTGTCTTGGTACATCTATTGGCGGCACAAGCGCAGCTGTGGGAACCGGACAAGCGAACACTACAGCAATAGTTAATGGTTGTCCAACGGCTGGAATAGCCGCCAGACTATGTGATGATTTAGTATATGGTGGTTACAATGATTGGTTCCTGCCTTCTAAAGACGAATTAAATGAAATGTATCTTAAAATTGGGCAAGGTGCAGCAGCTCCTAATACAAACATTGGCGGTTTTGCGGCTTCGTTTTATTGGAGTTCTTCGGAGTGGGGTGATTTCTTTGCTTGGTTTCAGTATTTCCTCGATGGCAATCAGGACCTCCTCAATAAGGGCGACAACTATCCGGTGCGTGCTATCCGGGCTTTTTAACTATTTATCAATTTAACTATTTATTTATAGCGCGTAAGCGGTCGATTATTATTTTACAAATGGCCGACTTACCAGTTTTCAAAGAAGTTTATCAATAGATCTTGAAGATATTTGAATACACAAAGGATTTCCCTAAAGATGAGTGAAAGGTTCCGACATTAAGTCGGAATCAAAGGTCGTAAATCGACCTTTGAAATGAAGGAACCGAAACATCAGTTTCGGGCGAGTTGGACATAGGGTCAAGATATAAAAAGAGAAGGGATACAACTGGTAAGAAGTATTTACAGGGTAAATAAAGAAAGTGATAAACAAAAATATTTGGAATCATTTTTAGACGATTTTGAGGTTCTAAAATTGGAAATCAGAATTTGCACAGATATGAAAATATTGTCATTGAAGAAGCAAGCAGAATTAAGTTTACTGATGGATGGTATAGGTAAACAGGTTACTGGATGGCGTAATGCCCAAAAAGAATAGTAGGCCAGAATTGCCTAGCATTGAAGAGCAGGTAAGGTTTCAGAGTATTATGAATTCCTACTTAGGAATTATGAAACACTATAACACCTACGGTCTAAGAAAAAAAATGCTCTGGAAACACCTAAGTCCTTATTGGTGGAATGTAGTATATATGTCTTGAGGATATGCTAAGTTTGTCAGGAAAGTAAGGAGGAGTACGGCAAGTAACATTAGATAAGACGGAAGTCTTACTATCGCTGTGTCCTCCGCATATCATTGACGTTATGTAATTAATTGGTTATTATACAATACTTTAATTAACCTTTCACATCAAAGTGTTTTACAAAAGGTTGGCTGTACATTCGTTTTCCTGTAGCTGCTGCCATTGCATTAGCCACTGCTCCTCCTGCTGGTGGTAAAGTTGGCTCTCCCAATCCCGTTGGGTCTATGTTGCTTTCAACAAAATGCACATTGATTTCAGGTGCTTCTGGCATTTTGATCAATCTGTATTGATGAAAATTATTAAATTGAGAGGCTCCTTCAATAAATTCAAAATCTCCATACATGGCATGTCCTATTCCATCAATAATTCCTCCTTCGATTTGGTTGAGAGCCGCTTTTGGATTGACAACAATACCACAATCTACGGCGCATGTTATTTTGTCAACAAATGGCGATCCGTCCTTCATTGAAACGTGTCCAACTTCTGCAACATAAGTATTGTGTGAGTAGTAAGCACAGAATCCTTTGTATTTACCTTCTTCTTTTTGACCCCAATTGGCTTTTTCTGCTGCTAGTTTTATAACACCAATTAAACGTTCTGGATCATAGCTAAGGTTTTCTCCTGTAGGATTGTTTTTAGCACGTTCCAGCATTTCAATTCTAAATGTTACAGGATCTTTCTTAAGATGTGCAGCCAATTCATCAAAGAAAGCTTGTTCGGCATAAGCTAAAAAGTTTGCATAAGGAGCACGCCAAGCACCGGTTGAGATATTACTTTCTAATTTGTGTGAATCAACACGGTAGTTTTCTACAGCGCCACAAGGAAAGTTAGATGGCATTTGACCGAACATTTTGCCATTAAAACAAGCTTCTGTCAAGTGGTAAGCATCTATTTTTCCATCCTTTAATCCAACTTTAAATCTATATTGAGAAGCAGGCCTGTATGTTCCTGCAGTCATATCATCTTCTCTTGTAAATAATAACTGCACTGGTTTTTTGCTAAGCTTGGATAATTCTGCAACTTCTGCTACAAAATCACCATATAGTCGTCTACCGAACCCACCGCCCATTCTTGTAAGCTCAATGGTTATATTTTCTTTGTCCATTTCTAACTGCTCAGATAAATTACTGAGCTGCCATTCTGGAGTTTGGATAGGACCTAAGACATAAGCTTTTTTATCTGTTACTTCTGCATAGCAATTCATAGGCTCCAAGCAATTGTGCGGTAAGAAAGGTGCAGCGTATGATTTTTCAAAAATCTCATCTGCACCAGAAAGAGCTTTGTCAACATCTCCGTCTGTTCTTCTTGCTTCTTTTGCTTTCTTAGATAAATGTGAACTCAATAATTCATTGTGATACTTTGTGTCTTCTACTTTTTCACCAAGTTTCCATTCTGCAACAAGGGCTTTTTTTCCTTTCATTGCTGCCCAAGTGTTTGAGGCAATAACTCCGACTTTTTCACCAAACTTAATAACGTCTATAACTCCGTTCACAGCCTTTGCTTTGGTGTCATCGTAACCCACTAGGGTAGAACCAAATGCAGGTGGCCTCAATACGCTTCCATAGACCATGCCTTTTTTAACTGTGTCTATTCCAAATAAGGGTTGTCCAGTAATTATCTTTTCAACGTCTACGTTTTTTTGACTTTTCCCAATGATTTTAAAATCTTTAGGGTCTTTTAGAGTTGGATTTTCAGGCACATCAATTGTAGAAGCCTCCTTTGCCAATTCTCCATAGGTTAGTGTTTCACCAGTAGCATTGGTTATTATACCTTTTGATGTAGTAAGATCTTTCGCGTCGACATTCCATCTTTTGGCTGCTGCTTCTACAAGCATATGTCTTGCTGTTGCTCCTGCCTTTCTAAGGCTTTCCCAACCTTTACGGATTGATTGACTTCCCCCAGCCACTTGTCTGGTGTACCATTCAGTATTTAGCCCAGCTTGTTCTACGACTACATCAAAGAAGTCTACATCTAATTCCTCAGCGACGATCATCGGCATCGATGTTTTGATGTTTTGTCCAATCTCTGGATTGGGAGACATAATAGTAACGAGTCCTGTTTCTCCAATCTTAAGAAAAGCATTAAAATCAATCCATTCTGTTGGAATAGCTTTCATAACACGCAATGGTAGCGATGGATCTCCTTTGCAACCAGCCCAGTTAAAACCTAAGACGAGTCCTCCTCCAGCAATTGCTGTTCCTTTTAAAAAATTCCTTCTGTTATGTTGTTTTAAATTGGCCATAATTACATGTTTTTAGAAGCTGTTTTTATAGCTTTTTTAATTCTCAAATAAGTTCCACATCTACATATATTACCTTGCATAGCATTGTCAATATCTTTGTCAGTTGGTTTATTGTTCTCCTTTAACAATGAGGCAGCACTCATTATTTGTCCTGCTTGGCAATAACCACATTGAGGCACATCATGCTCGATCCAAGCTTCTTGTAAAGGGTGCTTGGCATTTTTATCTAAGCCTTCAATAGTTGTTATTTTTTGATTACTTTCTAGTGACGATATAGGAAGAGAACAAGACCTCATGGATGTTCCGTCTACATGGATAGTACAAGCGCCACATTGTGCGATTCCACATCCGTACTTTGTCCCAACAAGATTAAGTTCATCTCTTAGTATCCATAGGATAGGTGTATCTGCATCAGCATTGACTGATTTTACTTCACCATTTATGTTTAATTGATATGTAGGCATAGAATAGATTTTTCAATTTGAGCGCCTTGCCGCGCTTTTAACTTTGCACAAAATAGATTCACTAATGTAATGATTTTTTTCAAGTTTTTTTGCTAAGGAGGTGCCATTGACAAGTATACTTGGCACAAATGAAGATACTTTGCTAAGCTCTGACAGAGTCTAGCTCTGACAGAGCTAAGCAAAGTATTTTGATGTAAAATATTGATTATAAGATAGTTATATTTAAATTGATGTTTTTTTGTATCAAAATGAATGAGGGAGCTCAGCTCTGTCAGGGCTAGCCAAATAGTTAATCGGAATACAATGGTGTTTCATTTTTATAACAATAATAAGTATGAATTTTTTTGGATAATTAGGATGGTTGTATTCCATTTGTCAACGTTATTCGCTGGAATTTATTCATTCAATCGATTACAGGTTTAAGTGAAACAGACAACCAGCCATTTATCTTGTCTTTGTCTCAATTGAGATTATATCTCTATTTTTGACATCTTAATCAATTATATCCTATGCGTCCTTTTTTCACAACAGTTTTATGCTTAACCATTAATGTTTTAATATCCCAGAATCCTTTTCCTTTAAACTCTGTCCATGGTTCCACCCAAGAAGCTTTGGAAATCCATGTCACAAATGAAGAAGGACAGAAATCTTTTCTAAAAACGCATATGCCAAAAGGTAAAATATACTTAGTCAGTGTTTGGGCTACATGGTGTGGCCCCTGTCGAAATGAACTCCAGGCACTACAAAAAGTACATTGTGATTGGTTAGAAGAATACGATTTCGAATTTATTGCAATCTCAATTGACAAGCCTACTGATCATCCAAAAGTATTTAAAATGTCAAATGCAATGGGTTGGGATTTTAAAATAATTCATGACGAGTATGGATACCTAATACGTGAATTAGATGTATCAAGACTCCCCAGAATGTTTCTTGTTGACCAAAAAGGAAACATCGTATATGAACCAAAAGGCTACAGTGAAAGACACTTAAAAAAATTAGAAGAAAAGATCAAAACTATGTAAATTTCATCTACTCTTCTACTTCAAAGTTTCACCTAACCAACCATAAAATTCCTTCTGCCAAATCAATGCATTTTGAGATGATAGAATCCAATGGTTCTCTTCAGGGAAGTACAACAACTTACTTTTGATGCCTCGCAATTGAGCAGCATTAAATGCTTCCAATCCTTGACCAATGGGTACTCTAAAATCTTTACCTCCTTGAATTATTAAAATAGGTGTATCCCATTTAGCAACGTGCTCCACTGGATTGTATGCGTTAAAACTGCGTTGTGCAATTTTATTGGATTTGTCCCAATAGTTTCCACCCATGTCCCAATTGACGAAGAACATTTCTTCTGTTGTTCCATACATAGATTTCCAATTGAAAATACCATCATGCGAAATAAAAGTTTTGAAGCGTTTTTCATGGATGCCTGCTAAATAGAAAACAGAGTAACCTCCATAACTGGCACCGATGCAACCTAACTTATCTTTATCGACATATGATTCCTTTGATACATCGTCAATTGCTGACAAATAATCTTTCATGTTTTGGCCACCGTAATCACCACTGATTTGTTCATTCCATTCTACACCATGACCTGGCATACCTCGTCTATTAGGTGCAACAATAATATATCCCTGTGCAGCCATCAATTGAAAATTCCATCTGAAAGAGTAAAATTGACTTAGTGCTCCTTGTGGTCCTCCTTGGCAATATAAAAGTGTTGGATACTTTTTGTTTTTATCAAAATTTGGTGGATAAATAACCCAAGTCACCATGTCTTTGCCGTCAGTTGTTTTAACCATACGCTTTTCGACATTGCTCATGTTGATGTTTTTATACATAGCATCATTTTCATGAGTCAGTTGCTTCATGCTCCCGTTTGAAAGATCTACGGTATACAATTCACTGGCGTGATTCATGTCTCTGCGGTAAACAACCATTGTCTTACCGTTATGCCCTACAATTCCGTTGACATCAAACTGACCTTGTGTAATTTGCTTTGGTGCACTAACTTTTCCGTCGAATGAAGAAGGAATGTTTAATTCAAATAAATGTACAGTACCTCCAACTGGCGCATTAAAATAAATTTTATCTCCAGCATTGCTCCAAACAAATCCATTTACTGTTCCATCCCAGTTTTTTGTAAGGTTAAGATCCCCACCATTGTAACGCACTATGATGTCATTTTTGTCAGACTCATATCCGTCTCTTTTCATTTGCAGCCATCCTAATATTCCTTTAGATGAAAATGCAGGCGCCATATCATAACCTTTGTTATTGGCAGTTAAGTTCTTAGTCTTTTTAGTAGCAAGGTTATATTCATAAATATCAGTATTTGTGCTAACTGTATAATCTGTTCCGTGTAATTTTTTTGTCACATACAGTAACTTTTTACTATCTGGGTACCATATGTAATCTTCATCACCACCAAAAGGCATTGTCGGACAATCAAAGGGCTCTCCTTGCATAACGTCAACACTATTCATCATTCGACCCGACAAATCTTCAACAAACAAATGACTGTACTCACCATCTTCCCAAGTGTCCCAGTGTCGATATTGTAAACTCTCATAAATCTGTACATTGGAATTTTCCAATTCAGGATAAAAGTCAGTACCTGTGATACGTTCTATCTTAACGTTTTTAGTGCTGATTTTGTATTGACCATCTGGTGAAACATGCTTGTCAGATACAAGATGCGAGTAGTCAGAAATCTCTTTTTTTGCCGATCCGTCTAGAGGTTGTAAATAATATTTAGTACTGCGTGTATTTGCAAAAACATCATTTTTAGAAGAACGGTAAATTACTGCAGATTTATCATGGGTTAATCCAACAGATGACACCCTGTTAAGTTCTAGTAATTGTTGGGGTGAAAGATTTTGTTGTGCATTTAAAGCTCCTGAAAAAAGAAAGCAGCAAAGTATAAATTTAATTGTCTTCATAGTATAATTGTTTTGAATCACTTCTTAGTAAAAAGTATTACTACAATAAAGATAGTTAAACGTATTTAAATTATATACCCTATCTTGTACAATGCAATTATCTATTTATAATACCACAAAATTAAATGCTTATTCCGCATGTAATTTTGCATAATTATTTAATAGCCATTATTACAGTCGTCCCATCTTTGGATACTATACTTTCATTTGCGTCTAGTTTCGTTTTAAAGTCACGGATTAAAGTGTGGCTGTGGCCAAAGCTATCTTCACAATTAAATTAAGGTAGGAAAATCCATTTGAATTTTTAGATTTCTATGACGAGAAATTCTTAAAGTGAGATAATAAATCCAAAAATGTTGAGATTTATAAGAAACGCGGAACTGAATGATGTCTTCAATTGAATAGAACACAGGTATCCAAAATTATCCATAGGAAATCTTTTTTTTCGTTAATGCTCACCCCGAAAATTTAATTGCAAAGGCTGTAGCCTTGTGTAGTTAATGACGGGGGATAGAAGAAAAGTTAACCTTTACTCTAACTCCCACACAATCCAGCGATGTATTGAAATGCTTGTTCAAAACCAAGCTTGGCAGCTTCTCTCATATCTGCACAGGCTTTGTCACCTTCTTTTAATTGAAGATGCACATTTGAACGGTTATAATATGCGTCTCCATTGTTTGAACTCATTTCAATCATTTTATTGAGGTCACTTAGAGCACCATTCCAATCTTTTGTTTGCATATATGCTACAGATCTGTTTTTATAGTGTGCTAATTTTGTAGGCTCAAGATTGATTAAGTTAGAGTAATCAATGGCAGCTTCCTGATAGTTTTTTTGCTTGAAACTTACGACACCTTTATTGGTCCAATACATTGGGTTGTCAGGAATAAGTTTAACTAAAGTATTAAAATCAGATTGAGCATTTTCAAAATCTTCCAGTCTTAAATGGCAGAGGGCTCGATAATTATAAGCATCAGCATTGTCACTGTCCTTTGATATAAGTTCTGTACAATCGTCTACTGCCAATCCGTAATTTTCTGTTTTGAAATATAACTTCATACGAGCATATCTGGCATCGTCATAATTAGGCTTGATTTTTAATGCTTTTGAGTAAGATTGGATGGCCAAATCTTTTTGGCTCTGGGCGTTGTAACAAATAGCCAAATTGAAATGTGATTTTTCATTGTCATCAACCAATTTATTATAATGTAAAAAGTCCAAAACAGCTAATTCGTATTTTTTTTCACCCATTTGAATATAAGCTCTGTAATAAAAAGCTTTCTCAAGTTTATTGTCTATAGTGATTGCTTTTGAGAAACTGGCCAATGCTCCTTTGGTGTCTTTGATTTTCATTTGGCAGTACCCTTTATAATATGAGGCTTTGGCATTTGTTTTTTGTAATTTCAAACATTTACTAAAATCGGAAATAGCTGATTTATAATCTTTAAGAACGACCTTGGCCGTACCTCTGGCATAATAAGGTGCATCATACAATGGATCAATTTCTAGTGATTCATTATATGACTGAATTGCTTTTTTATAGTTTTTTGCCTTTGAAAAGGCGACTCCTTCGTTATATTTAATTACAGCATTTGGCGTCTGAGCACTTAAAAACAGAGGCAACATTAAAAAAGACAAAAAGCATAATTTCATATCGTATTAGATTTATAGTTAAACGTATATTATATACAAGCAAATATCTTGCAAGAAAATTCACGAAAAATTGGTAAATATGATTTTTTTAACAAAACTACCAACATTTAAATCTATTGGTTGTTTAAACGCTTCATTGTTGTTGTTTTATTACTTTTATAATCAATTTTTTAAAATTTGGAAGACAAAGATTCAAAATCGTACAATATAGAAGCTGATAATACGGCTTCTTCTCGCAAATCAGACCATATAGAGTTGGCAATGAAATCAGCTGTGAAAAGTGATGAAGCTGATCCTAGATTCAATTATGAGTCCATTTTGGCTGGTCATGCACAAGACGTTGACGATATGTCTTTGAGTTTTTTAAATAAAAATATGAAATTTCCTTTATGGGTGTCAAGCATGACAGGTGGTACCGAAAAGGCAAATATCATCAATAAAAACTTAGCGAAAGCTGCGGGACACTTTGGATTGGGAATGGGATTAGGCTCTTGTCGACAATTGTTGTTTGATGATTCACGCTTGCATGAGTTTGATATTAGAAAATATATGGGAGATCAACCATTATATGCCAATTTGGGAATAGCGCAGGTTGAAAGGTTGATTTCTGAGAATGAGACCTATAGAATAGATGACTTGATTAAAAATCTTTCTGCAGATGGATTGATTGTACATGTCAACCCTTTACAAGAGTGGATGCAACCAGAGGGGGATCGTTATTTTACAGCTCCAGTTGAGACCATAAAAACTTTGTTTGAAAGAGTGGAATGCCCAATAATAGTTAAAGAAGTGGGACAAGGCTTTGGTCCTGAAAGTTTGAAAGCTTTATTGAGTTTACCATTAGCAGCAATAGATCTGGCTGGATTTGGGGGAACCAATTTTTCTAAATTGGAATTGTTGCGATCTGATGATATAAGGTATAATGCATTTAAAGATGTGTTTAACTTAGGACATACATGTGATGAAATGTTGAACCATATCAATGATTTTGTTACTGAGGGGAAATTGAATAATAAATGTGATCAAATTATTTATTCAGGAGGCATAAAAACATTTTTAGATGGTTTTTATTTTATTAAAAAGTCTAAATTGAGTTCAATTTATGCACAAGCTTCTGGTTTTTTAAAACATGCATTGGATTATAGCGCATTAGAAGATCACGTCAATTACCAAGTTGAGGGTTTGAAGATGGCTAATAAATTATTAAAAGTAAAAGATTAAAATGTCTGATCATAAAACTATATCAGGATTTTCAAAGCTATCAAAGCGGGGTAAAATCAAATGGATCGTGAAGACGTTTTTCAAAGAGCCAGACACAGTTATGTCTGAATTGATGAGTTATTGGCACTCCAATGAGGAACAACAAAAGATTCTCGATAATTTTAGCGAAAATACAATCAGTAACTTTCCAATGCCTTTTGGAGTAGCCCCAAATTTTGTAATTGATGATTACGCTTATTGTGTTCCAATGGTAATCGAAGAAAGTTCTGTCGTTGCTGCAGCTTCTGCCGCAGCAAAGTTTTGGATGACAAGGGGAGGGTTTAAAACTGAAGTTTTGTCTACAAAGAAATTAGGGCAAGTCCATTTCTTGTGGAAAGGAGATAAATTCAAATTGCATTATCACTTCGAGGATATCAAAAAGAAATTGATGGAAGAATGTTTTCCATTAACTGAAAGTATGGTTAAAAGAGGTGGAGGAATAATGGATATTGACCTGATTGACCTGACAGATCGTGAAGATAATTTGTATCAATTAATGGCCTCATTTGAGACATGTGATTCCATGGGGGCTAATTTTATAAATACATGTTTAGAGCAATTTGGACAGTCACTTATAAATTACTTTAATTCTCATGACCAATTTAAGGGTGATGAAAAAGAAGTCGAGATCATCATGAGCATCTTGTCTAATTTTACACCTGAATGTATTGTTCGGGTTTACGTTGAATGTCCAATTGAAGATCTTGGTAAGTTTCCAAACGGTATGACAGCTGCTCGTTTTGCTGAGAAATTTGCAATGGCTGTACGTGTAGCAGAGATAGATCCATTTAGGGCAACAACGCACAATAAAGGAATTTACAATGGTGTGGACTCTGTTGTCATTGCTACAGGAAACGACTTTAGAGCTATTGAGGCTTGTGGTCATACATACGCTAGCAAAGACGGTCAATACACAAGTTTAAGTCATTGCTCATTGGAGAATGGAATGTTTAAATTTTGGTTGGACTTGCCTTTAGCAGTCGGTACCGTTGGAGGTTTGACATCTCTACATCCTATCGCCAAACGGTCATTGGAGTTGTTAGAAAATCCTAACGCAGACAAGTTGATGCGAATCATTGCATCTACTGGTTTGGCACAAAATTTTTCTGCTTTACGATCATTGGTGACAACTGGAATTCAAAAAGGTCATATGAAGATGCACCTTCAAAATATTCTCAATCAATTAAAAGCCAGTGCTATTGAAGAAATAGCAGCCATTGAGCATTTTGAAGAGGAGGTTGTCTCTTTTAGTGCAGTGAGAGAATTTTTGGAGAAACTGAGACTGAGTTAAACAATAATGAGTATTAACATCAATTCTTAGTAAATCCTAGGAAAGATATTGTATGTAATAATTAGTAAATGGCAGTCTAATATAACTAAAGTATACCCCAAAACCATTAAATTCTTTATATGAATGGTTTTTTTATATATAAAAAGTTAATATATAAATCTCTTTTCATATTTTCGTTTTTTAAACGAGACTAAACCAAGAGCTATCGCCAATTTTTACGGACACGGTAAACTTCTTTTGACTTCTGAATATGGAGTCTTAGATGGTGCATTGGCACTAGCAATCCCTACTATTTACGGTCAGAAAATGACAACCAAACAAACTAGAAAGTCTGATTTGCATTGGTTTGCATATGATATGGATGGCAATGAATGGTTCAAGGCACAAATCTCGCTGATGGACTTTTCACCTGTTAAAACAACAGATGATGAAAAAGCTCTTTATCTGCAAAAGCTTTTGAAAGGAGCTGTTCGACTCAATTCTGAATTTTTATCCAAGTGGAATGGTTTCGATGTTAAGACTTATTTAGAATTCCCAAAAGACTGGGGATTGGGGTCTAGTTCTACTTTGATATACTTGGTTGCACAATGGGCTGATGTCAATCCACTTTTGTTGCATTTTCAAGTTTCAGAAGGATCTGGGTATGATGCAGCTTCTGCTGGTGCTGACCTGCCAATTACTTATCAGATGATTGACGACACTATCAATTATACAGAAATTGAGTTTAGACCAGTTTTTGGTGAGCATCTTTACTTTGTGAGTCTCAATCAAAAACAATCCTCACCAGATGCAGTAAAGCATTATTTAAAAAATACGAAAGGCAGAAAGTCCTTAGCAAAGGAACAAACAGAGATTACACAAGCCATTCTTAAATGTAACTCACTCAATAAGTTTATCGATTTGATTGATAGGCATGAGCAATTGGTTTCTGACCACGTTGGACTAGAACGCGTAAAAGATAAATATTTCTCAGATTTTGATGGAGGTATTAAATCTTTAGGTGCCTGGGGTGGTGACTTTGTTTTAGTCGCTTGCAAAGGTGGACTCACTTCAATGAAAACCTATTTTTCAAATAAAGGATACGATACAGTAATTCCTTATAGAGAAATGATCTACAGAGAAAAGGTTGTTATTCCTGCTTAAATATCACTGAATCAGTGTCAATATTGATTCAATGTTTATTTATTTATAATTTAGTTTTGTTGAGTTGTAATTGCGGGGTCAGAGATTCACGAGAAGGATCAAATTGTTTCGCTACTCAATAACGTTCCTTTTTTCATTAATATTTTCTATTAAGATATCGCTACTCTGTGGCTTATTTTTTTCTACCAGTAATAATGGTTGAATAATTCTCTTTAACTATTAAAGTTGACTTGGGCAGTAGATCGCGAGTTGAGGATATATGCTAGAGGATAAGTTAAGCCAATAATCATTTCTCATTCCTCATTAATTATAAATCGCTTAACCCTTTATCCACTTAAGTCTTAAGCCTGACAATGTTTTCTCAACCGGTTGTAGTATCAAGGTGTCACCACTAAATGAAAACCTCCTTCTAACAATCTGGTTCCACATACTTGGATTTGAGTGCGAGATTCTTGAATGCTGAACAATACTCTCCTTTTCGTCGACACTGTACTTTGCAAAATACACATAAGACCCTGTTAAATGCTTAAGTGCGTCGTTTGATATTGTATCATTGAAATTTGGAAATACCATGTCAGTATCTTGATATCCTTTTGTTGTGAGGTGAAGTGCCATGTTTTCAGCATTGTCGTATAGAATATAACCTTGCATTCCATTTCTCCATTCGTTCCATTGTCCAGTAACTGAATCTTGTTGCTCCATTATTTGCAAGGACCAGAGGCCATTGAGTTTGTTGAGTTTAGTTTTCGGATTTTCTTGAGTGCACGCAGTTATTAAAATTGTAATAGTTAATGCCAATACTATATTTAGATATCTCATTTTGATGTTTGTGTTTAGTGTAAAATTGTGTGTTACAATCTCCAATGAAATAAAATGAACCTAGTTATATAAAAGGAGTAAAATACCAATGTATAATTAAGTAGGAGGGTAACTTCTTTTGTTTTTTTAATATAAATG
>Ga0206131_10005447_pt1 | contig 13436 bp, 17 predicted proteins | sample Helgoland_Spring_FD_148636 | JGI IMG/M metagenome (GOLD analysis project Ga0206131, IMG submission 148636) | Pelagic subsurface seawater microbial communities from Kabeltonne, Helgoland, North Sea - Helgoland_Spring_Bloom_20160517_1 | ecosystem: Environmental > Aquatic > Marine > Epipelagic ...
ATAGTGGTCACTCGCATGTTTAGTTGCGTATTCTAGTTCGTTAAACATATGGTCGAAACCAATAAATGCTGAACGGGGGAAAAGTGTTTTTCCAATTTTTAGATTTGTCATGTCGCTTTTATCTCCTGTGTTAGTTAGCAAGATGAGTGAAGACCCGACTATTCGGCATCCTCACTACTATATATAGGGACTCATGTCCCAAAAAACAAGGGGTAACTAGAAATTAAATGTTATTTTTGTTGAAATAAATTCAGATTTCTTTCTCCAGTTTGAATCGTCAGTTTTTCTTCTGACATACAACCCTGTCGTGATGCCTCTTGTGAGTTTATAATCAAACCCTGCATCATACTGAGTTGTATACATCTTACCATTCTCACCTTCTGGTTTACCATAAACGGCAATCATTGGTGCGGCAAGTGCGTATACGGATACTTTCTTGTATCCTGTCTTGTATCCTACGATAGGAATGATGCGAAGATAGTCTTCGTTATTCTCTAGCATACGATATTCAAGTCTTGGTTTCACAAAGAACCCATGCCAGTCGCCACCCTTATGAGTAACTCTGATTCTATTCTCTGCAATTTCACCGTCCTTTTGTGTTACACGATATGCGTATGATACATCCCCGACCTTCTTCTCTAGTTGAAGATGTCCTTGGTCTTTATCAAAAAACTGTCTGTATCTAAGATTGGTATCACCCTTCTTAAATATAAAGTCGTTCTGTAGGTAATCGTAATCAATGGCACTTGCGTCTGACGCAAAGAATACCATCGGGAGTACTACTCCTATTTTTAAAAGTGTTTTCATATTATTGCCTTTCTTTTCTTATTGTTTTAATAACAAACATAATATAGTTAGTAACTCTTTTTATTATTGCCGATATTATATTTCGGACAGAGTTCCCAATTTGCTTTATCTTTATAACCTATTATTTTTATTTGACGTAGAGGCGCACAATCTTTGACCTGTTCTTTGTTCTGTATTTGGAGAAGACCCCAATCCGAAAGGAGGGTCGCGATTGTATTCCTACGATGCATATCAGTCTCTTCGAGATTTGATTTCTTTCCATCTAACATAAACAACTCCTTGAAGTGAACGATATAGTATCGCCCCTGTTTATGTAATATATGACAAGACTGAAATAGTTTATTTTCTTTCCGTGACGCCACTCCTATTCGCGTTAGCGTTTCACAGACTTTCAAGAAGTCGTCTGGTTCTGCTAGAGTAATCTCTAACATACTTGCAGGACTCCATGAGACTAGTTTACTTTCTTCCACCTTTATTCACCTTTTTCCTTAGTTCCAATAACTGAGGTTGAGATAACAACGGGAGTACTTGTTCTGCTTTTTCATTACTGTATCCATAGTATTGTTTCACAACATCAATATCATTATGTTTTTGTGGTTTATTCCACTTAGAGAAACGTTTCCGTTTCCTAACTATATTTATAAGAAATGAATATTGTAAACGTCCATCTAGGTGATGATACTTATTCATTTCATTGGCAAGGATTACGGTATCATTAAAATAGGATAAAGACCTATTGATCATGAATGGGTTGTAACCCTTCTCTTTCTCCGGAGTGTCCATTATATTCTTTTTAGTATAGTTAATACTGTTTACATATTCAAAGGGATTCATAATCTGGTGTTTCCTCATTAGTTGTATTTACTATTATACTACACTTTTCTAAGAAAGTCAATCCTTCGTTAGACTTATATTTATGCCCGTAAATAACTCTAGTTATTCCTGCTTGATGTATTATCTTCGCGCAATGTAGACAGGGGGCACAAGTCGTATAGAGTGTAGCACCCTCGCAACTCTCACTTGACCTTGCTATCTTAGCAATCGCATTTGTTTCAGCGTGAAGGACTTCAGGTTTCGTTGTAAGTTTATATACAGGAGTTCGTGTTCCATAATCATGTATTGCTTTGGTCTCGCAGTTGTTGTCCCATCCACTTGGCATACCATTGATACCTATCGATAAAACACGATTGTCCTTTACGATAATACAACCTACTTGTATGCGTTGTGCGTGTGAACGTTCTGCGTAAAGTTTCGCAACGTCCATATGCGTTTTATCCCAATTAGTCAGCGTCAAAGTTAAACTCCATCTGTTCGTCGTTGTTGTCAGAACAACATCTATCCTCTAGTATTCCCTTCATAGTATTACTCGCAGTACAAGTGAATAGTGCTGGAACAAGACTATGAATAATAAGTACGGGAACCAATTTCTGTAATGTAAAAGCATATCCTAATGCCTTCACCATATGTTCTCCATAAGTTTCGTTTATATCTTTTAGATGTTTTTGACTTTTACCTAATAGGTCTTCTGTTTGAAATCTTGGATATATCATTTTGGTTCCTTTACCAGTGGTGAATTATTCCTGCTATAATGAAAAAACAAGTCATCCAATTGACACCTTGTAATGCGAGTCTCATCCACAAACCTTTGCGTGAATGTTTCATAGGAAGAACTGGAACCTTGGGTTCGTCGTCGTCATTCCTACCTATATGATAATCTAATGCCCTTGCGAGTATCTTTTCCCAAGTGGTAAGTTCATGATTCATTATATGAACCTGCATAGTTACATTCTTTGATACCACGAATAATATTCTCGAAGTTAGAAAGTCGTACCATATTTGCTCCATCACTTGGGGCATTGTCAGGGTCAGCGTGTACTTCAATAAAGAAGTTTTTCACACCCACCGCACTTCCGGCGCGGGACAGGGCAGGAACGAAATCTCTATTACCTCCACTACTTGTACCGTTGCCTCCAGGTTTTTGAACCGAGTGAGTACAATCTAATACTACAGGAATGCCAAGGTTCTTTAACATCCAATCAACACCCGTGAAGTCTACAACCAAAGTATTGTATCCGAATGATGTACCGCGTTCAGTAATCCAAACTTCTTCTGCTCCTGCTGTTTTAGTGATTATTCCCTTTACGTCCCAAGGGGCAAGGAACTGACCTTTCTTTATGTTTATAATCTTATTAGTAGAACAAGCATGATGTATCAGGTCAGTCTGTCTACATAGAAACGCAGGTATCTGTAATACATCTATCACATCATAGAACCAATCCATAATCTGGTCTATCTGTTTAGAGGTATGAACATCGGTAAGCATCTTGACACCGAGTTCTCTCTTTATGTTCTTGAAGTCTACTAGTGTTGTTCTTAAACCAAGTCCACGGATACCGTCTTCACTTGTTCGGTTTGCTTTATCAAAGGAAGACTTGAAGTAGTAATCATATCCGTACTTGTCACATACTCGTTGACACTCTTTAGCGATTTCCAAACTTTGTTCAAAGGACTCATGTTGGCATGGTCCTGCTATTATATTTCCATTAATCATATCAATTCCTATTTATAAGAAATTCACGTTTGCCATACACTCAGTAAGGCAAGCAACAAGATTTAATTCATGGTCTGCTACGAAAGCATTCTTATGTTGATAGTCCGCAAGTATTAATACTAACTGAGGTATAGAGGCAGGGTCAACATACTCTTCCATACTATCATAGATACCACGGAATACAGAAGCAGGTTCTACGTCCATATTATTAACAACCCACTGACGCATTTTCTTGAAGTCTTTTTCTTTTACATGTTTATACAAGTCTGAGTATTGAGAGTTATCTGTAACTAATACATTACTGTTAATTGTACCACCAATACTACCACGTTGTGCCTCATTAAGTATACGTCTCCAATCCGGAGCATACTTCATAATCAATCCTGCAAGGACATCGTTATTATATTCAACCTTTTCAGTCTCAAGTATATTCTGAAGTCGGTGCATAAACTGATAACAAAGTTCTGCCATTTGTTTCTTAGAAGTATTAAACTCATAGACACCGCATCGAGAATGAAGAGGTTCGATGATACGGTTCTTGAAGTTACAGGTTAGTATGAACCGACAGTTCTTACTAAACTCTTCAATAAAACCGCGTAGGGCAGGTTGAGTAGATTGAGGATTAAGATAGTCTGCCTCATCTAGGATAACAACCTTGTATCCACCTGACAGGGATACTGAGGAAGCAAACTGTTTTATCTTACCACGAAGGGTGTCGATGTTTCCCTCTTCAGAACCGTTCACTACTATAAAGTCAAGACCAAGTTCATTACAGATTGCTTTTGCTACTGTAGTTTTACCAAGACCTGCTGTACCCGTAAAAAGCATGTTAGGTATTTCACCTGTATCAACTATTTTCTGAAAGGTAGTTTTTAGTTTGGGGTCAAGGATAGTGTCCTCAACAGTTTTGGGGCGATATTTCTCGCACCATAGAAATTCTTTACTCATTCAATTCTCCATAATATATAATTCAAGTATACTACATTTGCAGTAAAAAGTCAATAGAAAAGATGGGGTAACTGAAAGGAAAGTTACCCCACCCCAAATATAAGTCTCGCGGAAAGGAGACGCTACGACTTATAATCTTTTATTCTTGTTTGTATATAGTCAACGACTAACTCTGTATCCTCAGGAACTTCGTGCTTAAACTCTGACACGTTTCCATCATCCATTAGATTTGGTCCAAACATATTACTTACATTCTTAACTTTAGTGAACCGACCTTTAATAAACTTTTCTGATTGATCAGACCCACGGTCTTTATATCTCTGTTCACGTATCTCGTCTGATACATTAAGAATGATTATTCTAACTTCATGTCCTGCCTTCTTACATGCTTCAAAGAAAGAGACAGAGTTAAGTCTATCACCCTCAAAGATAACGATAGGTGCAGGAGTTCCTTCTAGGTATTCAATTACTGCAGGTTGAACTGCCATACTCAGTCTATCTGTACCACAGAATACCTCACCTTCTTCATACTTACCAAGCAACATCATGTTACCAGAAGTATATCCTTGAACAAGTTTAACAGGGGTATGGGGTGTCCACTCTTTACCCTCCATAAACTTCTTCATTAATGTAGACTTCCCTGTTCCAGGAACACCTATTATACCAATTACTAAACTCAAAAGAATGCCTCCAATCCTATATTCATTTTAACTTCATCTTTATACATCATCTCTAGTTTATCCAGTTTACCTGTATCAAGGAATGAAGTATACTTCTCCTTTATAATACCGCATTTATTGGATAAAGTCAAGTCTAAAGTTTCATTTCTTGCTTCCCATAATACATTCCATTCAATACCATGCCATCCATCTTTTTCTACTTTCATTATCTCTTCTGCTTGGCGGTCTAAGTAATACCCCAAGTAACGACCACGACTTGTACGAAACAATTTCTTAAAAGAACATAACGCAGTTTCCATAGCAAAGTAGTCAAGGTCTTTCTTAATGTGAGGGTAATCAACACGCATCTCATTTAGTATGCCAGTTCCTATACTTTCTAATCTATCATACTCTGCAGACGTTAATTTAGAATCAACCTTATCCTCTTCGCCAATAGCATAAAGAAACCCATTACGATGTGAACGACTTCCGGAGTAATCGTTTAACATAAGACTTGTGGGTTCTATCTTTACATCAGCAGTATGCTTTAGTTGTTGCATATAAAACCAAGTAGAGTATCGACCAAACTTATGAAGTTCTTTCTTCAGAACCTCCCAAAGATTATTAAAGTTCTCTTTCTCATTATCACCATAGTAAGACTCTATCACTTCACGTTGAGTTCTATCACCTATAAACTTTTCATAGGAAGCATACATATCAGGTAAGTGTCCCTTGTTCCATTTAGTATCAGTTTGATATCGCAGTCTTTTATAATTCTCTGTATTCCATGCTGTCATGCGGTCTACTGTCGCTAATTCGAAATCCGGATACTCATTCATTAATATCCAAGAGGTGGGTAAGTAGTATGTATTGCCATATAACCAAGCAAACCAAAGTCTCTGTTCATCATTATGCTCATAGCGTTTATTGATGTAGTTACCCATCCATATAGCAGGGTCACAATCACCATAAGTAAGTGCCCACGCAAACCAGCGTTTGAATGCTTCGGTTCGGTTTATTTGTTGCCTATAATCCAAGTATAGTCCTCTATGTTTTTAGTGCTACCAAAACAATCAAGTATCACGTAAGATATCGTAGTGCTATCAGCAATGTGTAAGAAAGTGTCTTTAAACTTAGTCAAAGATTTAGACCACGAATTATATTCATCAATATCATTATGGTGAATAATTATCAACCCTTTCTTGGTTATTTTACCCATCTTATTTAGAATCGCGCCAATACCAGAATTATAAACCGTACCAGAAGAAATGTTAATTACCGCAACATCCGGATGGACTTCTTCAACCTTTCGTGCCATTCTATCTAAATGAGTTTTCGAGTATGTTTGAAAGTTCATTTGTGCTTCAGCGTAGTTATTTTTAATCATCTTACGGGCAGACCTAAGATTACCAGAAATTTGAGATTTAGTCCATTCTGGATATAATTTATTCTCAACTGTTTCCTTAAACTTCACACCGTCCAATAGTTCGAAGTTTTTATCTTTCTTTTCAAGATTGTCCACATATAGGTTGATAATCGCACGTTGACAATCCTTTGAGGAGTTTTGTAATTTTAACTTAGGGTTATGGTTAGCGATAACCCCGAAGTGGTCAATGTTTGATTTGTTGTCAAGAAACTCTGAACTGTTAATGTATATAACTGGCACAGATGTCCAACCTGCTAGTTTTGCAGCGGCAAAGGTATGGTTACCCTCAATGATAAGAAGGGTTCCATCTTTTGATACACAGACAATAATTGGAGAAACGTTCTTTCTTGCTTCTTTAGGGTCGTGTTTCATTTTTTCAGAAATTTGTCTAACATGATTATGGTTAAGCAATTTCAGTCGAACTTGATTTAGGTCAAATCCTTTAACCTTTTCTATTGGTTCTTCAAACGTTTCATACTCGCCATTTTTAACCTTGTTTAAAATACCTTTAACTAATTCTTTATCGAAAAAATCATACATGTCAACTTCTTCGACTGGGTCAATACCTTTTATCCAGTCAATACCGACTTTCGCCATCTCATCAGAGATTTCTCGATAATCATAAATCCCTTCACCACCACCGTTAGATTTATTATAGAAGTTATCAGTACGTCTTGCATCAGCATGCTTCAACAGTTTACGCTCATGAGTAATAGCGTCTGGTTTACTGCCACGGTAAAGAATTGAACGGTGAAGGTGTCCTAGTGACCATGCTTCTCTTAGTTCTTTATCCTCAGAAGAAAATACATAACCGTCGTTGATGTTAGATGTGCCACGGTATCCAATATACATCTTACCGTTATTGACATTACGGTATCCATAAACAAATGCTTTAAACGTTTTATCTTTCATAACTAACAAGTCCTTTCTCAAGTTATATTATTATTCTATACTATTTAAACTAAAAAGTCAACACTTTTCTTTAAAAAAATTTACTTAATCCTTCAAGTTCTACAAACACTTCAACACAACCACCTTTACCTTTTTTGTTTACAGCAGAATAAATTGTTGGGTCTGATATATCATAGTGCCCATCTTGGAAGGTATTATTAATTCGAAACATTGATAGTTGACATCCACTTTTCTGTTTCCCAAGAAACTTAAACCCACATTTCTCGTAAAAGACAACAGCGTCTGGTTCAGCAGAAACGCGGAAGTAAAGTGCTTTATTTTCTTTCACCTTTTGTAAAGAATCGATACAAAGTGCTTTACCAACACCCTTACCTCTGTGCTCAGCAAAGGTATGAAGAAGTTGTAGGTTCGCTACTTTGGGTGAGCGTTTAGATATGGTTGTAATGATAGCACCGAGTAAGGTATCTCCTTCCCATGCCCCTGTACAGTATTCCCATTGGTTTTGCATATTTGCTTTTGAAACAAAAGTCTTTGCAAACTTATCGGCAGGGTTATCAGTAATACTAGACTTGAATTGATCAGCAGTACAACTACGCAACTTCATTATATTCTCTTTTTTTAGTACCACGTTCTTTTGGATACTTAGTGTCTTTCCATCCCATGTACTCAAGGTAATTCCAAACGAAAGGAGGAAACTTATACTCCTCTTCAGATAACAACTCTGCTACAGATGGTCCATCATTAAGTGCAGCGTCAATAAACTTCTCCGCAAATTTAAACTGTGAAACGATTTCTTCTCTTTTAGTGGTTGACCTAAAACAACGAAACTCAATAGTTCCTGTGTGCTTCATACAGTAGGTATTAATGGCATATCTAAAGGGTCGTCCCATTGAAACTCCATCTTTACCTGCAGCGTGCATCTTAATAAATGACTTAAAGTCTGTAGCAAGATTAGCAATATTGTTTGACATATATTCAGGCATCTGTCGACCACCATCATACTTCAGATACATCTTAGCACCCTTACACTCTTTCATATGAATATGGTCATAGAATCCATAACATGCGTTGACAGTATCCTCTTGATTCTTAGCGATATAGGCAGTCAACTTTTTAAGACCCTCAATATCATCCTTTAGTTCAGGCACAAAGATATGTAAGTGACCGTGATTAACACAACCAGCAGAAGGGATATTACCCTCCTTCTCAAAGAGTTCTTTAATTTCAATAATACGGTCTACTTGTTCTTCCCATGTGTTGGTTGGTTTAACATTAATCTCACCACCCATATGGGGTGCTTCACCTAGTGGGTCGCAAGCAACATTAATAAATGGTGGGTGGATATTTACTACATCAGTCTCAGCATATTCCCATTTACCAAGTTCGTCAGGAATCTCTAATCTTCTATCTATATCTCCCCATTCAATTTCATATCCATAAGTGAAGGTGGAGGGGTCGTATCTTTTTGTCATAATATATCCTTTAGTTTTTATATTATACTATATCTCAAATAAAAAGTCAAGAGAATAATGGTTGTAAATCTTTTTCTTTACACCCAACTCTTTTTGGTTCGTAAGTTATTCCAGCACGTTTCGCTATGTCCCTTGTGGAAGTAATAATGTATCCATTTGGTGTGTCTGTTACATATAATGGTCTCTTACCATTTCTGTAGTACTTAACTCTCTTATCTGCATGTAATTCAATCACAGATAATGAAGAGTCTTTCCATACAAATAATGGGTCAAGACTATCTTGTATCGTAAGGTTAAGAAGTTCAGAGTCATTCTTACCTTGTGTTTTATACCCATACATTGATTCCCAGTTCTCAGGTAACTCTTGTGTCACTACTCCATTATGAGCAATCGCTAGGTCATCAGATATCTGTATGGGTTGATTATAGTTTAGGTCGCTTGTTGAATACCTACAATGTCCAATAAGATAAAGGTTGCCATCTTCATTTATAAACTCCTCAAGTCGAGGGAGAGCAGAGAAGTGTTTAGCAGAGACTGCCTCACGAAGAGTGACAACCTTACCTTGTTTTACATACGACAAACCTGTCGCATGCAGTCCCCGAATCCTAGATTCAAGGAATAAGTTTCTTACCATATCTAAGTCTTCAATAGAAGGATTAGTAAGAGATGTGCCAATAACGGCACACATATTAAAAGAAACTTTCTAAACTAGATTCTTCTTTTAATGTTTCAGGGTGATACTGATTTAACATATCTTCACCACCGTTTGTTTTACAGTAATCATACCATTCTTCTGTGTCCCACATACTAGGGGAAACACCATTCCAGTATGGTCTCCATAATTCATGCTTTTCATTTAACCTTCTGTCATCAACAAACTGACGACGTAATGATTCATATTCGAAAGAACCAAGTTTATCCATATCTTCACGGAAGTAGAATACAAGAGACATACGAAGCATATTTTCTGCGCCGGAGTCAGGAGTTTCGATAGGAGTATTACCGTGTATAATTCTCATGTTATCAATCAGAAGTAAATCTCCAGGACGAACATTTATGGCAGCGCGTACTTCAGGAGTAACAAGGTATCCACCTTTCCAGTCCTTACCATCTTTAGTAATCACTGTAAGATTAGAGTAACCCTCATTCAAAGAACCTGCGTCACGATGACACGCCATCCTAGCATTACGGTCAGACTGAGTAGTATTAACAGTAATCGTAGTGAATGTAGTATCTTCGCCAATTAAGAAACGTTTGTCTAATCTGTCCGCAAACTTCTTCTGAGCAGCATAACGATTAGGAACCATCCTCGCCATTTCTTGATCAAGTTTACGGGCGAAAGGATAACACTTCTCAAAGTCTTCCCTATTATGGTCAGTATAAGCAGTTGGTCTACCATAAGGTATACGAGGATATCTACCATAGAATCCAGCAATACCAGACCATATAGCAGTAGCATACGAAGTATCAGATATGAATGTATCTTTTATCTTAGTCGCATATTCTTTTGCTTCTACAATAGAGAGTTCAGCAAGACGTTCCATTAGATTAGGGAAGAAAGTTTTATAATCACCAAACTCAGGTTCAACCTTAGTCCGTAACCAAACTGAACCACGTGTTTCATCTTTTACTGTTTTATGCTTTTCTATAATATCTTGAAGACCATCACCGAATGTAGCAGGTTGACCTTTAGCATAATAATCAAGAATATCTGATTGGAATGCCGTTACCCAGTCACGTGCACCTTGACTAGACTCTCTTGGACCAGCAGCAAGACCACGATTATTAGATTCAATAGCAGCACCATATAAACCTTCAAACGCACCTTTTTGTTCTTCTTCAGTAAAAACATTTTTACGGAACTTGAACGCAAGTCTTGATTCATTTAAAGAAGTGTCACCACTACCATCTACTCCAATTTCAGCAGGAAGGTAAAAGTCTGCGTCATGGTCTACTAGAATATCATAAGAGGATTCATCAACGAACTTACCAAGTACGTCTTCATCCTTTTCAATAAACATGGCAGTATAAATTACTTGCCCCTCGTCGCCAAGGGACTTCCACCATTTACGTCCACCAATACTAATTATATCTGTCATATTGAGTCTCTCCTATACTTACTCATCACTATTTATCAAAATATATTATACTACATTTTGAGTAAAATGTCAAGCGAATAATTAATCGTCAATACCTTGAGCAGATTGATACTCTTCACAGATTTGTATAATCTGAACTGCTTGGTCTCTGAGTTGACCAATAGTAGACATTTCTTCACCCTTGAAACCACCGCGTTGTACTACGGTATCAATTACTGCTACAGTTGAACGCGACACCCTATTACCGAGTTCATACATTTGTGTATGATCAACTATTTCTGTAACTGTATCATCTGTTTTCTTAGACATCTTATGCTTCTCCGTATGTTGATGTTTTCTCTAGTGCTATATAGTATTCTGTTGTAGACTGTTTACTTGTAAACTTAGATATCAGTTTAGATGATATACCAACCTCAAAGTCTTCATTAACAACTTTTAGATTACCAACGTTTAAGATAAACTGAAACTTCACATCCGGATATGAACCTTCAACATCAATAGAATAATTATTAGATGTTGCGTCTTTACTATCAAGAACAGATAAACGTATCGCCCCTGTTACAGGTGTAATTGATATCTCGTCATGACCGAGTGCTGCAGCAGCGCGTTTCACTTTCTTAAGAGTATCGCTGTCTAGCGTAAACTTAACTTCAGGTTCTGGCATGTTAATAGAGTTCGCAGGAGAAGTTAACATCTCTGGGTCAGAGAAGAAGTACTTTACTGAGGAACGTCCAGTAGCATCACCTACAACAACATATTCTTTTTCAAATCGAAGTCTTGGTTCATCTACTAATGAGAGTACATTCAGAAACTCATTCAAGTCATAGATACCAAAGGTCTGTGGAAACTCTACGTTCACTTCGCTTATAGATAAGACATTACGAGCATTCGAAATAGTCTTCAGTTGATTACCCTCGTTAATAACTATGTTAGGGTTTATTGTAGCATAGTTTTTTAGTATATTAATAGTTGTGTCATTTAGTTCCATTTTAGGTCACCTTTCTTTATTGTATAGACTTTATAATATATCATTTGACTGAATAAGTCAAGCACTATTTTTCAACTTAGAGAAGTTTTTTTCTTTTACGAACTCTAACTTCCGTTCAAATGCAGCGTCTTCTAATTCAGACTTATGTGAAATGACAAAGACATTTGTATCCTCCGCAACAGTGGCAATAATCTTCATCAAGTTCTCGATACCCTCTTCGTCCAGAGATGAGTCAAAAGTCTCATCAAGGATTAGAAGGTTTGTTGCTACAGAGTTTTTCATCTTAGCAATCTGTCTCCATGTAAATAGTAATGACAAGTCAATACGTTGTTTCTCACCCTCAGAGAATGAGTCATAGGAGAATGCGTCACGATGTCTTGAACGGATAGTCTCAGCGAAACTCCCATCCAAATCAAAGTGAACAAAGAAGTCAAGGATTTGTAAATACTTGTTAGTCAACTGATTGATAACAGGTAAGTACTGCCTTATAATCTTTGTCTTTATACCCGTGTCTTTCAGTAGTTCTGCGTTGACACGATTGTATGAGTTTTGTTCAGCGAGTTTAAACTTGTCTTCTTGTAAACCCTCTTTCTCTATTCTTAGTTTCTCTAGACCTTCGTTTGCTTCAGTCAGGTCTCCAGTATTATTTTCTATCTCTTGTATCTCGTTCTGTAGTCGAGTAATGTTAGTATTGATACGACCAATCTCTTGAGTGTTCGCATTGACTTTACTCTGCCATTCTCTCACTTCACTCAACTTAGTATTTACTTGTTCTAATAATAAGTTAAGACTATCGCGTTTCTTCTCACCCATCTCCAGTGCATCTTTGATAGTTCCTGCCTTGGTCTTACATTCGGATAGGTGATGCTGTTTCGTATCGGCATCTATATCCTGTTCGCAAGTAGGACAGGTATCATTCTCGGAAAAGAACTTTGCCTGTTTCACTACGTTCTTCTGCTTAGTTTTAAACTGAGTCATAAACTTATCGAGTTCAGTAATATTACCAGATACCTTGTTGGACTCTTCATTCAGAGTAGGTTGGTTTGTTGTTATTTCAGAAGTAAGAGTTCCGTTGGAATCATTCAATGTTCGTATATCTTCTTGGAGATTATCAATAGTTTCCTGTTTCTCTTTCTTCTGAGCAGAAGTAATCGTAGTAAGGTCACGGAGGTATTTTTTCTGAGCAAGTATCTTAGTATCAACAAGATTGATTTCGTGTGCGTTGTTATTGATTTTATCTTTAAGTATAGATGTCTGTTCTTTTAGGATACTATTCATCTTACTGAAAACATTAATATCAAGTAGGTCTTCTATCACCTCTCGCCTTGCACCTCCAGAGAGTTGCATAAAGGGTACGAAGGACGAAGACCCAAGAACCACTATTTGATGAAAGGACTTGTGGTTCAACTTGATAATGTTATTCTCAAGCATCGTCTGATATTCACGCGCATGAGAATTTTGATTCACCATATTACCGTTGACCCATATCTCAAACTTATTAGGTCTGATACCACGGACAACTTTATAGTTAGATGAACCGATGCGAAACTCCACCTCTACAATAGTACCTTTAC
>Ga0206131_10005448_pt1 | contig 13435 bp, 15 predicted proteins | sample Helgoland_Spring_FD_148636 | JGI IMG/M metagenome (GOLD analysis project Ga0206131, IMG submission 148636) | Pelagic subsurface seawater microbial communities from Kabeltonne, Helgoland, North Sea - Helgoland_Spring_Bloom_20160517_1 | ecosystem: Environmental > Aquatic > Marine > Epipelagic ...
TTAAAATAAAATTTCGTGCACACGGCGCCAAGAGATAATCAGGATCAGCCTTTTTGAGCCGCGCCGGAGCCACCTGGACGAATCGAAACGATACGATGCGCTCGATCACCGATCACGCTGTGCACCGCAGCAGTGATCACCGCGATCAATGCTGGGTCTTGTTCATCGTCTAGCGCTTCAGGCAAAGTAGGAGTCGGCGCCAACGCTGCTGTTGCTGCTGCTGTCGCTGACTTCGCCGCCGCTTTGGCATCGAAACGAATGAAAATCGCGCCGATCGCCGAAGTCACCATCGCAAGCAGTGCAAGCACCACCATAACGAAAATAAAACCAACACCTACAATCTCTAAAGTTCCTGGGGTATTTGCAGATACTTCTGGGCCACTAACGACCAAAATGAAGTCTAAATTGTTCATAAAGTTATACTCTAAAATGATATTAAATGCACATTATTGTGGTATATTTCGGTGCATCTTTGAAAGATGCAATTTACGTTTACTGAGAGTATTCCCCAGCGCAAGTGCAATCGCGGCAGGTAATTGATCAGGCTCAAACAGCTCCGTAATAATGGCAGGAGACCCAGCACCCTAGGCTTTGCAATGGATTATGGATCATCTGTGACACGGTCGCAGCCACATAAATAAACAACATCTTCGAACGATGACGACAATACTTAGGACAGAGAAGTCCCTCCCGCTTCATTGAGCCTACGACCGCTGCTGCCACTTCACCATCAAGCCAGATTATTTTTTTGATACCAAGGTTTGGCAAAAGAGCCGCACGCAACACACTCTCAAACAATTCAAAAAATCAGCTATTACCCCGCGGCGCTTAACCATTCATAACTGATTCTGTTCTTAGCCACGAACTTCTGCCTACTCGCTCCTTTATAAAATCCATCTTTCAACTGCTCATTTTTTAGTCCCATGCCCGAATCTCTCATCGTCCGCCCCGCCCCCAAATCGCGTCACGTATTTTCCACACAAGCCGAACTGCTGCCTGTGCCAGTCGGTTGGGCACTGTTACCGCCCGGCGATGCGGCATTGAGTCGGCGGATCAAACAAGACGGCCCCACTTGGACGGTGAAAGAGAAAAAAGGCCGCAAAGAATTCTCGCGTGGGATTTGGGCCCCAGCAGAGCGAATTGAAGCTCTACGGATGATACTAGTGTGTGAGCGTGCGGATCCTGCTTACACACAAAAGCTCGAAGCTGGTCGCACCCGTCGCGCTCAACAGCAAGTCGCCTACACCGAAGACTTCACCGCTGCGCTACGCGTCACTCTTAACTTCCATCCGCGCTACCGCCTTCTCGCAGATCGTATCGCCGCCTTAATTAGTGCACACGCAACCCCAGTGGGCAGTGGCACCGTGGCACGCACCAAGCGCATCCCGATCGAGCAACGTGCGCAAGCCGCAACCATCGCATGGCTACGCCACCAAACGACTGCCTACGACAATATGCATATACCCAGAGAAAAAGGCGCTCGCCGCGAAGTGCGTCGCATGCTGGCCAAAGAATCAGAACGACTCCTCCAGAGCTACCGAGTAGGCACTCGAATCGATGTCGAGTCCTGCCCGCTGCAAACAGCGATTCGCTGAGCGCACCATTGTTGAGAGACGCACGGGTCGTTTTCAGCCGAATTGCATTTGATCCCGCTGCAGAACCGTGTTTTTAACAGTGCTGAAATGCCTCTTTTGTGTAGTCAAACGAAACCAATGATCATCAACATTGCACTGCTGCTACTCGCCGCTCTCGGGCTCATCTATCTCAGTGCAGTCATCTATGCTGCGAGCTTTGCAGATCGAATGATCTTTCCACAGGTGCCCAGCAGCTACGTGGGTGGCCCAGAGACCTTTAAAATCAAGGCCAGCGACGGCACTGTCATCACCGCTACGTATTTGGAAGCGCCCGCATCGCAACACCTGATCCTCTACAGCCATGGTAATGGCGTGGATATCGGCATGCTGCGCCATTATCTCGAAGCCTTTCAAGCCGCAGGTATCTCTGCGCTCGCCTATGACTACCCTGGGTATGGCACAAGCTCAGGCAAAGCGAGCGAAGCCGGGACCTATGCCGCAGCCGATGCCGTCTATACCTATGCCACTCAAACACTCAATTTTGACCCAGAGCAAATCACGCTCTATGGGCGCTCGCTCGGCAGTGGCCCATCGTGCTGGCTGGCTGAGCGCTACCCAATCGACCGGCTGATACTGGATGGCGCCTTTAGCTCCACCTTCCGCGTGATGACGGGTATTACAGTCCTGCCTTGGGACAAGTTCGACAATCTGACGCGCCTGCGCACGACGATCACTTGCCCGACGCTCGTCATCCACGGCACCGATGACACGACCGTGCCCATCAGTCATGCCAAGCAAAATTGGGCCGCATTGCAGGGCGAAAAGCACAAGCTTTGGGTCGAAGGTGCTGGGCACCAAAATTTGATCCAGATCGCTGGACCGATTTATTGGGATACAGTTTTGCCTTTTATCAAGGAAGTGCACTCCATGAAGCAATGAGCACACGCGCACTCATTATACTCCACCCCGGCTTTGAAGAAATCGAAGCGGTCACGCCGATCGACCTACTGTCTCGAGCAGGAGTCGAAGTCGTGCAAGCAGCCCTCGACGACTCTCGATTCGTAACAGGCCGTAGTGGCATCAGCCTGCAAGCGACGCACCGTCTAGTCGATGTTGCCGAGGACATCTTCGACGCGATCATACTACCAGGCGGCCCGGGCATCATGCAGATCCGCAAACACCCTCTAATTTGCCAACTATTCCAGCATCAGCAAGCCGCCAATCGATTGATCGGCTGTATCTGTGCCGCGCCATTACTTTTACTCGATGCTAGCTTAACTGCCGGCCTACGCTACACTTGTCACCCCTCCGTCGCAGATCAACTCGCTGAAGCGATCGATGCGACTGTCGTACAAGACGGCAACATCATCACTTCGCGCGGAGCTGGCACGGCAAATCAATTTGCATTGCAACTGGTCAGTCAATTAACCGATCAAGTTACTGCAGATACGATCGCCGCGTCTATCTGCTTAGCTAGCTAACTTTTATTCAATCACATATTTTAAACCACCAGTGGAAGAAGAAGAAATACAACTCAGACCGCGCGACCAATTACTGCGCGACACATTCACCCCAGCTGAGGGGCTGCTCTTCTGCACGATCCTCCTCACCGCAGTGACCTCCACTTGGTTTGCCGATCCTCGCTCGTTTTGGGTGCTAGGGTGCTTCATCATTGCCGGCTGCAGCAGCATAGGCATCGTTAAAATGCACGAGTGCACGCACCCGTTTTTTATCGACGGCCTATGGACTCGATTCTGGCTACTTTCGGCACCTGCTTGGCTCATTGCATTGCAGTTTACTGCAGGTGTGCTGCAAGATCCTTTTAGCCAATTTGAAATCGAGAACCAACTATATTTAACCATCACGGAAGTGAACCACTGGCTGCCAGTTTCAGCGACCACTAGCTCGACATGGATTTCAGTACTCGGTATCGGAGCCATTTATATCGTATCGATGAACCTGTTCATCGTGCCTAAGTCGCGCTCCTTCTTTGAACGTATCCTACCTTGGCTCTGCCTCAATGCGGTACTGGCTGCCATGCTGGGATACTTGCAAAAAGCACTCGACCTCAAAAGCCCGCTGTTCACCGCAGGCACTGGCCAGTCCGATTTCTTCGCCTTCTTTCCATATGATGGGCACTGGGCAGCCTTTGCACTTCTCTGGAGTTCGACTTGCATCGCGATGGCACTACTCACGACTCGCTACGAAGATGGTACCGACTTCGTCAAATCCGTCGGCTCGTGGTACCTCACAGGTGCTACAATTCTGGGAGCGACTGGCTTTCTCGTACAAGCTCGCTGGCCCGCAGCGATCTTACTGATCACGTTCTCGAGCATGCTACTGATGCTCTCCATCCACTTTCTAGCTGGCTCGAAAGATCCAAACCGCACAAGCATCGCGCTATGTAGCGCGCTCGTCAGTATCATCACCTTTGCGGGCGGGATCTTCCGCGCCTTTCAAATCGACGACTATGCACAGTCAGCTAGCTCACTACGCCGCGCCGCAATCGAGATGTTTCGTGACCGCCCGCTGTTCGGCTGGGGTATGGATAGCTTTACGCAACTCCTGCCATTCTACGCCGACGACACCCTGTTGGGCAGCCGCCATGACAGAGCCACATCTGACATACTGCAGACCTTAGCCGAAGTCGGCATTCTCGGCTGCCTCCCTATTTGCGTCCTAATAGCCTACTTGACTATTCGCTATTTCAGGGGCCAACACGACATCCACCTGACAAATCATATGCTGCTCGGATGCGTGGGATGCATCATCTGCGCCTGCTTCGATGCGCCATTTATGTCACCTGCGGTATTCTTAAGTTTTTTCATCATCTTCTTCAGCGCGCTACGCTGGGCTAATCTCAGTCGCAATCGAGTCGATGAGGTTGATACCAAGCCGGAGTTAATCGCACACGAAAACCTTCGTTCTGTGCCCTTTCATACCGAGAAATATGACGAAAAGTTTAAGTAAGCCACTCTTCCATATGAAAATACAACACTTTGACTACATTGTAATTGGCGGCGGCAGCGGCGGCTATGCCGCAGCACGCACCGCCCGCGAAACGCTCAACCGAGTCGCCATCATCGACAATGCCGAATCACTCGGCGGCCTCTGCATACTACGCGGTTGTATGCCCTCCAAGACCCTCATCTACTCAGCGGAAGTGCTACACCTCGCGCAACAGGATAAGGCCTTCGGTCTCAATATCCCACAAGCCACCGTCGATATGGCCGCGCTGCACCAGCGCAAGTTAAACATCATTAAAGAGTTTTCTGATTATCGGCAGGAGCAGCTTCAAGGCGACCGCTTCTCCCTCTTTCGCAACCGCGCACGTTTTATCAACTCCCGCACCATTCAGCTGGATGACGGTACGCGCCTCAGCGCCGATCACTTTATGGTCGCTACTGGTTCTGTCGTGTCCGTGCCGCCGATACCGGGACTCGACAGTGCTCCTTGCTGGACAAGTGACGATGTACTCGATCTAGATTTTAAACCCGAAAAAGTCATTGTCCTCGGCGGCGGAATTGTCGCCTGCGAGCTTGCGCAGTTCATGCGCCGCATCGGCAGCGAAGTGATCCAAATTCAACGTAGCCCGCACATATTAAAAGAAGTTTCGTCGTCAGCGGCCACGGTGATCGAGCAGAAATTCCGCGATGAAGGCATCCAGCTCTATACCGGGACGAAGCTCAAATCCGTGCAATACCGCGATGGCACCTTCAGCGTGAGCTTCGAGCACGAAGGCACTCTGGTCACCGTCAACGCAGCGCATCTGCTGAATGCCCTCGGTCGCCGTCCCGCAACCGACGGCCTCGGACTGACCGCTGCTGGCATTAGTACACTTCCCAGTGGCCACATCAACTGCAACGCCATGCAGCAGACCAGCAATCCCCGCGTCTATGCCAGTGGCGATGTTGCGGGTCCGCACGAGATCGTACATGTCGCGATTATGCAGGGTGAAACCGCCGCGAAACACGCTACAGGTCGTGCAGCGGAACGAGTCGATTACGACAGCCTTTGCGGCGTCGTCTTTACCGATCCACAAATTGGCGCGGTAGGACTGAGTGAGAGTCAACTCAAGCAACGAGGCATCGATTATTTGGTCGCCGACTACCCCTTCGACGACCACGGCAAGTCTATCCTCATGCAAGCTAAATACGGCTACGTCAAAGTCTTCGCCGATCGCAGCGGCGTGGTGCTCGGTGCAGAATGCGTCGGCAAAGATGCTGGCGAGCTAATCCATGCTATGGCAGTCGCCGTGACACTCAAAGCCAACGTGCGCGATCTATTGAAAGTACACTGGTATCACCCGACTCTCTCGGAAATCTGGAGCTACCCACTCGAAGACATCTTTGACGAGCTCGTATAGCACCGTTGTCGATTTAATCATTTTCAAAACGCGCAAACATCGACACGTTCAAGTCTCAGCCCTCAGCTCTCTCCCCTCAGCTCTCAGCCCTCAGCCCTCAGCTCTCTCCCCTCAGCTCTCTCCTTTCAGCTCACTACACATGCAACTCAGTCAAGCATTACCCGAAGCACTCCGCGATAGCCGCGCCGTAGAGGTGCTGGAACGTTCCCTCGCGCAGAACCGCCTCGGCCATGGGATCTTGCTACATGGAGAGAGTTCGGACTACTTGGAGGAGATCGTGCGAGCCATCGCAGCCACCCTGCTAGAAACTGAGCGCGATCCGTTCGAGCATCCCGACTGCTTTATCCTCCGCCCTCAAGGCAAGGCACGGATGATCAAGATCGGTTCCGAAAGCGACCGCTCCGGCGGGGAATGGCCGAAAAACTCGATGCGCCGACTCGTGATCGACATCCAAAAGACCGCCAACCAAGGCGGACGCAAAGTCGGCATCGTGTTTGAAGCCGACCGCATGAATGTACAATCGGCCAACGCCTTCCTCAAAACTCTCGAGGAGCCACCCGCTGGCACCACCCTTTTTCTGCTGACCAGCCGCCCCTACGACCTACTCGATACGATTCGAAGTCGCTGCCTTAACTTCCGCATCCCCGCGGGGATCGAAACAATCGCCCACCCCGACTGGCCAACGTGGACCAAAGATTATCATGCATGGCTCAGTAGTCTTCTGATTGGTGCAAATAAGCAGACGATCCCGCATATCATGCTCGGCAGCTACGGTCTAAATGTGCGCTTTCAAGCAATCCTCGCCGAAATGACCAGCAGCGCGTGGAAAACGCAGAAAGCAGAACTCCCTGACCACGTCACCGCCGAGGAAAAAGACGCGATGGAAGCAGGCATGAGTCGCGGCTATCGCAAACAACTGTTTGGCGAAATCGAGAAAGCCACCGCCAGCTTTGCCCGTGAAATCGAGATCAATAACCCCGGCCAACTCCCCGTCGCCGCGCTCAACCGCGCCACAGAAACCCTCGAACACAGTGCCGGGCTTCTCGAAGTGAACTTCAATCAAAGCGCCGCCCTCGAAATGTTCTTTCTAAAATCGATGCGCATTTGGGCCAGCAGCGCTTCGCGCTGAGTGGGACCGCGCCTTGCGCGGAGTGAAACGCCTTCGGCGAGTGAGTGTAGTGGCAGTGAAAACCAGAACCGGATTAAATCATGAAACTCGAAGACTTCGGAGCACTGATCAAAGCCAACGCACTCTTCGACCATGTCGCCAACGACATGCAAAAACTACAGACACACATGGGTTGTAAACGCTTGATCGATCAACAAATCGCTTCAGCAGATTCCATTGCAGCCAATATAGAAGAAGGCTTTGGCCGAAGTAGCAGTAAAGAATACGCTCAGTTTCTGGTCTACTCGCGAGGCTCCGCTCAAGAAACCCGAGGCCGCTACGGTCGAATGAAACACTGGCTTCCCGAGAAAGATATTCTCGCAAGGCAGCAACTCTGCGACGAGATTATCAGGATTCTAAGTGCCACCATCAAAACACTCAGAGCAAAGTAACCACTTCCCCGTCACTCCCTCTCTCACTCTCTCACTCCGCGCAAAGCGCGTCACTTTCACAATCACTCCATGCGCAGCATGGTCCACCTTCACTCCATGCGCAGCATGGTCCACTCCGCGCAAAGCGCGTCACTATAATGTGCGGCCGATTCTCACTCCATTCCAATAAGAAGAAACTCGCTGAGGCAATTGCTCAAGCCATACCGGAGCAGTTCGAGCCGAGCTATAACATCGGCCCTGGCAGCGACATACTCGCGATCGCGAAAAGCGCCGCACACCCCGCAACTGCTGGCATGATGCACTGGGGCCTGCGTACACCGCAGAACTTCCATATTAACGCACGCTTAGAGACTGTCGATACTACGCCACGCTTCCGCGACAGTTGGGCCGAGCAGCGCTGCCTAATCCCCGCCAACGGATTCTACGAATGGTATGAAGACGGTATCAGCAAACAACCCTACTACATCTACCCGCTCAGCGACGAGCTACTCTACTTCGCAGGACTCTGGTTCCCTTCCGCAGCTCCAAACGAACCCGCGCATTGCGTGCTACTCACGACAGAGGCGCACAGCTCGATCCATAGCGTCCACCAACGTATGCCCGTCACACTTCCCAAAAGCGTGCATGCCGACTGGTTGACCAACGAACTGCCGAAAGACGAAGTCCTCGCATTCTCCCAAAAGATACGTTTCGAAAAACACATGGTCTCCAGCCGAGTCAACAACGTGCAAAATAAAGACAGCCGCCTAATCGTCGCCACCACCCCACAAAACGACGATCAAATGCAGCTTTTTTAAAAGGTGGAAAATGAAACATGAATTCCAAAAAAACTTGAGCCTAAAGGTCATTTCTAGCGGAATTCTAGAACTAAAATTTGAGTGTGGAGTCCATCGAACGGTAGACCTAACACCCATTATGCTTGGGACACTTTTTGGTGAATTAAAGAATCCAGAGTTTTTAAGCAGGTAATATTGGATCCCGAGGTCGGAACGATATGCTGGCCGATCTAGTCATACAGCGCCGCACTCCGTCTTCATCCGGCATACCCCATAAAGAACACTACGCTACAATGGCTCGCTTCCTGATCGCTTACGCATCAGACAAACTTCCTCACTGCCGACAGGCCGACCTGGGTAGCAATCCTGTGGCACCAAGCGCTCGATCGTTTCAAACGCCTCTCCAAACAACGTTGCGATTTCTTCGGCCGCAATTGGATGCGGCGGGCCAGCGCCATCATAGTCAGAAACCTCACGAAAAAACACCGCGAGATAATGCCCGCCCGGCTTGAGCGCCTGCAGCACCGCTCTGACATACGCCACGCGTTGTGCAGGATCCAACGCACACAGGCAGGTGTGCTCCACCACTGCATCGAATTGCCCATGGTAGATCTCTGCTAGGTTCAAAAAGTCAGCCACCTCGAAGCGCTCGTCTCCGACTGCTTCAATGGCTTGCGCCTTTCGCACCGCCTTCGGCACAATATCCAGACCGACCACCGAAGCACCCTGCTCCGCGAGCAAGCGTACATCATGCCCCAATCCACAGCCAGGCACTAACACCCGCCCACGAAACGGATGTGTCGCTAAAAACGCCCGCAGCGGCGGCGCAGCTACTCCTTTGTCCCACGGGGTATCATCACTTTCATAGGCGGCATTCCAATCTTTAGGCATACTAGCATTCATAGCAAAACCACCATTCCGACAAAGTAATTCGCACCTCAGAATCAGAAGTTCTAATCCATTCGCTATGTAATGGAGCGAGGGCGACCCGCCCTCGTGGTTGATTGACCTGGGCGAGTCGCCCACACTCCTGTAGCGGTGCATTCCAGCGAAGCGTTTTATCCTATGCTACCATTACCAGATAAATCCGCTCGCCACATTCATCTGGGTACAAACCTCACTTGCACACTTTGCGAAAAGGTATTCAACTCTGCGCATGGAATCGGAATCGCTCACACGCGCCTTGCGTCAAGAAATACTATCTGCCCGCCGCCGTATCTACGAAGTTGGCCAAGCGACGCCACTCGAATCGATTGAGTTCGAGGACCTCTCCATCTTCGTCAAGCGCGAGGATCTCTCGCCGATCCATGCCTACAAATGGCGCGGCGCCTACAATCGCATGGCGCAACTCAGCGCCGACGAACTCAAGGCTGGTGTCGTCACCGCCTCTGCGGGCAACCACGCGCAAGGCGTCGCACTCGCCGCCAAGAAGCTCGACACTCAAGCGACTATTTTTATGCCACTGGCCACTCCTCGCATGAAACGAGTCGCAGTCAAAAAACACGGTGGGGAGAATGTCGAAATCCGCTTAACCGGCGACAGCTACGACGCTGCTAGCAACGCAGCGCATGCCTACGCCAAAGAGCAAAACCTGAGCTACATCCACGCCTACGACGACCTCGCGGTGATGGCGGGACAAGGCACACTGGCCGACGAAATCGTAATGTCTGGCAAAGGCCCCTTCGACGTCGCCTTCCTACAGGTCGGCGGCGGAGGTATGGCTGCAGCCACCGCGACATGGTTGAAAATGAATTTCCCCGACATCCACATCGTCGGTGTCGAAGGCGTCGAACAAGCGTCCATGGCAGCGGCGATCAAAGCAGGTCACCCCGTAGCGCTAGATAAGGTCGATATTTTTTGCGATGGCACTGCGGTTCGTAAGGTCGGCAAGCTCACGCATCAAATCTGCGCCGAGGTGGTCGATGAATGGATGACTGTCAGCAACGATGAGGTGTCCGCTGCGATTCAATTTCTATGGGAACAGCTGCGCTGCATCCCAGAACCTTCAGGTGCGATGGGCATGGCTGGCATCCTAAAACGTCGCGAATCCCTCGCAGGTCAACGTGTGCTCAGCGTGCTGTGCGGCGCGAATATGGACTTTGAGCAACTCGCTAGTATCGCACGCCGCTCAGCAGTCGGCGCAGCTCGCCGCCGCTTCCTGCGAATTGAGATTAAGGAAACATCCGGCGCGATGTCTGGACTCCTCAAAGCGCTGCCTGACACCGTTAATATCGTCGATTTTCAATATGGTAAAACCGATGCCGAGAGTGCGACTCCCGTCATCGGATTCGATGTCGATCCGATGCAATTCGACGTATTAAAAAAGTCACTGCGCGACGCTGATTTTGCATTCACAGAAGTCACCTGCGAGGCCGATGTGGCATTCCGCCTGATACACTATGAATCGAGGCTCCTACGCACGCCCTACTTCATCACGCTCGAATTTCACGAGCGCCGAGGCGCATTAGGAGACTTCCTCCGCGCTGTCAGCCCGCACGCAAACTTGTGCTACTTCAACTACGTCTATTCAGGTGAGCGTGTCGGTCGCGCGCTACTCGGCTTCGAATTTGACTCGTCCGGTCAGCACGACCAATTTACTCAAGTGCTCGACTCAGCCAAACACGCCTACCGCGCATATGAGCGCGTATCCGACGCGACGCTGGCGCGCATTATCGGTTAAGCACATCGCCAAGAATGGATACCACACAACTCGTTTTCTCAGCAGTTCTGCCCATCTTCTTCGTCATTGGAGCAGGCGCGCTGGCACGCCGACTCGGTTGGCTCGACACCGAAGCCGACCGCAGCTTGATGACCGTGGTCGTCAACCTACTCTACCCTGCGCTCATCTTTAGTATCATCTTAGGCAACGATGCACTGCGCCAACCCTCGAATTTGATACTGCCACCACTCGTTGGTCTGACCACCGTCGTCGGTGGCTTCGGACTGGCGATGCTAGTCGCTCGCAAGTTTAAGATCGGCGACCAGAAGGAGTGCCGCACCTTTGCCTTTACCACTGGCATTTATAACTATGGCTACTTCCCCGTGCCAATCATTGCACTGCTATTCGACCGTGAAACGACCGGCGTTCTTCTCGTGCACAATCTTGGCGTCGAAGTGGCGATGTGGGTGCTTGGCGTCGGCTTCATCCTCTCACCTAGCGACCCAAAATCGATTTGGAAGCGCGTCTTCAGCGGGCCCGTGATTGCGATTCTCGTCGCGGTGCCAATGAACTATTTTAAAGTTGATCAACATCTCCCGAACTCCGCCCTCGAGACGATCGACCTGCTCGGCCAATGCGCAATCCCGCTCGGCCTGATCCTAATCGGCGCAACCTTCATGGACCTGGCAAAAGAGACGAAGATCACCAGCCGTCTAAACATCCCAATCACAGCATCGGTACTACGACTCGGCATCCTTCCTGCAGCCTTTCTGTTTATCGCATTCATATTGCCACTTTCAACCGAGCTCAAATGCGTGATCGCCGTGCAAGCTGCGATGCCTTGCGGCGTCTTCCCCATCGTGCTCGCCCGCCACTTCGACGGCTCACCCGAAGTGGCACTCAAAGTCGTGCTCGGCACCACCATTATTAGCTTTCTGACGATTCCACTCTGGATCGCAATCGGCATGAAGCTCCTCGATCTCTAAATTTAGTGGCTTCGTAATCGATCTACTTTCGATTAAAACCATCGAACAACTCATCGCAAGCGGCGGCACTCCCGCAACTTAGGTCAGCCAAATGCCGACGTTGGCGCAGAGCATAACGAGGGCAGGACAAAGAAATATCGCCACCGCATCCGTCGCCTGACTTGGGATGCTGCAATAGGCATTGCTCTCCTTCACACGAACACTCGCCAAAGGCGTCACTCTCACTTCATCACTCGCCGAAGGCGCTAACGAGACTGTAAACGAATCTTGTTCAGCTGATTACTGCGGCACACATCCATAACTGAAGTGACGTGCTTGAGCGGCACCTCCTCGTCAGCGACTAGCAAAATTGGTAGGTCGGGTGTCAATTTGCCTGCCAGCTTGATCGCCTCCTCGAACTGAGGCATCTCGATCAATTGATTATTGAGATAGATCTCGCCTGTCGGACTCAATGCGATCGTGATCTGCTCCTTCACTTCATTCTTACCTGCCGTTTTGATTTCGGGCACGGTGATGTTGAGCGAACTGATCTGCTTGAATTGCATCGTCACCATGAAGAAGAAAAGCAATACGGTAAGCACATCGACCAAAGGCACGATGTTGATCGAAGGGTTGCGACGTCTATGTGACACTAGGCTGCTCATCGGCTGTTATGTGAACGTGTACAAAAGTTTCTACGCCTGCGGGCGTTTACGTGCGAGTTCAGTCAAACACTCGACACCGACGCTAATGCGTGCAGCGAGCAGCTCAACGCGACGCAACAAATACGCATGTGCCGCTAGAGCTGGAATCGCAATAGCGAGTCCAAGAATCGTCGTATTCAAGGCCAACGCGATGCCACCGATAAAAGCACTCGGATCAACCAGTCCACTGTCGGCAAAAAAATTACCAAACACCCGGGTCAAACCGGTCACCGTGCCCAACAAGCCCAACAGCGGCGCGGCGCCAATCACGACTTCGAGTAGAAATAAGCCACGCTCCATTCGGCTGACCTCTAAACGGGCAAAGGCCTTGAGCGCTTCGGGATCCGGGTGACGGTCGCGATAAAAACTAATAATACGCCCAGTGACCGAGCCGAGATCCGACTCCACCTGATCCAAATCCCCTTCCACAAACGCATCCACCAACCGTTGCGGGATGACACTGGAGCTACGCAGCGCAATCAATCGCTCAACCGTGATAAAAACCGCGATAAAGGAGCACAGAGCTAAGGGGTAAAGAAAGATGCCGGAGTTTGTCAGTAAATCCATAAGGAAGAAAAGTGTAGGTTAGATAAAAAAGGCGCAACCGTATAGGTTGCGCCTTTTGTCATCCAATAAGAATCAAAGTCCCAGAGCTTAAGACTGCTGCATGTAAGGCAATGCATCCGTCACCTTAGTGACATCTGCGGCACCTTGAAGTAGCTCATCGAGTGGATCATAGGTGCCATTGAGCAAGCTCTCACGAGCGCCTGCCTTAATCTCGCACTTGATGAACTCGTCACCAAAATGAACCTTATGATCTTCAATATCGAT
>Ga0206131_10005457_pt1 | contig 13419 bp, 10 predicted proteins | sample Helgoland_Spring_FD_148636 | JGI IMG/M metagenome (GOLD analysis project Ga0206131, IMG submission 148636) | Pelagic subsurface seawater microbial communities from Kabeltonne, Helgoland, North Sea - Helgoland_Spring_Bloom_20160517_1 | ecosystem: Environmental > Aquatic > Marine > Epipelagic ...
GATGTAACTTCGGTTAAAAATATAATTAATGCAGCAACTGCAAATATTAAAAATATTGGTGGAACAGTGCTTAGTACACTAAGGCCCTCACCTATCCATATACCTAAACCACTAGAGTTGATTTGTGCAGCAATTGACAACCCGCCACCAAAAAGTATTAATAGACCCCATGGAAGTTTATTTGATTGATTCCAGTCAAGAAGCTCTCCTTTATGGTTAGATGACGGAATCATAAATAATAAAATTGCTGATATTATTGCTATCCCTGCGTCTGTTAAACCTGAAAACATATCGTAATTATCAAGAAGGGTTCTAAACATCCATGCTAGAGCTGTAAGACCAAAAATAATAGAAATCTTAATCTCATCTTTTGATAATGGTCCTTGATCATTGAGCATATTTTTAAGATATGTTTTTGTATCTTTAGAAGTAATAAAAGATGTTGGAAAAACATATTTTGTTAAAACTAACCATGCTGAGTAAAGCATAACTATTGCCAAGGGGACCCCTAAAGTCATCCAATCAATCATTGAAATCTCTATTCCATAAGTTTCTAACATAAAAGCACTAAAAACTATATTTGGAGCGGTACCAACCAATGTTGACATGCCTCCTATTGTTGCTGCATATGCTATTCCAAGCATCAGTGAAGTATCAAAGTATTCAATTTCTTTGTCGGTTAATCCAGGTATAGTGTTACTTACTACTGAACAAACAGCTAATCCGATTGGTAAAAGCATTAAGGTTGTAGAAGTATTCATAACAAACATACTAATCATTGCCGCAATTGTCATAAACCCTGCGATTAATTTTGGACCGCTTGACCCAGCAGCAATAATCATATGAAGTGCCATTCTTTTATGAAGGCCTGACCTTTCAATGCCCAAAGCAAGCATAAAGCCTCCTAAAAATAAATATATATTAGGATTAGCATATGGGATGGCGGCCTCTTTAAATGAAACTATGCCGATTAAAGGAAATAAGGCTAAAGGAAGAAGTGCTGTTACAGCAACTGGAATTGCCTCAGTTGCCCACCATATTGCCATAAGCGTAACAATAGCTGCAACAGACCAACCTTGAGAACTTAAGCCCTCTGGCGCCGGCAAGAAGAGCATTAAAATAAAAACAAATAAACCAAATCCAAATCCCTTTTTTTTATACGCTTTCATTTAAAGATTAAATATGTCCTTTTATTTATAAAAAAGGGAGCACGAAACTCCCTATTTTTTATATTTACTGAAGATTAAAACTTTTTATAGAATTCTATATTATAGTTTCTACCAAAGTCTGTATGAAGATCTCCCCAATACATTGAGAAAGTTTCGTCTGCTAGAGGAGCTCTTTCGTCTTCTAAGTTTTTAACTTGAAGTCTAACTCTAAGGTCATTATCAAATTTATAACCAAGAGTTAAATTTAACATTGTCATTGAGTCAACAACCCACATCTCTCTTACTCCATCTATAGTTTCTACATGAGCTGATTCAAAAAATTCACCCCAATGTGTTCCAGATAAAAGGACTTCATATGGCCCTTTTCTCCAAGACATTTTCATAGTGTACTTATCTTCAATTGAACCATTTAAGCCTAATAGATCATCAACACCTCTTACTGGAGCTAAACCTTCTAGTAAACCACCTGGTTGACCAGCTTGGCTGAGTAGTAGTGCATCACCACCAGCTTCTTGGTTTTTAGTATCATAATGCGTGTTAACCAATTTAATTCCGAAGTCACCAAAGTCAGTATCAAGAGAATATATGATACTTGTATCAAAACCTTCAATTAATCTTGTGTCAGTATTTACATAATAATCAAGAACTTGTTGAACAAGACCGGCTGGACAAAGACTTGATGGCCATGTAACAGCTTCGCTGGGTACTGAGTTTCTAATAACATTTGGGTTACCAACACACTCAGAACTCCCGCCCTGAATTCTCATTAAAGTATCAAGTAAAATAGCGTTGGTCATACCAAAGATACCAACTGTATCTTCAGTTTCTATAGACCACTTGTCCATTGTAATGATTAAATTATCAATTGGTTCTAATACCACACCAATTGATTCATTTTTACCTAGCTCAGGTTGAAGACCTGGATTTCCTTCAGTCACTCTTTGCATAGAGTAATAGTCATCATCTACATCACCACCTGCTACATATCGAATCAAGTGATCGGTTGTAGATGAGCTTCTACCAAGGAATCCTTCATTGACCAAAATTAATGCTGGTGCTCTAAAGGTTTCAGATACTGAATATCTTAGCTTAACTTGATCAATAGGCTGCCAACCAATAGCAAATTTTCCTACAGTAGCATCACCATAATCATTAGAGTCTTCGTAACGAATAGCAAGCTGTGCGTCAACAGTTTCGTGAAGAGGTATAGCTAATTCTGAAAATAGTGAATAAGTTACTCTTGATCCAGAAGAATCCGGAGTTGCACTTGAATTTACAACATCCGATATTATTGGGAAAGTTTCGCCAGTTTTTGGGCCAACAGGAACTGTGTAAGGCATTTGACCATTTATTCTTGGGTCTCTTTTATCTTGATAGCTTTCTTTTCTAGCTTCAAAACCAACAAGCATTCCAACAGAACCAGCAGGCAACTCAAATAAGTCTGCAGTTGATGCTTTAAAGTCCATCATATATAGACTTGTTGTGTTAGCTCTAACAATATCTATTGTGAAAGAACTTTCATCATTACAGTTAGGTCCACAGAAAGGATTGTATGCATCAGGTGTACTGAGAGCTAAAGCTTCATTAAGCAATGTTAAAGACTGCCTATTAGTATTATTTTGCTTAGATTTTGCTTGAGACCAAATAACACCCATGTCCCAGTCCCAATTACCTACATTACCTCTGAAGCCTTGCAATAACCTTAAAGTAGTTCTGTGAGAGTCATAGCCTCTTGGAGCATCAAATCTATTTCTTGCTTTGTATACACCAACACCATTTGTGATTTGTGATGAACCTACAAGTTTATTGCCAGAACTGTCAACTAATTGATTTAACCAATAGTTAGATAGAGGAACTAGTAATGGTTGAGTGCAAGAACCAGTTCTAGCACAACTTCCAGCTCCTAAAGTGGTTCCGCCATATAGTTGTTGAGAGGCAAGAGAGTTATATAAGCCTATTTCAGAATAGGCTTCGACTCCATTTTCAAGCTCAGTATTAACAAAAACAAATAAATTATTTCTTTCTAACTCAGGTCGCATCCATCTGTCAGTATTGTATTGTGCTCTTACTGCAGAGCTTGATGATGTGCTGGTTGATACACAGGTTCCATTTCCATTACTAGCCCCAGTATAGGTACAGCTTCCGGTATCAGGAACAACACGCAAATATCTACTACCTCCACCATGCCAAACACCATATTGTGATGCAGCATTAGTGTTTCTCCATGATGTATCATCCCAAGCAGTTCCTGTAAATTCACCTAAACCTGGTGATACTCTAGCATCTTGAGCTAACCATTTTGGATCTTCAAAACCTTTAATAGGATCTCTGTGATATGTATCAAAATATACTGATACATTGGTATTATCAAAATCTTTACCCCATTGAATGCTAACTTTGTTATCTTGTGCTTGATATGCGTCATAAGCACTGGCTTTAAATCTTACATTCAAGCCAACAAAGTCTGTTTTTAAAACTGTATTAACAACACCTGCTAAAGCATCAGCTCCATATATAGCAGATGCACCATCTCTTAAAATCTCAACTCTTTCTGCGCCATATACTGGAACAGCATTTGAATTAACAGTCATTACAGGCATTGACCCACCCAGAATTGGTTCTGTTTGATACCCTGGAGATGTAATTAATCTTCTACCATTTAGTAATACCAATGTATTACCCGTTCCAATATCCCTTAAGTTAAAAGCACCGACATCTCCTCTAGAAGCGTTATATCCACCACTAAACTCGTTTTGGTTAAAAGTATTTTGTCCTAGCTCAGCAATGTTATCCAATAATTCATCACCGGAATCTATGCCCAAGGCATCCATATCATCTGCAGATATTACAGAAACTGGTAATGCTCCAGTAATCTTTGCACCCTTAATTTGTGAACCAACGACTACAACCTCTTCGACATCGGATGATGATTCATCAGCCTCTTGAGCAAAAACGCCCAAAGATATAACCATTGGAAATACTAGTAAAAGTTTTTTGAACATAATTCAATCCCCTATTTATTTTTAAAACTACAACAAGTATATAGTCCCAACACTTTTCTTGTCTACAATAAATCATATTTTTATATTACTATATGTATAACTCATAGTTATGTATTAAAAAAATACAATATACTGATTATTAGAATATTTAGGAGCGAAGATGTTATCTGCAAAACAAATAGAAATTTTTTATGAAGTATACAAACATGCCTCAATGACTGCTGCTGCTCAAAGCCTAGAAATATCCCAACCATCTATAAGTAAAACACTCGGTGTGATTGAGAAGAACCTTAATTTCAAGCTGTTTTTAAGAAAAGGTAAAAAGCTAGTTCCAACGCATGAAGCAGATGATCTTTTTGAGCATGCCTCTGTTGTCCATAGTCAGCTTAAGAGCTTTAATGCGATTGCTAATACTTACAAAACTAGATCAGTAGATTTTATTAATATTGGTACAACCCCGTCTTTGGCTGAAAGCATAATTCCAAAAATTATTGAAAGTTACAATAAAATAAAACCAGAAGTGAAATTTAATCTTATTAACCTGAATAGCATAGATTTAATAGAAGATAGGTATAAACCTGATATAGACCTCACAATATGTTTTAATTCTAAAAATCAGCCTATTTCTAGATCAACTGTTATAAAAGAAGGCAACCATAGCCTAGTTTCACCCTTAAAGTATTCTATTGCTGATGAAATATACTTAAACGACATAGCCCATTTCCCCTTTGTAGAGATTACTAATTTGCTATCATTTTATGAAGAGTCGAGTATTTCAAATTACCTAAAAAATAATGTAATTAACATGAACACATTTGTAAAAACGGATTCTTATAGCTCGGCTTTGTCTATTGTTCACAATGGAATGGCAATATCAATACTAGATGACAATAGTATTGCCAAGGCAAATCTAAAAAAAGTTAAAATCTCAAAAATATTAGATAAAGAATTTAAATACAGGATCAGTGCGATTAAAAAAGATATTGTCCGATTTGAATGTAATGAGTTTTTTAATTATCTTAGTGAATATAATCAATAAGATTATTGATTCTTGCAATGACCTCTTCTTTATTAAACAGATACAAGGTCGTTCCCAGTGATGGTGAGTTAGTGGATCCCGTTAAAGCTATTCTAATAGGTTGATTGACTTTGGGAACTGGCAGATTATTTTCTTCTCTATACTTAAGCAAAAGATTATCAAGCGATGACTCATCCCATGTCTCTAAGTCATGAATTCTTTTCTTAAGATCGACTAAAATCTTATCAGAGTTACCGATAAATTTATCTATAGCCTTTTGGTTATATGTCTTTACATCATCAAAATAACATAACAGATTTGCAGCAACGCCTTTAAGAGTTGTAGCTGAAGATCTCATTGCCTCAATTAAAAGATCTTTTTTAGAATGAGTATTTAGATCTATATTAATCTCATCAATAAATGGACGAATAGCAATTAAGAAATCTTCATGAGATAAATTCGCCATGTGTTGCCCGTTTAAATATTCAAGTTTTGTAATATCAAAGATTGCGCCAGCTTTTTGAACTTCAGTTATTTCAAAATCTTTTATTAAATCTTTTAAATAAAACACTTCATTCTCTCCTTTCGACCAGCCCAGTCTTGCTAGAGTATTTAGAATTGCTGAATCAAGATAACCCGCCTCTTTATATTCTTCAAGACTCGTTGCGGCATGTCTTTTGGAAAGTCTTTTCTTATCAGGTCCCAGCACCAATGGTAAGTGAGCATATTCAAGCTCTGGATATTCTAGGGCTTTTTGAATATGTATTTGTCTTGGTGTGTTGCTAATATGATCCTCACCTCTTATGACAGTTGTAACGCCTTGCTCATAATCATCAACTACATTACATAAATGATAGGTTGGGCTTTCATCACTTCTCAGAATAATTAAGTCATCTAGTTCTATATTTCTAAAAACAATATCCCCCCTAACAAAATCTTTAACTGTAATCTCTCCATCGGTAGGTGTTTTGAGTCTTAAAACAGTGTCATTAGATTTTATTAAATTAAGATTTCTACACTTACCATCATATTGAGGCTTTTGTCCTTTGGACTGTTGCTCTTCTCTCATCTTATTAAGCCTTTCAACAGAACAATTGCAGTAATATGCTTGATCTGAATCAATAATTTTTTGCGCAGCTTTACGATATATTTCTCCTCTTTCAGATTGATTTATAGGATCTAGATCTGGTATCAATCCTATTGAATTCAAGCTATCTAATATATTTTTTTCAAACTCTTTGGTTGATCTTTCTCTATCAGTATCTTCGATACGTACCAAAAATAACCCATCAAATTTTTTTGCATACACATAATTAAATAAAGCTGTTCTTACGCCGCCAATATGAAGAGTTCCTGTAGGACTTGGTGCAAATCTTGTAATAACTTTTTTCAATGGACTTCTCTCCATAATGTTTTAATTGAATTCCTTTCTTCGATATCTTGAAGTCTTAATTCATGCTCTTTTAAATCCTGTTTATCAGCCTTAATTAACTTCAATTCAAGGCCATCCTTTGATATATCATTCTTAGTATCTCTATTTAGTCCATTTAAATTCATTGTATTAGAACTAAATTCAAATTTACTTTGTCCACCTGTAAGCATCATGTAAACGTCAGCGAGAATATTTGCATCAAGTAACGCGCCATGAAATGTTCTATCATAGTTTGAAATTTCAAAGCGGTTTGCAAGTGCATCTAATGAATTTCTTTGACCAGGAAACTTATCTTTTGCAATTGCCAAAGAATCTTCTATTTCACATATATCTTGCAACATAGGATATTTAGAAGATGCTAATTTTAGTTCGTTATTTAAAAAACCTATATCAAAATCAGCATTGTGGATAACCAGGGTTGAGCCATCGACAAATTCTAAGAATTCTTCTGCAATTTCGTCAAAGGAAGGTTTGTCTAATAAATCTTCATTCATAATTCCATGAACTTTTGATGCTTCTTCATCTATCAATCGTGATGGGTTTAAATAAGTATGGAAGTGCTCATCAGATTTTTTTCTATCATTCATTAAGACAGCGCCTATTTCAATAACTCTATGGCCTCGTAAAACCTCTAATCCAGTTGTTTCCGTATCTAAAATAATATATTTTTTTGCCATATTTAAAGTGTATCTATTCCTTTATTTGCTAATTGATCTGCTATTTCATTTTTCGCATGACCGGAATGACCTTTCACCCAGTGCCATCTTACATCATGTCTATCCTGATACTTATCCAATTCAATCCACAACTCTTTATTTTTTACATTCTTTTTTGCAGCATTCTTCCAGTTATTCTTTTTCCAATTACTGATCCATAAAGTAATGCCCTGCATGACATATTTCGAGTCCGTAGTTAAATTAACAATACAGGGCTCTGAAAGAGCCTTTAAACCCTCTATTGCCGCCTGTAATTCCATTTGATTATTTGTTGTTACCTGCATTCCACCAAAAAGTTCTTTATTAACATTTTCATGCTCAATAAGAACTCCCCAACCTCCTGGACCAGGATTACCTCTGCAGGCTCCATCGGTATAAATATTTACTGTTTTCATAAATTTAACTTAGAATTCCCATATGGTTAAGATTGAGTCGATTGAAGCATTTACAGATAATTATATTTGGTTAGTGACAACTAATGAAGGGTCAATAGTAATTGATCCTGGTGAAAGCTCTAATATTATTAATCTCATGCATAAAAATCAATTAGATTTAAAGGCAATACTTGTTACGCATCATCACTTTGATCATACTGGCGGAATCGAAGAAATAATTTCCCATTGTCCAGTTGATGTTTTTGGTCCATTTAATAACATTCAAACAATTAGAAAAAAGTTAAAAGGTGGCGACAGATTAAATGTCATAGGCATTGAGTTTGAAATAATTGAAATACCTGGTCACACGCTTGATCATATTGCCTTTTACTCTGAAAATAATGGGAGACCAATATTGTTTTGTGGCGATACTTTGTTTGCTGCTGGGTGTGGAAGAGTTTTTGAAGGCACATACGAGCAAATGTTTGAATCATTAATTAAATTAAAAAATCTACCAACTAACACTAATATTTATTGTGGTCATGAATACACTCTTTCTAATCTAAGCTTTGCAAAAGAAGTTGAACCATTTAATAAGGACATACTTTCAAGATATAATAAAGTTTTAAAACTGAGAGAAAAAGGAACACCATCAGTACCTTCCACATTGTCTACTGAGCTTAAAACAAATCCTTTTTTAAGGTGTGATAATAAAGAAGTTCAAGAGAACATTTCTTCTAAATTTAAAATAACAAAAGAAAACAAGGAAATTTTTAAAGCTCTAAGATCATGGAAAGACAATTTTTAATTTCTTTATTACTTTTATTTTTAATTGTTGGCTGCGAGACAACTCCAGTTTTAACTATAAAAAATAATTCTGAATGCATCACTACTTATAGTGATAACGAATGTATTTCAAGTTCTGAAGAATCTCTAGTAGTTTTTAAACCACTGCCTTCTGATGTATGGGAATACATGATATTTAATTCGGACTATGAAAAAGATTTTATTCTAGATAAAAAAACTTTATCTTACATAAATAGACATATTCAAGATCTGGAAAAATTTAATGACTATCTCAACAAATCATATTATTTTATTTACTATGTCATACAAGAATTAGAGGCTGCGAATCTTCCTGTCGAGTTAGCGTTAATTCCATTTATAGAAAGCAATTATGATCCTTTTTCAATTTCACCTTCAGGTGCTGTGGGTTTGTGGCAATTTATGCCCAAAACTGGAAGAATATTTAATCTTGAAAAATCATGGTGGAGTGAAGATAGGCATGATCCTTTTAGGTCAACACATGCTGCAATAGGATATTTCAAATATTTGTTTGAAAGATTTGATAATGATATTTATTTGGCATTAGCTGCATATAACGCAGGCCCTACATATTTAGATAGACAGATAAAAAAAAATTATCGAAGAGGGATGGATACTGATTTTTGGTCACTATCGTTAAACAGCCAGGTCACAGAGTATATTCCTAAATATGTTGCCTTAAGAGAAGTAGTTTTTAATTCAGAAAAATATAACGTCAATCTTCCTTTTGTCCCAGTTGAATCTGTAGTTCAAAAAATTGAAATTCCAGGACAAGTTGAGATATTAACATTAAGTGAATATCTAGACATAAAACCAGAGTTAATCTATAAGTTGAATGCTGGTTATACAAAATGGGCATCTGCTCCAAAGGATAAAAGTATCTTTTATGTCCCAATAGAAAAAACATTTCTTCTAGATAGTCCAGATAGTCCTTTTGAAAATGTTAATCAAATAAATTGGATATCGCATGTTGTTGTTTCTGGAGATAGTTTATGGAAATTAGCCAAAAAATACGACACTGAAGTAAGAATAATTAAGGAAATTAATTACATTGATAGTGATTTACTATCAATAAATGACACTCTACTAATTCCTCTTAGTAAATCAAAATCAAATAATTTTATACCTTACGAAATGCATATTGTTTCTGAAGGAGATACTTTGTGGGACCTTTCAAAAAAATATAATATAGATATAGAAGACCTAATAAGAATGAACTCTCTTAAAAAAGATTCATATCTACAACTTGGCCAGCAGCTAACTATTGGCAATAAAAACATTCATCGTAATATTGAGTCAAAAAAAAGAACTATCCTTTACTCAGTCAAGCAAGGTGATAATTTATATAAAATATCTGATCTTTTTGATGTGACTGTTGAGAGTATTAAAGAAATAAACGATTTTGAAACATCAGACCTTATGCCAGGCCAAATCATAAAAATTGCAATAAGAGCTTTTTAATTATCGGTTGTCTTTGGGTCAAGAGCGTCTCTTAAGCCATCACCAAAAAAATTCAATGCAAACAGAGTTATCGTAAAAGTTAGGCCAGGATAAATAAGAAGCCAACTATATTCTTCCATTGATTCAACACCATCTTTTATGAGAGTTCCCCAGCTGCTCATAGGAGGTTGAATTCCTAGCCCTAAAAAACTTAAAAAACCCTCTAGAAGCATTACTTGAGGAATTGTTAAAGTTGCATAAACCGCTATTGGACCCAGTATATTAGGCAATAAGTGTTTTCTAAACATAGAAAAATTACTCACACCCATTGCTTTAGCAGCCATTACAAACTCTTGATTTTTTAAACCAATGACTTGACCTCTAACAATTCTTGCCATTGTTAGCCACTCAACTGCACCAATAGCCCCAAAAAGTAGCCATAAATTTCTACCAAATATAACCATTAATAGAATAATGAATATAATAAATGGAAGACCGTATAACACATCGACAATCCTCATCATAACCGAATCTACTTTTCCCCCAGCATATCCAGCAATAATGCCCCATGAAACGCCAATTACTAAGGCAACACCTGTAGCAACAAAACCAACTAGTAAAGAAATTCTTGCTCCATATAGAATTCTACTTAATAAATCTCTCCCCAAGACATCTGTACCAAGTATATGAGCAGCAGATGGTGGAGATGCCCCTAACTCTAAATTCTGGAATGAGTATGAATAAGGAGCTATCCATGGAGCTAATGCTGCACATAATATTAATATGAATAAAATAAAAGCTCCCAACATCGCAGCTTTATTTCGAGTTAGTCTGTATATTGCATCAGACCATAGAGTTGAACTTTTGCTCATGAGTTATCTCTTGATCTGGGATTTAACCACATAGCTGCTAGATCAGATAATAAATTGAAAAATACAATCATTGCAGAAAAGAATATTGTTGTCCCCAATATCATTGTGTAGTCTCTGTTAAATGCTGCTTCAACATAAAATCTTCCTAATCCAGGTATTTGAAAAATTGTTTCTACAACAAAAGAACCTGCTAGAAGACCTGCTATAGCAGGACCTAAAAAAGATACAACAGGAATTAATCCGCCTTGCATTGCATGCTTAATTACTACGTTACTTTCAGTTAAACCCTTTGCTCTAGCTGTTCTAATAAAATCTTGATTTAAAACTTCTAACATACCTCCCCTACTCAGTCTTGCTATATAAGCTGCGTAGGCAAAACCCAATGTAATTGATGGCAAAATTTTGTCACCTGGTAGTTGACCCCAGCCTGAAACAGGAAGAATTTCAAGATTAATTCCAAATATTAATACCAGTAGTGGTCCCATTAAAAAAGTTGGAACACAAATACCAATCATAGCTATGGCCATTGGAATAAAATCTAGATAAGTGTTTCTCTTAAGGGCAGCTAGAACTCCTGATGAAACTCCAATTAATAAAGCAATTAAAATTGCATAAAAAGCTAACTCAAATGTAACTGGCAGTCCCGTTGCAATCATTTCAGAAACCGACCTTCCTGGAAATCTAAAAGATGGTCCAAAGTCACCCTTTAAAATACCTGTCATATAATCAACATACTGCTCCCACTCAGAAGCATTAAGATTATAGGCCTCATTTAGATTTTTTAAGACCTGAGGTGAAACCGCCTTGTCTGCATCAAAAGGACCGCCTGGAGCTAGTTTGACTAAAAAAAATGTTAGGCTGGCAACTGCTAGTAAAACTGGTATAGCTAGTAATAATCTTTTAAAAAATATACTTATCACAGAGTCTTATTCTCTTTCTAAATAAATAAATTTTGGGTGATGATGGTCTAAGATATGAGGGTTATACCCTTTAACATCCGATGATAATTGATAATTTCTTACATAAGTATACAGAGGAATTATTGGCATGTTCTCTATAAGGATCTTTTCTGCTTCATTTAGTAACTTATACCTTTCAGTTTGATCATTGGTTGAGTTAGCTTTTGCAACTAATGAGTCATATGCTGCATTTTCCCAACCTGTTTTATTATTGCCTCTGTTTGGTCTCATTAGATCTAAAAATGTATTTGGGTCTTCATAATCACCAATCCATCCAGCTCTAGAAACTTGAAAATCTCCTACCATTTCCCTACTTAAATATACTTTCCAATCTTGATTAACTAATTCAACACTAATACCTAAGTTTTGTTGCCACATCTGCTGAATTGCCAAAGCAACTTTTCTATGATCTTCATTTGTATTAAATAAGATTTCTAGTTTAGGGAATGCGTTGTTATCAGAATAACCAGCTTCATTAAGCAATTGTTTAGCAAGTTCTGGATCAAATGCTATGGAGGTTTCAGGCTGATATCCATTAGAGCCAGGTGGAGTAAATGAATATGCTGGGATTTGACCGCATTTTGTAACCTTATCAACCAAAAGTTTTCTATCTATTGAGTAAGCAAGTGCTTTCCTAACTCTAACATCCTTTAAAACAGAATTATTAGTATTCAGTCTATAGAAATATGTGCCCATATACGGATCTATTCTTAAGTCTGGATTATTTTCTTCTATATAGATTGGACACTTTTGAGAAGGTAATGTGCTTGTGACATGAAGCTGACCAGCCCTAAACATTCTATCTTCTGTCATAACATTTGAAACAGGATAGTAATGAATTTGATTTAATTTTACGTTAGAAGCATCCCAATAATTTGGATTTTTTTCTACAATAATCTTATTATTTAATTCCCAAGATTTTAAATTGAATGCTCCATTACAAACAAAATTTCCCGGTCTAGTCCATTGACCATTTCTATCGTCTATTGAACCGTGTTCTAAAACAGTATCTTTATGAACTGGCCATGTGCTGTAGTGACTTAGCATCCCAATAAAAAATGGAGTTGGAGCTTTTAAACTTACTTTAAGGGTATATTTATTTAATGCTTTTACACCAACTTCACTAAAATCATTAATTTCTCCAGTATGATACTCTGCGGCACCTACTAGGTAATAAAGCATGTCTGGGTATTGGGACCCTAAACTTGCTGTTAGAATTCTTTGCCATGACCATACAAAGTCCTCGGCAGTAACATCATCCCCGTTAGACCATTTAGCATTCTTTCTTAAATTAAAAATATACTCCATACCATCTTCACTGATCTGCCATGATTCCGCAGCACCAGGTAAATTACCATCGCCAAAAGGATTGGGTATTGTTAAGCCTTCACATAAGGAGATAAGTATGTGATGTTCTGGAACCCCTGTAACAATATGTGGATCAATTCCTTGGGGCTCAGAGCCATTGCCAAAGTGAAAAATTTGCTTTTCTAGACCATCATCTACAGGTGTAATATTTGAAGAGCAACTAATTAAAAATAATAATGTTAGAAGAGGTAAATTTTTCATTTTATAAAATAATATTACTTGTTAAGTTAACTTTGGCTGTGTC
>Ga0206131_10005462_pt1 | contig 13410 bp, 10 predicted proteins | sample Helgoland_Spring_FD_148636 | JGI IMG/M metagenome (GOLD analysis project Ga0206131, IMG submission 148636) | Pelagic subsurface seawater microbial communities from Kabeltonne, Helgoland, North Sea - Helgoland_Spring_Bloom_20160517_1 | ecosystem: Environmental > Aquatic > Marine > Epipelagic ...
TTCGAGTTTTAGTTGGTTCTTCTCCCATATCACTAGTGCTTGTAGCACTATGAGACTCTAAACTTGCATCTATTGCAGCCTCTAAATTTGCATCTTCTCTTCCTGTTGAAGGAGCAGCTGTAGCATCTTTTGTTTCGTATTGTTCAGGTGCCGCATCTCTTCTAAGTGCCGCATCTCTTCTAAGTGCCGCATCTCTTCTAGGTGCCGCATCTCTTCTAAGTGTCGCATCGCTTCTAGCATAGTATCTATCTATTGCTTGTTGTGATTCTCGTAATAATTCTTCTAATCTTCTTAAACTAGACATATATATATATATATATAGATATAATATTATTATTTTTATAATTTAAATTTTATACATTTTTAAAATTAACAAACTATATATTTTTAGTACCTCACATTATTCGTCTTATAGATTAAATTACAAAATATGAAATGTTCTGAATATTAATTTTTTTCAAAAACCAATTATAAATATAATAATTAATATTAGCAGTACCTTCTTCAAAATTAAAATTTTCTAATTCATAATAATCCATTATTTTTAACACTTTTATTCTATCTATATCATTATTAATTGAATAATCTACAATTAGACTCACTAATGCTTTCAAACTATTTTTTGTTTTAAAATAAAAATATAAATTACAATTCTTAACAATTATATCATTACTTAATCTACTATTTTGAAAATAACAAGATATCATATCTGTTACTTTATTTTTTTTTAATATAATCCAACATTTAGTAACTGGATTTATAAATGTATGTTTAAAAAGTTTTTCATCAAAATAATAACCTAAACTCATTTGAGAAATTTTGTCATTTAACAATTTACAACATTCTAATATTTGTGATTGATTAATTTGAGTAATATCAACTACTTTACCTTTTATTTTATTTAACTTAGAATGATAATATTCTTGAATTTTACCAAATCCCAATTCATCTTCTAAACACTTTTCTATAAAGTTATTATCTAACATTTTCCTAATGTTAATAAATCTATAAAGGTAGTTAACTGACCCGATTATGTTAGGTAAACTTAAATCTGTTGTATATATTGATTGATTTATTCTCAATAGATAATTATTTCTTCTTGTTAATTCTTGAATCATTAAAGGTGCAATATTTAAATTTCTAATTTTTTTTGCTAAACATAATAAATTTGTTTCAGAACCAAGAATAACCTTACCTTTTAAGTTTAAATTTCTCACTAAACCAAAAATACAACCAACTAAATTATTATTATATTTAACACCAATTGATAATAATTTATTTCTCTCATCATATGAAATTAACCAATTTAATAATTCAGGGGTAAAAACAAATTTAATCTCACTATTGTTTTCACAATAATTCATATTTAAAAATTCGACAACTTGACACATATCATTTTCTAGATTTATATTATACCAAGTTAATTTACCAGGTAATTTTATGGGAGATTCTTGATAAGTTTTATTTTCTTTTAACTTTATAATTTCAGTATTTGAGTTATTTATATTACTAACTGGCATTTTATCCCAAAACAGGTGTTTATTTTTTTCTAAAGACATTAATTGATACAATAAAATATTTTTAAATCGTTTAAATAAATCATTCTATAATTAATTAGTATGAAATTATATGGTATTTTAGGACTATCTCCTAATGCAACAGAAAAAGAAATTAAAAAATCTTATTATAAATTAGCAAAGGAGTATCATCCTGATAAAAATAATGGAACTAAAACTGAAGAATTTCAGCAAATTAATTATGCTTACACTATTCTTATAAATCCAAAAACTCGAGAAGAATATTTAAAATTAAACAATCAACAAGAAAATGATTTTATTAAATTTTTAATGAAAATCACAATGAATAATGTAACGGTAGATGATTTAACAAATTTAAATATCAGAATAAAAGAATTAGTTGATATTACAATAAATAAATGGAATTTATCAGAATTCTTAAAAAACTTAGATTTTATTCAAATTTTTGATATTTTTAATAATAAAAAAATTAATTCTAATAATATTATTACTGAAACAGAAGAAGACGATAGTAACAATATTTTATATTTTTTTAATTTACCTCCAAAATATATTGATTATAACGTTAATAATATAGAATTAGACTTTACTATAAATTTATCTAATATTTTGAATAAAGAAATGAAAAAAATTAAATTAATTAGAAGTATTAATGATAAAAATATTAAAGAAAATTTTACTTTTGAATTAAAAACACCCTACATAGTATTTCCAAATAAAGGCGATAATAACAAAGGTCATATAATTATTAGATTACAATTAGATCAAAATATAGATTGGTATCAGGATATGATGGTAGTAAATTATCCGATAACTATTCATCAATTTCTATATGGTTTAGATGTAAACATTAATGTATTTGATAACAACTTTTTTTATAATAGATGGATTCCAAATAGGGATGGGACATTAATTTTTATAAAAAATCATAATATTAGTATTAAATTTGTAATAGACTATATTCACGATCCTTTAAAAGAAGAGGTTTTATTAAATTTCTAAAAAAAAATTTATAATTATTAATATATGTTAATAAATATAAATATAACAGAAGAAATTATAGAAAAATATTTTAAATTATTAAATAAAATATCTAATTTAGAAATTAATTATAGTTTTAATAAATTAGAAATATCAGATGAAGAACTTGATATTCAATTAAATAATAATATAATAGGAAAATATATTATAACTAATTTAAAAGATAAGATAAAACAAATGAATTTTAGATATAAAATTACTTTTGGAAATAACTTTATAATTATATTTTCTGAAAACAAAATTAAAGATAGTATTAAAATTAAAAGTTTAATTCAAATTATATTATATTTGCAAAATATAGGAAATAATTTAACTTTAAACGGATATTTTTACCTTACATCTAGTTTAAGAAAAATTTCTACCGGTTGTTTTAATACTCATGCAGTTAATGGCGGTTACACCAAACTTAATATGAAAAGAAAGTTAATAGTATGGAGAAAAGAAGATGGAATTAAAGTTTTTATTCATGAACTAATTCATTATTTTGATATTGATAAGTATTATAGAAAATATAAAGATATTAACGAATATTTAAATTTAACAACAAATCATGATTATGTATTTGAAGCTTTTACTGATTTTTTTGCTATAAATTATTATATGGTTTATTTATCATTAATAGAAAAAAATTTAACAAAGGAATTTTTGCATAATAATTTTAATGAACAATATAATTTTAGTTTAATACAAGGGTTCAAAGTGATAAAATACTCTAATCTAGATAAAGGAATGATTATAAAAAATACGACTAATGTATATTGTTATTATCTTTTAAAACTATATTTAATGTTATTTTTAAGAAATAAAGACCTGAAAAATATTAACATAAAAGATATAGTAGACGAGTCTTACAATTTATATACTAATAGTTTAATTAGTCGATATATTAAAAAAATAAAATTAGATAATAAATTAAATATGGCATTTAAACAAATATTTTTATAAAAATTATTTGTAAAATGATGCTAAGAAGGTAGGTTGATCCTTAAATTCTACAACTGTCCCTTTCTTAACATTAAGAGCTTTTGCTACACTCTTTTTAGAAATAACTATTTTTCTATCATTTTTTTGTTTATCTCTATTTAGAGCTGCATGAAATAGTTTACATATTTCATGTCGCTTCATTAACACATTATTATCTGGTAAAAGTTCTGTACCTATATATTTTCTAAGTACTTGAGGAACTTCTCTTGGTTCACAAATTCCTCCCGTATTTGGTTTTGTTCTTTTACGTTTCTCTTTACTTGCAACTTTAATATCCTTAATATGAATTTTATCAGTAACTTTATCTTTTTTAGAAATTTCTTTATTAATTCTTTTAATCTCTCTGTTATTAGCTAAAATAGACTTGGTGTATTCATCGTTTTCTTCCATAAGAAGATCACGTTTTGTTCTCAGGTCTAAAATAGAATCTTTAACGTCAGAATAAGTTAATTTTTGTTTAGTAATTTTCTTTACCTTAACTTGTACTACCTGAGGTTTAACTACTTCATCATCAGACATTTCTGATTCGTTATCTGAAACTGATTCATTTTCAGATTCACTTTCAATGTAATGTTTTTTTTCTGATTTTTTAGGCATATACTAATATTTAAAAGGTACTAATATCAATTTTTTTATAATTATTTTCAATTTTTTTGGGTTTTAGAACCCTAAAAAATATATTATATAAATATATCGTTTTTTTTAAACATATCAGTTTTTTTAATTAGTTAATCTAATCAAATGTTAATTGTATTTTATTTATTTTTTTTGGTAATTTAGGTATAGTAAATATATTAGGTGTTTTATCTATACTTTTGTTTTTATTTTTTAATTTTTTAATTTTTACCTTATTTTTTAAATAATTTTTTGTTTCTATCAAATCTTCTTCTATTTTAGTCATATATTTAATAATATATGTATTAACTTTATATTTGAAAAACCATTTGAAGAAATTTAATTGACCAATTGTAGTAATTATACAATCATCATTAAAGAAAAAAGGTATTCTATTTCCTCTGCTAAATGGATCAAAATATTTTTTATTATATGCTTTTAATTGTGATTTGTAACTAGAATAAACATTAAAAATTTCTTCTGTATTATTTAATTTAACTTTATAATTAATTCTATATTTTTTTGAATAATTAGTTACAAAAAAATCAATTAATCTCATTGATATTGTAGATTGACCTCTAATTATATTTATAACATCTTTAGCTTGATTTCTATTATTCTTATAAAACTTTTCAATATTAGTCAAAAGTATGTTTTCTTGGGAAGATATTTGGATTGTAGATAAAATATTATCTTGAATTTTCCCATTAGACAAATTCATTAAAATCATATACTAATTGTTCTTTAAATTAATTAGTTTTAAATCTTCAAGATTATTATCTGATGTATCACTTTCAGATCTATCATCAAACGAATCCATATCTAGTTTTAAAATGGATGTTAAATTATCACTTTGATTACTTAATATTTCATTATGTTTTATAAAGATTTCATTTTTATTTTCATTATTAATACTACCAGTAGTATCAATTATAACTTCTTCTTCTTCTTCTTCTGTTTCTTTAATAAAACTATAATTAATTTCTTGTTTTATCGGCTCTTTAAAAGATATTATTATTGGTTTAAAATAAATTCCAAATTGATTATTAGGTTTAATCCAAATAGCAAAAATTTGAAGAATTGATTTAACCCAATTATTATTTACAATGTCTTTTATTTTTAATTTAAATTTATTATTTTTTTTTAAAATTGTCTTAAAATCGATTGATTTAATAATTTTTAGTTTAATAAAACCATTTTTAATTGAACATTCATTAGATTCTCTAATACTATTCAGATACACAGCTTCATTCGAACTGTTAAACCAACTAGATGCATTATTTTGAGCTGATTCAAGAATGAATTTATCCAAATCAGTTAAAAAATTAATAAAAGAATTAACTCTAGATTCTCTTTTCCCTATTAAAGGAATTTCCAAGTCATATATATTATCTCCTATTTTTACAGGTTTTTTGATAGACCATAGTGTAGGAGTTTGAATTACTAAATTGTCTAATTTTGATTTATTTTTATATTTTAAATAAATTATTTTCTTTTTCTTTGTTTCTTTAATTTTAGTAAAACATATGTTATCTAAAATTATATCTTCAAATAAAAAGGGTTCTTTAGTGTTCATATATATATATTATAAGTTTTTACTTATAATATTTTAATTAAAATAATAAAACATAATTTGGTATCAGTTAAGCGTTCTTAGATTTACCTTTACCTTTACTTTTACCCTTACTTTTACCCTTACCTTTAGTTTTTTTTACGGGTTCTTCTTCTTCACTATCACTCTCACTGTCACTATCACTATCACTATCACTATCACTGTCTTCTACTTTAGGAACAGATTTAGTTTCTTTAGTAGACTTAGTAGACTTAGTTTCTTCTGATGGTAGTTCTTCATTATCACTATCACTAAGGAATGCATCGTTTTCTGCAGAGTAATAACTTTTGTATGCAGTATTACCTCCTTTTTGAGGTCTTACTTGACATTTTTCCATTTTAAATACAACACCGTATTCGGGGTTCTTAGTTTTTGGATTATGTGCCCATACTTTAATTGCTCGCATGATTGGTCTAAATTCACTCATGTATCGCAGATGTTCAGCAACGTCTGTTACTGTTTTAACATCAAGAGTTTGAGCTCTATTTCTACCATCTACATCTTCCATGATAGTATTATCATCAGAATCTACAGGATAGAAAAGCGTTTGCATTTCTCCATCAGGGTAGGATGTTTTAAATTTAATTTTCATATAAGGAGTCTTTTTATTTCCATCGTCATCTTCTACTTCACGGACAATTGGAGAATAAGAATATTTACTTGCCTTTTTTCCAAACTTCTCACTTTTAAAATCGTCACTACCTAGTATCTCATCGAGTTCAGACATCTTCTCAATAAATACTTGGATAGCAGGGTCACTAGAATCCAGGGGGACTTTTACAAAGCACCTGGCTTTATCATCTTCATAATACTTTCCTAATGTAGGAATACCATAAGTTACCATTTTAAAGAAGGGACATTGAACATTAAGATGGATTTCTTCTCCTGTATCAGGAGATAGATATCTAACATATCCAATTAATTGACCATTAGAACGGTCATTTGCTTCTAAATCGGTGGTATTAACTCTTGAGGCTTCGAATTCATCGTATTTGGTTGTGAACTTTGTGATTTTACTTTCAACTGACATTATAATATATTAAACTCAGAGTAATCTAATATCAATTTTTTTACATTTATCAATTTTTTTATTTTCGTAAAAATCAATAAAAATACTACAAATATTCATATTATAGATATATACGTTAAATTATTTACATATAAAATAAATATTATCTAATTATTATCCAAAATATATATTTAGATTATTATTAACACTATCTTTTAAAATGTCATATAGATAAAAATTTTTCAAAGTACTTTTCTCATCTTTAAAATAGCATTTATTTAAGAATGTATATATATGTTTTAATGTTGATAATATTTTTTTACTATCATCTGATGATAACCTACCATCACAATCTGAATGATCAACCCAAATAAAAAGACCTTCTAATAATTCATAATTATAGTCTTTATATTTTGAAAATCTATTATTATTGAGTATTAATTTAGGTTCCGTGTATGTTTTATCTTCGTAGGTACATGATTTTAAAAAAGATGATAATTCTGAAGATTTTTTACAACCAGGAAATTTATCTAAATAACAAATACTAGCAAAAACCATATCAAGTCTTAAAATATGTACTGTACTGTAACTACCTACACGTTGATTAATATTATCTGTGAATATATCTAAACCCATTATTATATATATAATTATTATATTTTTATCAGTTTTTTTATAAATATTTAAAGATTATATAGTATTAAAATTATATGGAAACACAAACACAAAAAAAATTTGAGGATCTTAATCTTAATGCTAATTTAGTAAAAGGAATTTATTTATATGGATTTAAAAATCCAAGCCGTATTCAAATTGAAGGAATTGAAAGTATTAATACAGGTAAAGATTGTTTACTTCAATCACAATCAGGAACTGGTAAAACTGCAACTTATCTTTTAGGAGTTTTAAATAGAATAGAAGAGGGGAAAAAACTACAAGGGCTTATTATATTACCAACACGTGAACTTGCAGAACAAGTATATAATGTAGCAAAAGAAATTTCGAAATTAACAAAAATTAAAATGGAGTTATGTATGGGTGGACACAGAATTAACTATAGTAACTTATTTAAATCTAATCTTATAATTGGCACTACTGGTAGAATTTACCATTTACTTGATGAAAAAAAAATTAACTTTCATAGTTTAAAATTATGTGTTCTAGATGAAGCAGATGAATTGTTATCAGATGGATTAATTAAAAAACTTAAAAATATTGTAATGTCAGTACCTGACGGAGCACAACATATTTTCATTAGTGCTACTGTTAATCTTAATGTATTTAATACATCAAAAAAAGTTATGTATGAACCTATTAAACTATTATTAAAAAAATCAGAAGTTGCAGTAGATTTGATTTCTCAATTTTACTATGATGTTGAAACTGAAGATAATAAATTTGATGTATTATTAGATATTTATAATCTAATTTCTACAAGTCAAGCAATTATTTTTTGTAATACAATTAGAAAAGTAAAATGGTTAGAAGAAAAGTTACTAGAAAATAAATTTTCGATTACTACAATTCATGGAGATATGTCACAAGAAGAAAGAAAAGAAATTATTACTGATTTTAGAACTTCTAAAACTAGATTACTTTTAACAACAGATTTACTAGCAAGAGGTATTGATATTCCTTCTGTTAATCTTGTAATTAATTATGACCTGCCACCAAATAGAGAAACATATATGCATCGTATTGGTAGATGTGGACGTTTCGATAAAAAAGGTGTAAGTATTTCTTTCGTAAAAATGAATGATCCAATTGATGTTAAAGTATTTAATAAAATGAAGAATTTTTATTCATTAACTATTAAAGAATTACCTATTGATATAGAAAAATACCTATAAAAATATAAATTATATAATAAAATTATTATATAATTATATATATATATATATGTTTAATTTTAAATTTAATAATATAGGTGGAGCTAGATCTGATATTGAAAGTGTTCCTGAAGATGCAAATAAACTAACAAGTACAGGTTGTTATATTAGACAAAATACATATAGTAATGGTAAGGTTTCTAATATTAGAAGTGAGGCAATTATATTATATCAAGATAAGCCTATAATGGGAGTTAATAGAACTTGGTTGATAGAATTAAATAAAAGAACAACAATTAATAGAATTGTAAGGCAAAATATTACAAGGCCTTATATGAATATATTAAAAAACTTATTAGTAGATTTAGTAAATTTTGAAAATAATGGTACATTCCAAGGTCGTAATGGAGTCGCTGCTAAAACTGAAGTTATACGTGTTTTACGTCAATATATGGGAGATGGTTTTAGTATTTCAAATGGTTCAGCTGCATTAGCAGGTTATAATAAAACGTCTTATGTTATATGTATAGATAAAGACGTTAATCAATGTGTTAATTTAGGCGGTGAACCTAATCCAGGTGAGTCTGGAAAAGAAGCTTTTGAAAGAGAATTACTAGAAGAAACTGGTTTTGATATTAATGATCCTGCTCATTCTATGGGTTCTAGACATTATTGTATCGGAACTAAAGCACAAGTTGATTTAACACAAGCTGCCTATAAAATTTTAGTAAATAATTACACGAATAAATATCAAAATAATAATACTGAACTACAGTCCTTATTTCATGGAAATGTTTGTGTAGCTGGTTCTAACATAGGAAGCAATTGTGTTAATGCAGTATCTGATGATTATCGTAGATATGCAACTGTTAATGGTATTAATTACACCAGAGGGGTTTATTTACAGAAATATTTGAAATATAAAAAAAAATATTTAGATCTAAAATCTAAAATAAATAATATTAATTAATTATAATTTAATTAAATAATATTTTTAAATTAATTTGGAATTATAAAATCTAAACTTACTTCATTATTCATAATTTCAGCAAGAATGATATCTTCCATTAATGGAATGATATCAATTCTCCCACCTTTTTCATCTCTAGTATATTCTGATCTGATTAATTTATTTGTATCTAATTGAATATCAAAAGCAGATGTACCGCCTCTAATAGTTTTGCCCATCATTATTCTACTAGAAACAGAACGTATGCTATCTGTTTGATTATAAAGAGCAGCGTTAATAAAATGATCCATAGTCATTTCAAAGGATGCTTTACTCATAACTTCATTTTCTAACTTGGGTATACCATTTCTATCAATTGATATAATTTGACCGAGATGAGTCATAAGATCTGCTAACAATGAAATATGTGTATAATTAATTTTGTTGTTAAATGTATTGATTAGTTCGCTGATTAATAAATGTCTTGCAGCTTCTACACCATATTTTTTATAAATATAATGTACATCATTGCAATTAGTTCTTACATTATCAACTCCTTTAAGTCTTAAAATATCACTGAAACTAATACCAGATGTAACTAATTTAAATTCTTTCTCACGTTTAATACTAGTATCTTTATCTATATATGAATTTATAGTTTCTACAACGCTAACTGCTTTAATATTAACTACACCTTTGAGAGTAACATTATTAAGTACAAAATTCAATAATCTAGAAATAATATTGGTATTAAAATTATTAAGACTTAATCTGATATGTATGATATCTAAATTATTACTGTAAATACCTAATTTATTAACTTCTTTTACTAACTCTTTAAAACCTTTATCCTTGATTGCTTTAACATTACTTAATTTATTATACCAGAAACTAATAAATTTTGTTTTAATATCTAATAAATTTGTTTCACTATCTAGAATTTTTTCTAAGTTAATTTTTAACCTAAATACAAAAGGCATGCTTTTAAGACTAGCTTTAACATTATTTATGAAAAATGGATTACTTACATTATCATTGTTTAATAGTTTAGAATACTCAGAATCATCAAACATATCAAAATAAATTTCAGCAAAATCTATAAGTTTATTTAGATTTAGATAATTTAATTGAGATGCAATAATATTAATTTTTTCCTTATCATTTTTAATAGAGTCTTTAAAATACACATTCATAATAGGAGTTGAAATTTTTTTAGAATAATGAAATAATTCTTCTACTCTTTGAACTCCAGAAGTAATCTTAGTTTTACTACCGGCACCTGCACTATGTTTAGTGTCTAATGTAAACTGTGTGGTAGGTTCACCAATTGATTGAGCTGCTAAAATACCAACCATCTCACCTGGTTCTACAATTGATTTTAAAAATAATAGCCTGATTTCTTTAATAAATTCATCAAATATCTTTTTGTTTAATTTCATTTCAAAAATAATAATTTTTGGTGCTAAAAAGTTAAGTAATGATATGTGAAATAACTCCTTATGTTTCAATTCATTTACTTTAGTAATTTTATTTGTTGAACTGAAGATAGCCAATTTAGAATCATTCATAATATCATCAAAAGATTGTAATATATATTCAGGATCTAAATCTATTTTACTATTTCCACCCTTTGATGAATATTCCTGAGCTAATCTATAAAGATTAACTGGTAGTAAATATTTATCTTCAAATAATTTATATTCTAAAGTACTTCTTTGAGAAGCTATTCTTAACATATCTCTTTTTTCTTTCAGGTCTTCAAATAATTTTTTATTAACCTTACTATAGTCTTTTTTAAATTTCTTTAATTCAGACTTGTTCAATAATAATTTATCTACAATATCTTGATTGCTCATATTAATAAGGTTTATTTTCAAATGTGTTTGAGTCAATTGATTAATACCACTTTCTCCATAACAAAATTGTACAACCATATTATTTGAACCTCGTACAGTTCCATCATATTGAATTCTTAAGTCTTCTAATGCTTTAATAAGTTTTCTTTGAATATAACCGGTTCTGGCTGTATCTCTAACTTGAAGTCCATTTGCTAAACCGAAGTTTAATGTTGAAGGAATTGTTAAGTCATAAACTTTTGGATGTTCTTTAACATCTACTAATGATATATCAACAATTTTATCTTTAACAACATTTCTTACAGTTTCAAAATTTCTATGACTTTCTGTCCAAGTACAACTTTTCAACTTGTTATTTTTCTTATCATCAATCAATTCTATTTTTTCAGAAAATAATTTACCCCACTTAGATGATATAAATAATCTATAAGAAGGTTTAATATTTTCAGTGTTTAAATTATTTTTCTTAGTTTGTGATAAAGACATTTTACTGAAAATACCTAATCTGTTTAGTAAGAATGATATACCATCTATTAGTTTCTTTGAAGCTGAGCCTACATAAATATAATTTTTAGAAACACATCCATCTCCAGAGATATATCCACTAATAAGACCTCTAATAAAATCTTCATTAGCTAGATATGCTTCATTGGGTACAAATTTATTTTCAGCTCCTGAACCTACAAATTTATCTAAAAACTCTGCTAATAAACCTGAAAATGCTCTAATAGTGTAACTTCTACCGCCTATTTTATTTACTTTATCTTCAATGTCATATTTAAGATTGTGTTTCTCAAACCAAGTTTTAACAAAGTTTTGAATGTTGGTATTACAATTTGTTATTCTAACACTGTATCTATCAGAATATCCCTCTGCTAGAAAAAGACCAATAAACATACCATTATCATAATCTAGCAAAAATTTATCCATAATATAATGATCATTTCTTTTGGCATGATATGGGTAAATATAATTATCTTTAATCACTTGAGTATTAGAACGTGTTTTACATCTTTGTAATGATGCTTTTTTGGTATAAGGTAATGTAAACTGATTTCCATTCATTTCATCCCACCAACCTGAAGGAATTTTATTTCTACCTTCCATTGTTTGTTCCATCAAATTAATAGCTTTGTTAAATTCACTACCATAAACATATTCATCCTTTGGAAGATAATTTTCCATTTTAATATGTTTTATACTAATAGGTGGATTAGAAATATTCTCATTAACAGGTAGATAATCTCCTACTTTAATCTTGGGTGTTAGTTTTTCATAGAAACCATTCATACTATCATCCCAAACCAGTAAAGACTTACTTTCTGTTACAATAACTTCTCTTCCTCCGTAAGTTTTAATTTTATACAATTGTTTTCCTGGGTCATGTCTAGTTACAGCACTTACACTACCCCAAGTAACTGTACCTTTATCATCTGTTGTTGGAATAAACATATTATCCGTATCTAAAAGTTCCATATCTCTATCTTCATAATGTTTTACTTTATCTTTATTTTCTTCACTATCTAGTTGTTGATCAATCCATTTACCAATTTCTATATATTTTGGTTTATCATTATCAATAACTATTATAGGAGTTTCCCATGTAACAGACTTAATAGCAGTGTCAATTAAACCAGCACGACCAGCTATAGTTTGGTAAAACATTTCATATGCTTCTAACCCTTTCACGTAATTATTACTAACGAAACCTCTAGCTTCTGGTGTGTCATCATCCTTATGGAAATAAGATAACGATCTTCCTTGAACAGATTTTTTAACTCTAGTTCCTTCTACATTAATTTGTCCAATACATCCCATAATCTGTTGAATATTTTTTGAACCACCCTTAGATCCTGAATTAATTAATACATAGAAAAAATTACTATTATCTAATTTTTTCATTAATGATGAACCAATATCAGGTCCAAAAGATGCTAATTCAGCTTGAATATCATCTTCAATAATATCAGCACTAAT
>Ga0206131_10005471_pt1 | contig 13389 bp, 10 predicted proteins | sample Helgoland_Spring_FD_148636 | JGI IMG/M metagenome (GOLD analysis project Ga0206131, IMG submission 148636) | Pelagic subsurface seawater microbial communities from Kabeltonne, Helgoland, North Sea - Helgoland_Spring_Bloom_20160517_1 | ecosystem: Environmental > Aquatic > Marine > Epipelagic ...
CTGCGTGGTTTTACGATCTTTTTCCCCCAGACATTTGAGCGCAAAACTATCATCGGTGGCATCAGGGATGCGGCTGAGGGTGATTGGCTTGCGCCATTCTTTGGTGGTAAAATTCTGACCGGGTTTTTCCAATGGCTCGGAGAGGCCGGTCTGATCGAAGTTTTTGTGCGCGGCAGTCGCAAGGGCCAGCCCATTGTCGAGGGTGTCCCGATGCTGATCGTCTGGGCCTTGGCATTGGTGATTTTCGGTCATTTTCTTTTGACCCGTACCCGGTTTGGCAATTGGATTTTTGCCGCAGGCGGCGACGCGCAGGCCGCGCGCTATGTCGGTGTGCCGGTCAACCGTGTCAAGATTTTGATGTTCATGTTTACCGCATTTTGCGCCACGGTTTTTGCCACATGTCAGGTGATGGAATTTGGCTCGGCGGGCGCTGACCGTGGTTTGTTGAAAGAATTTGAGGCCATTATTGCCGTGGTGATTGGTGGTGCGCTTCTGACGGGCGGCTACGGGTCGGTGATAGGTGCAGCCCTTGGAGCTTTGATTTTTGGGGTTGTGCAGCAGGGACTGTTTTTTGCGGGGGTGGAAAGTTCGCTGTTTCGCGTGTTTCTTGGTTTGATACTATTGATGGCGGTGATCCTAAACACCTATATCCGTCGTTTGATTACAGGGGAGCGCTAAGATGTCGGACCCGATAATAAAAATGGTGGATATCGAAAAGCACTTTGGATCAGTGATCGCTCTGGCTGGGGTGTCGTTTGACGTCAATGCCGGGGAATGTCACTGCCTGCTTGGGGATAACGGCGCGGGTAAATCGACGTTTATCAAAACTATGAGTGGCGTTCACGAACCCTCTGCGGGGCAGATTTTCTTTGAGGGTAACCCTATGCATTTCGCAGATCCACGCGATGCCATCACGGCTGGGATTGCAACGGTGTATCAAGATCTGGCAATGATCCCGTTGATGAGCGTCAGCCGTAATTTTTTCATGGGCAATGAACCGATCCGGAAATTTATGGGCTTGCCGTTGTATGATCACGAGTATGCCGAACGGGTGACGCTGGAAAAAATGCGTAGCATGGGGATAAATTTGCGCGGTGCGGATCAGGCGGTCGGCACCCTTTCGGGAGGGGAGCGTCAGACCGTTGCGATTGCGCGTGCGGTGCATTTTGGTGCAAAAGTTCTGATTTTGGATGAGCCGACTTCGGCCTTGGGTGTCCGCCAGACCGCCAATGTGCTTGCAACTGTCGACAAGGTGCGCAAATCGGGTATCGCAGTGGTGTTTATCACCCATAATGTGCGTCATGCGCTGGCCGTGGGCGACCGCTTTACCGTACTTAATCGCGGCAAGACGCTTGGCACCGCCAAACGGGGTGAAATCAGCCCGGAAGAATTACAGGATCTGATGGCCGGCGGCATGGAAATGGCCACGCTGGAAGGATCACTTGGTGGCACAGTTTGAAAATTACCCGCGAGCTGCCGCATAGACTTGCTTAAATCTGCTCCGAGACGGCTTTGTTGGCCTTCCGTCCCATAAGAAATTCGTTAGATAGTTGCAGCCCCAATTATATCTATATATAGCGGGGCGACGACGCGTATTGCAACGACCCAACTGACGGCCTGTATGCGCTTCACTGGTACCAGATAAAACAGAAGGACAGGAATATGCAGGTCACCGAGACACTGAATGAAGGCCTCAAACGCGGCTATACGATCGTACTCCCGGCGAGCGAGCTTGAAGCGACGGTTAATGGCAAATTGGCCGAAGCCAAACCCACCGTCGAGATGAAGGGCTTTCGCAAGGGCAAAGTGCCAATGGCTCTGTTGAAAAAGCAGTTTGGTCAGCGACTTTTGGGCGAGGCGATGCAGGAAACCATCGACGGGGCGATGTCCAAGCATTTTACCGATAGCGGTGATCGTCCGGCGCAACAGCCTGACGTTAAAATGACCAATGAAGACTGGAAAGAAGGCGACGATGTTGAGGTCAAAATGAGCTATGAGGCTCTGCCGACCATTCCTGACGTGGATTTAAAAGCCATTGATCTGGAAAAACTGGTGGCCAAAGCCGATGAGACCGCGGTTGATGAGGCGCTGGCCAATCTGGCTGAGAACGCCCAGGATTTTAAAGATCGCAAAAAAACATCCAAAGCCAAAGATGGCGATCAGATCGTGTTTGATTTCTTGGGTAAAGTTGATGGTGAGGCCTTTGATGGTGGTGCCTCTGAAGATTATCCGTTGGTGCTGGGCTCCAACAGCTTTATTCCCGGCTTCGAAGAGCAGTTGATCGGCGTTAAGACTGGCGCAGAAAAAGATGTGGTTGTCACTTTCCCTGAAGAATATGGCGCCGCGCATCTGGCCGGTAAAGAGGCTGTGTTTAGCTGTATCGTAAAAGCCGTGAAAGAGCCGGTTCCAGCTGAGATCAATGACGAGTTGGCCACCAAGTTCGGTGCCGAAGATCTGGCCGGTCTCAAGGTTCAAATTGGCGAACGCATCGAGGCCGAATACGCAGGTGCGGCGCGCGCGGTGATGAAACGGGCTTTGCTTGATGCGCTGGATGACAAGGTCAAATTCGAGTTGCCACCCTCCATGGTTGAAACCGAAGCAGGCCAGATTGCGCACCAACTGTGGCATGAAGAAAACCCTGACGTGCAGGGCCATGATCACGATCCAGTTGAAACCACGCAAGAGCATAGAGATCTGGCGGAGCGCCGGGTGCGTTTGGGTCTTTTGTTGGCTGAAATGGGCCAGCGCGCGGAAGTGCAGGTCAGCGATGCTGAAATGCAGCAAGCGGTGATGGCACAAGCCCGTCAGTACCCGGGCGAAGAGCGTCAGTTTATGGAGTTTGTGCAGAGCAATGAGCAGATGCAGCAACAGATGCGTGCGCCAATCTTTGAAGACAAAGTGGTCGATTATGCGTTTGAGCTGGCCAATGTGACAGAGAAAGCAGTCACTAAGGACGAACTGGAAAAGATTGTAGAAGCTCTCGAAAGCGAATAGCGCTTATTGCGGTTGTGTAATGGAAAAGGCCCGCCCTTCATTTGGGGAGGGCCTTTTTATGTTGTCACTGCAGTCTGAATATACTGGGCGAGAAGGGGTGCTTTTGACGCTAGTCGCGGATGCCAGAAAACCGAACCTGCCAATCGGCGATTTCGTCATCGGTGATTTTTCGAAACGTCACCTCGGGCACTTTAAAGGCATGGCCTGCGGGCAGGGCGGAAAGTGCGGCGCTGACATCAAGCGGCCAGCTGTGGTCGTCGCTGTGCATTGTGGCCATCAAACTGGCGGCAGCATCGGGAATGAAAGGCTCGGACAGCACTGCGTAAAGCCGTATAAGGTTCAGAGCCAGCCGGACTTGCATCGCCGCAGTTTCAGGGTCTTGTTTGAAGGTTGACCACGGTGCAGCAGATTGCAGGTATTCATTCCCCGCAACCCAGATTGCCCGCAGCTCCGCGGCGGATTTGCGCACTTCGATCGCGCCCATACAGCCTTCATAGGTTCGGATCCGGCTGGTGAGCTCAGAGATTAGAGCAGTTTCCTGTTCCCCCCAGGCGCCGCCTTCTGGCAGGGCCTCGCCGAATTTCGAGCGGCAGAATTTTGTCACCCGCGAGACGAAATTTCCCAGCACATCTGCCAGATCTTTATTTGTATTGGCTTGGAAATTTTCCCATGTGAATTCACTGTCTGAACTTTCTGGCGCATGGCTGAGAAGCCACCACCGCCAATAGTCTGCAGGTAGAATTTCCAGCGCCTGATCCATGAAAATGCCGCGCCCTTGAGAGGTACTGAACTGGCCACCGTCATAATTTAAATAATTGAACGATTTGATGTAATCAACCAGCTTCCAATCCTCGCCAGAGCCTAGAATTGTCGCGGGAAAACTCAATGTGTGAAACGGCACATTGTCCTTGCCCATGAACTGGGTATACCGCACGTCATCCGCACCGTGATCTTTGCGCCACCAGCGTTGCCAATCTGCAGCAGATTTTCCATTGGCCTCGGCCCATTCACCAGCGCAGGCGATGTATTCGATCGGCGCGTCGAACCAGACATAAAAAACTTTATTTTCCATTCCAGGCCAGTCTTCGGCGCCTTTCTTGACGGGAATCCCCCAATACAAATCGCGGGTGATACCGCGGTCTTGCAGACCATCACCGTCATTCAGCCATTTTTTGGCGATCGAGGTGGTCAGGATTGGCCAATCAGTTTTACCGTCGATCCATTCGCTCAGTTGGTTGCGCATCTGGCTTTGCATCAGGTACAGATGCGTCGTGTCGCGCACCTCGAGGTCAGTGGAGCCTGAGATTGCACTGCGTGGCTGTAAAAGATCAGTTGGGTTGAGCTGTTTGGTGCAGTTTTCACATTGGTCGCCGCGGGCCTTGTCATACCCACATTCAGGGCAGGTTCCCTCAATATAGCGATCTGGCAAAAATCGGCCGTCAGCGTTGGAATAGACCTGTTGTTCGGTCACGTCTTTGATCAGCCCGGCCGCGGCCAACCGACCGGCAAAATGCTGGGTCAACTCATGGTTCTGAGGGCTGGATGAACGCCCAAAGTGATCAAACGACAGGCGAAAGCCCTGCGCGATCTTTTCTTGTGTGGCATGCATAGCGGTGCAGTACTCGGCAACGGGTTGGCCGGTTTTTGCCGCCGCCAGTTCGGCCGGTGTGCCATGTTCGTCGGTGGCGCAAAGGAACATTACTTCGTTGCCGCGGGCACGCTGATAGCGGGCAAACAGATCGGCAGGCAGTTGGCTGCCAACCAGATTGCCTAAATGCTTGATACCGTTAATGTAGGGGATCGCCGAAGTGATCAGATGTCTGGTCATGAAAGTTGTGCCTTTTGCCTGCGTTTATACTCTTTAGCGGATGCGGGCGGCGGGTACTAGAGTTTGTCGCGCATTCGCTCAAGCAATCTTCCAATGAAAAACGAGGCGCGTGGCGCATAGATATAGGGCGTGCGTTCGGTGCGGGGGGGGCGCACGCGCATCCGACTGAGCCCAAAAATAATTTGCAAAACATGACCGGATGCAATCATCATAAACAACGCCAGCAACGGCGTGACAATTGCGCCGAGAGCGTAATAAAACATCAAGGCGGCAGACAGTTCGACCCGTTCATTGCTCTGGACAAAATCATGGGCATGGGCAGAGGCCACTGAAAATATTGGAAATGTTGTTATGCCAAAAATTAATGCTGTCAGGAAGATGGCCGTGGGGCTGTAGCTTTCGATGAAAATGCTGGCAAGGCCGCTCATTACCGCCGCAACCGAGAGCCATATCAGCGCTTTTCGGCGATTATATTTATTGGCCAGCCAACCAGCAGGGATCTGCGCCAGCGCACCGCCAAGAACAAAGGCAGCTAGAAAATAGGCGATCTGGTCAATTTGAAGGCCAACCGCAGCGCCATAGATGGGGCCAACCATTCGGAATGAGGCCCCCGATAGGGCCGCAACAACCACCCCTGCTGCTGCGAGTGGGGAATTGCGCACGGCCAACATCAGTTGCAGGCGTGGCGCTTTGGGGGTTTCGGGGGGGGGATCTGGTCAACGCCAGCGGTATGAGTGCGGCGCAGCACAGCAGTGCCAGAATGTGATATGACACTGAGCTGACCGGTGTCAGCACGCTGATCATCAACTGTGAGGCCAGCGATGCCGCCATATCAACGGCCCGATAAGCGCCCATGGTCCGCCCCGCGGGTCTGGTTGGTCACTTTGGCCTGTAACCAGGCCTCAATCACAGTATAGCACCCGGCCACGCATGGACCTGTCGCAACCCGCACCACTGCCCAAGCGGTGGGGTCGACGATCAGCATATGCGCCAGCAGGCCGATGGCACCAGTGGCTGTAAAGGCGGCGAAAGCTCGCGCATGCCCCGCTGCTCCCAAGAGGCGGGGGCCCATCAGCAACCGATGAAAAACCCGACAAAATGGGCCGACCCCAAAAGACCAATTTGCGCGGTGGTGAAATTCAGCTCAAACCCCGACAGCGCATCGAGCGATCCAAGCCCGCCAGAAGAGAGCTGTAGCAAGATTACGGATAACAAAAGGGCGGTAAGCGATAATAAAATGCGCATATTGTTTTCAACGTAGCAGCATGTTTTGTTGTCTTAGAGCAGTTTTTGACAGGGTGGTGTCGTTTTAGGTGTGGTCGTGGCGGTTTTTATTGCCTGGGTCGGCGGGCATAGGGTGGGGCTGTGTTTTTAGACCGGTTCTGGTTTTTGCGACCAGCCACTGTTTGACGGGTGCGGTGCGCGCCCGGGTGCGTGTCAAGTGCCAGCATTGTGCTGTAGGACTATGTGCAGGGGTCATATGCCAGCGGCTTTCCACCCCCGGTGCGCCGCCTTCACCATGCGTTAAAAGCAGCCCCAAAGGGGCGTTTGTGTTTTGTCCGGTGTTATTTTCTGCGGCCAGATGCAGCCGTCGCACTGCGGTTAGGCTGGGTGGTGTTGGCAGATCGGCCACCACCAAGGGAACGGCGCCACAGCGCAGTGCCTCTTCCATCACCCACAGGGTATCTTCGGGCCGGTCGGGGTTTATGAAAGTAAAGTTTTGGGGTTTGACGCAGGGGTGCATCCCGTCTGGATTTAGGTGATCCCGCTGCCATTTGGGGGCAATCCAAAACACAGGTCCGTTGACTTTTGCGGCCACCAACATGGCAAAGAATACGCGCGCCTGCCCGCAGCATTCATGCACCCGTGCGTGTTGCAGGGCAATGTCTTGAAAGACGTTTAAGGCCGGTTGTGCGCGTTGTGATTGTCGATGTGATGCGCTTTGTAATACGCTGTGTGGTAAGCTGTTTTGTAAGCTATGCGATAACGGTTTCAACATGCTAATCACTCCATCTGTTCACTTTTTGTTCTAAACGATTCTTGTGAGATTTGGTATATATTTTTTACGCGATTTCAGCTGTGCTTGACGTCCCCCGTACTGCCAGTTTTCGGCTGTATTAACCGCAAGACCAACCCAGCGGCTCTCAGGTGGTGATGGTCCTCGCAGATTATCAACTGGCCTCTGCTTCGTATTTCAAATGATCAGGTTGGCAAACCCAGTTGGGTCATCGTGATCAAAGTGCATTAACTGACCCGAAAAAAATCGCTGTTCAAAACGCGTTTGGATTGCGTTTGAAACTGCGTATCTTTTGTTCCGCGTGCGCCAAAATTCAAATTATAACATCTTCAAATTCGATCTGCAGCCAAATCTTAGCATCAAGCTCATCCTGTAATTCTTTTCGAAACAAAAAGACACCTTCGACTCACAAAATTCTTGGTCCTGAGACTGTGAAATGCTGATCGAAATTTGGCCGGTTTCCAGTTTTATCACGGGAATATTGGATCGGAATTCCAACGTTTCTTAAGCTGTGTAAGACCCCGTTCAACTAAACATGCAAAGTTGAAATTTATATTAAAACAGCCTTTGCTTTGATTTTTATTCTCGTGGCGTCTTTCCTTTGGGTGCAGAAAACCATCCAGATGATCACTGCGACAGTCAAGCCGCGACTTGCCAGATTTGTCTATATCGGAGATTCCAACAACTAGGTTTTTTCTAGCAGCGAGCTTAGGTGGCGTTCGAGTTGTGCGCTTAAATCTATAATCATGATCTAAATGCTGGGTTGTTGCTGTTTGACCCCGCGCGGTTTGTCCTGCTGTTAAAACCGCTCGACCCACGGTCGCAATTCTATTTCCCATGCCCACGCACTGCGGTGTTGGCGGTGAAACTGCAGATAGCTTTCAGCGATTGCATCGGGATCAAGCATGCTGTCGTTGCCGTCATCTTGCCGTTCGGCTCGGTGCTCTGCACGGATACCACCATCGATCACAAAATGCCCGATATGGATGTTTTGTGGATGCAACTCGCGGGCCAGAGCTTGTGCCAATCCGCGCAGGCCAAACTTTCCCATCGCGAATACCGATGAATTTGCAAAGCCCTTTACCCCCGCGGATGCACCGGTAAACAGTATGCTGCCGTGGCCCTGTTGCCGCATCCGTTTGGCAGCCTGTTGCGCCACCAAAAATGCGCCGTAACAGGTGGTATTGAGCGCTTGTTTGGTGCTGTGCGGGTCCAAGTCTTGTATTGGTCCCGGCACCCGCGCCGAAGGGTTATAGACCACCATGTCAGCTGTCCCGATCGTGTTGTCGAGATCCGCAAATAAACCCGCCACTTGATTGGCGTCACTGGCATCGCATTGATGCAGGCTGGCGTCAGTTTCGGCAGCAATTGTCTTAAGTTTGTTAATATTGCGGGCCGCCAGCGCCACAGCCATACCATTTCGAGCACAGAGGCGGGCGAGGGCGCCGCTTAACCCGGGGCCCGCTCCGACGATCACTACAGATGCCATGCTGTTTCCTTTCGAAATTAGGTTCACGATTCGCATCGAATGATGCTGAGTTCACAGCCTCAAATCTATTGCTCAAAATTGCCAGAATATTATTCAATTAATCTGATGAATTTGCTGTTGAAGCCAAGATTATCCATTATGCTTTCCACGCGATTCGAAAACAGTTACGACCTCGGACCTGAGAAAACTGGTCGCCGCTCCAAATGGATCGGTCTAATGGGGCCGATCTAATAGGAGAGAGCAGATGAGAATGAATCCTCTGGGCCGCAGTGGCCTGATGGTGAGCGAACTGTGTTTGGGGACAATGACGTTTGGGACACAAACCTCAGAGCAAGAGGCGCATGCCCAGATTGATATGGCGCTTGAGGGGGGGATAAATTTTGTCGATACCGCAGAGATGTATCCGGTCAATCCTATAAAAGCCGAAACTATGGGGCGCACTGAAGAGATTATCGGTGCTTGGCTTTGCAAAAATGCGGACCGGCGTGGCGATATGATATTGGCCACGAAACACTCTGGCGAAGGTCTGCAATCTATTCGTAATGGCGCGCCGATTTCGTCGCAGACCATTCCCGAAACGATTGAAGGCTCGTTGCGGCGCTTGCAGACCGACTATATTGATTTGTATCAGTTCCATTGGCCGAACCGCGGCTCATATATGTTTCGTAAAAACTGGACCTTTGATCCATCCTCGCAGAATAAGTCAGATACGCTCGCGCACATCGAAGACGCGCTTGAAGCGCTGCAAAAACAGGTGGACAAGGGGAATATCCGGCATTTTGGACTGTCAAATGACAGCGCTTGGGGTACCGCGCAATGGCTCAGAATGTCCGAAGATCGTAGCTGGCCAAGGGTCGTATCAATGCAGAATGAATACTCTTTGATGTGCCGGCTCTATGATACCGACCTGGCTGAACTCAGCGTGAACGAAGAGGTTGGATTGATTGCCTATTCACCGCTGGCAACAGGCTTGCTGAGTGGAAAATACCAAAACGGGGCGGTTCCAGAGGGATCGCGGCTGTCGTTGAATTCGGATTTGTCGGGACGTATGTCGCCCAACTCCGTATTGGCTGTCGATGCCTATCTGGCGCTTGCCCGTAAATATCAGGTAGATCCGGTGCACATGGCATTGGCGTGGTGTCGCACGCGGATTTTCATGGCGTCGGCAATTTTTGGCGCAACTCGTTTGGCACAATTAGACCACGCCTTGGGAGCAGTTGACGTTGACTTGAGCGATGAATGTATCACCGAGCTTGATCAAGTCCACAAAGCGCATCCAATGCCATATTAGGCGCTGTCTGACGGCTTATTCCCAGCCATTTAGAAACGTGTTTCTTGCCTGAACTACGCTGACATCACGGCAGCTAAATTGGTCTGTTCTACTACGATTGTAGGGCTGAAGAATAGGAATCAACGGTTGCCGTCATAATCAAGGTTTCCCGAAACCTGCTGAAAAGTGTCTGTCAGTTTCTGTCTTTCGTTCCACTGCGGGCCTGACCGTTGATGAGAGAACCCATCGGCGCGACTTTTGGTGTGTGGCTTGAGAAAAGGAGATGCGCATACCATCAAGACGCTCGCTCGGTCTGATAGTGTTTTCCAAGGCTGACAGGTTGGACGACAGTTTTCCAAATTGTCCAGGGTCTGGCAAATGTGAAGTTGTGACGTGAACCGTCGACGCCATCACAGGCGGTGACAGAATCCGTTTGGCACACCGAAGTCCGGGACTGTTCAAACTGATTGTGATCCGCCGGCATGAGTTTGCGGTGAATTCGCCGTGGGACATGAATTACTCCAAAAACCGAAATGCAGACTGCTATTTCTGGCTGGTTAAGTGACGGCAGGCCACACTGCGGACCGTCATCCGTGTCCGGGTTTTGGAAGTCAACCTCAATGGCCGCGTTCACTCTGCACAAAAAATACAACCAAGCCAAACATTACCTCAGGTTCTGGGCCATGAGTTTGATTTGTTGTACAATAACCTTAGCTGTCTTCGAATATTTCCACCCGGTCAAATGTGCCACTTTCGCGGTGAAATTCCCATTTTCCGCTGCGTTTGTCAGCCGTATAATTGCCTTTCATCGATAATTTTCCATTGCGGTAATAGGCTAGAAAAAGCCCCTGTTTTTTACCTTTGTCGAACATGGAATTGTTTTTCAATTGACTGTTTTGATAATACTCTTTCCACCGACCGTCTTTTTGCCCCCCGCGATACACGCCAGTGAGCACCAGTTGACCGTTCTCACGAAATTCAGCCCAGGGCCCGTTTTTAGTTTTCAGCGCCCATGTCCCCGTTAACTTTGGTTGCCCGTTGGCATAAAACTTTTCCTCAGTTCCGTTTTTATAGCCTTCTTTCCAAGTAACCCGGTGCTGAAGTTGTCCACTCGCGTAATAGATTTCTTCAAGGCCATTTTTAACTTGATTTGCCCAGACCTCTCGGATTTTTAGTTGTCCGTTTTCGTAATACTCTTCGGATATCCCGTCTTTGTGATCCTCTATCCATGATAATTTCATGTTGATTTTCCCATTTTGATAATAGGACACTTCCGGGCCATATTTTTTCCCAGCCTCATAGGCCACTTTATATTTTACATCGCCGTTTTGGTAATAAACTTCCTCTAAACCTTCTTTATCATCGTTTTGCCAAGCCACTTTAAAATTTAGCTGCCCATTTTCAAAATAGGATTCTTCTGGACCGTCTTGTTTGCCATCTATCCAACCCACCGTGCGTTTTAATTGGCCATTCTCATGGTAATAATTCCACACGCCGTCCATGTTACCGGCTTTCCAATTGCCGAGCATTCTGAGCTGACCATTATCGTGGTATTGTTCCCACAGGCCATCTTTAACGCCAATGGTATAGTGCGCTCGATATTCGAGATCATTGCTTTCTTTATAATATTCCCACACGCCATTTTCTTTGCCGGCTTTGTAATCGCCTTTACTCAGCAGCTGACCCGTTTCTCTATAGGTTTCAACCAGGCCTTCCCACTCATTTTTTTTGTAAACTACTTTCCGCAGAAGTTGCCCGTTTTCATAATTGAATTCCCATAAGCCATCGCGTAGCCCATCTTTTAACGTGCCTGTAAATTCTGCTTGACCATTTTCATAATACTGTTCGTAAACCTTAACCTCGAGACCATCTTTATATTCGGATTTGGTTTTCATCTGACCGTCATCGTAATATTTCACTACGAAGCCAGTGAAGGCTTCGGTCGAGAATTTTTTGTAAAGAATATCCATTCTTGGGACCAGATCGGTCTCATCCACCTCAGTTTCTGCACCCCAGCTCATGCTGGCGGTAAGGCAGAGTAAGATAGCAAAAAGTACACAGGATCGGTTTTGCATGAAACAGCTCTTTATGATCTTTTGATTACCTATACCGATAGACCGGTGTCGTGTATAAATCAACTTTTATGAGCGAGTTAAGCATGATCAGGGGTTTCCTCCACGGATAGAGATGTATCTGCCTTATCATTTCAGGTTGAAGGGTATCTTGATCCTTCTACTGCGCGTCTTTATCCTTTACATCAAGGTTGTAAGGAGTGCTGTTACCCATCTAATTTTCTGTCAATCAGAAGCTGGATAACCAAAGTTGATTGGGTGTGAATTTGATCTGTCCATTTATGCCTTTCAAATTAATTGATCTAAAACCCGCAAAATTGATAATGTAATGGTGAATCTCATAACCTTTGGCGCGGTGTATATGACTTTTTCGAAAAGCAAAATTCTTGATGGTAAGGCAGACAATTTCATGTGACTTGGCAAAAAACCTGGTTCAAAAAGTGTTTAGGTATTTTTCTTTTAAGGCCGGGAATCCATTGTTGGCCTGAGTTTGTAAGCTGGGTCTCTGTGTGGTGGTTGCCAACCGATGCTGCTTGCGCTTTTGCGCGCCGCTTGCAAGCAGATGATTATTAGTGCGTCTAAAAATGCGTCTGGCCTATATGAGTTTTTTGACGATTTATCAGCGTAATAAATATTAATAATGCTGGCCCGAGGTAAAGCGGAGTCGCGGCAAAGACAGAACTCTTGTTTGACAGTTTTGGGGGATCTAAGAGCAGTGGTCATATGCTGGGTAGGGGAAAACCTCAGACATCCCAAAACAGTAGCATGCCATTGCAAAAGATTATATGGCAGGTCTTACACATGCGGTAATGGTGATTGGCATGGCGTTGCAACAGGCCTATCGTCATTAAACCAAAATTGGTTTGGAAAAGCACCCAAGAAGGCATTAACCGTGGGCGGTCCGAAAGGGGAACAACAAATGTCAACTGTTGATCTGCCTTTACAGACTTTACTGGGCTATTTGCAAAAGCTGGCCGAGCAGTCATTGTCGTTTTGGGATGTGCCCGAGGATGCGGTCTTAAGGTTGATCAATATCACGGAAAACACAACCTATCTGGTCGAGGCATCTCAGGGCTATAAGGCAATTCTACGCATCCACCGAAAAAACTATCACACATTGCGCGCCATCGAAAGTGAGCTTGCTTGGCTAGAAGCTTTGGGGCGCGAAAAGGTGATCAGGACGCCGGAGTATTACCTTGGCCGTAATAGCTGTGCGATCCAGTTTGGGAAAACGGACGCACTGATTGATGGGCGTTTTATGGTGCTGTTTCACTTCGTGGAGGGCAACGTCCCAGACGAAAGTTTGGATATGACGTATGGCTTCCATGCATTGGGGGCTATTGCTGCGCGCTGCCATGACCACGCGATCAGTTGGGCGAAACCCACATATTTCGAACGGCTGACATGGGATGCCGAAGCGGTCTTTGGACCGGCAGCAACATGGGGCAACTGGCGCGATGCGCCTTTGGTCGATCGTGACATTGCCGAGGTTCTGGAAGAGGTTGAAAAGACTGTCTGCGCCCGCCTGGCGGCCTTTGGCAAGCCCTCAGAGCGCTTTAACCTGATCCATGCCGATATGCGGCTCGCAAATTTATTGGTTGGCCAAGAGGGAACGAGGTTGAGAGGTGGTCTTGTTTGTTCGACCACTTTGCAGCCCGTTTAAGGTAGATCAGGGTTTCATTTTAGGCTGCTAATCTCATTGGTGCTGTTTTGCGCGCA
>Ga0206131_10005472_pt1 | contig 13388 bp, 14 predicted proteins | sample Helgoland_Spring_FD_148636 | JGI IMG/M metagenome (GOLD analysis project Ga0206131, IMG submission 148636) | Pelagic subsurface seawater microbial communities from Kabeltonne, Helgoland, North Sea - Helgoland_Spring_Bloom_20160517_1 | ecosystem: Environmental > Aquatic > Marine > Epipelagic ...
GTCGCCACCCGCTACGACAGATGTCCGAAGGTTTTCATGTCTGCAATCGCTCTCGCGGCCACTGTCCTATTCTGGTTATGAGTCCTGAGCCTAAGAACGTTCCACAAACAAACACCCAATGAGAAGTCAGCAGCCACACGAGAAACACTGCAAAACTATGTGCTGTTCTTGGCCAACACTGGCATCAGGCATGGCACAGAGGCACTGGGTTTACGGTGGCGAAACATTGAATGGTACGAACGTGATGGTCAGCGGTACTTGGCTGTCAGTGTGGACGGCAAGACGAACAAGCGCACGGCTATTGCCAGAGACCGTGTTGTTGATTTTCTATGGCGGCAAGCTCAGCTAAATCCAAGCATTCGGGTAGATGATTTTGATGCGCTGATATCTGCAAAGTTGGATGAGCAAGTATTCACCACACGGCTTAGTGCGACGGTAACCGTGCACAATCTCAATCGAGCATTTAACGCACTGCTGGCGGAACTTGATTTAAAAACGGGTGCCGATGGTAGAACACGTACTCTTTACAGCTGGCGGCACTTTTACGCCACGCAGGACTTGGAGCGTGGCGTTAGTACACATGCACTAAGCAGACAACTTGGTAACAGCACTGAGATGATAGACAGGCATTACAGCAAATACAGTCCGTTGTTGAACGCTGAGGTGCACAGTGGACGGAAGCAGAAACACTGATGAGACACCGGTTATTAAAAACTGCACGGTTTTCTGCTGTGTATGGTTCTTGGGCCTTTAGTGTTGGGGTCTCAAAGTCATCTGAGAATAGTTTTGTTTGGGCGCCATCTCTATTCACGCATCAACTTCAAGCTAAACCGTGCGGCTGTTCTCACTGAGTGGCGACAATTATTGATCGCATAGGCATAGGCTGTGCCAGCAATCCGATGCGTGTTTTCATTATTTTGACAGCTGCGAGAAGAGTTCGCATTCGTCTGACAGCACTCCTGCAAGAGTTTTCTATGGACACCATATTTCAACTCGTGTCTTCTAAGTTTATCAAAACACATGCGCCACGGACGCAGAGACATATTTTTGGGCTCCACTCGGAGTGTAATAATTGTTTGTCGACATGGGCTTGTTTGAATATAATTAAGACTCTTAACGTATGTCTAAAACGCTCGCTAAAAAATTCTGCAATACCATCGATGGCGCGCTGGCTGCACACAACTAGGTTACTTTACTTTTGGCGTTTGATGAAGTTTTTCAATGTGATCCCAGACGTTATATGTCGGGCCTCTCGCCGGGGTTTTGTTACGATTATAAAAAATGTGGGGCAAAGACTTTGATGGCCAATCTTAGGGAGGTCTTCAGGACATGAGAACTTGGATCGAAGACGCGGCAGTTCGCTATGAAGCCTGCAACCGGTCGGCCATACGTTGGTTGATCGACCGCCCAAGTCAAAGCGGATTTCTAAACACGAAAGTGAATTCATTAACTGGAGTTGACTACGACGCCTCCTCCTCTGGTTTGCGTGGCCCCAAATTTACCTATGGCTGGATTCAGGGACGCGGGCTTGAAGCGTTGGTAACATTTGCTGATTTCTATCAGGAGCTTAATCCGGTATTGTCCAAGCGGATTAGCCAAAGAGCTGAACAACTATTTCACGGACTGAGCGAACTCTACATGCGGGATGGTCATACCTACTTTCTTTATGACGAAGGGCTTAACCCAGTCATACCAGTGGATGATGGCGTTAAACCCCAAACTACTGCGCTTTCAATTTTCACATATTCGGACGCCTTTGTTGCCAAAGGGCTTGTGGCAGCAGCTTGCCGTTTTGATCGCGAAAATGTAACGCCATTTCTTGGCTACTTGCATAACGTCATCGCGGCCATCGAAGACGAACGTTTCCAGATGGAAGAAAAACGTGCGCTTTCAGTGGAAAACGCAAGGGCCGAACCAGATGATTTTGGACCACGTATGATCCTTCTCGGGGCTGCAGGCCTGTTGCACCGATGTAACCATTCCGATGAAGCAAGCTTTGCCAACCGTTTTATTGACGACGTTTTGGCGCGCTACTACGACGCTACTACGGGACTTCTTTTGAACGTTCCAAAACAAGAGGCTTGCAACTTAGGTCACGGGATTGAATTCTGCGGTTTTGCGTTTGAACATCTGGTACGGTGTCCAGACGACCCCCGGATAAAACCCCTTCAGGCCATTCTTCTTAGAAGTCTTGAGATTGGCCTTCACGGTCCTGGAATTGCACTTAGTATTTCATCCAAAACGGGGCAGGCTAATTCACCATATTACCCCTGGTGGCAAATGCCGGAGGCGATCCGCGCAACTGCGCTTGGATACAAACTAACAGGTGATATAAGCCTCATAAACCTTTGGAAAAAGGCAGACGAGGCCTTCTTTGACAATTATTGGCAACCTAACCGAAGCTTTGCATACCAAGCAAGAACGATGGGGGGCCCCGTAGACTATGTCCCCGCTACGCCCGATTTGGACCCCGGTTATCACACTGGCCTTAGTCTTCTGGCAGCTATCCGTTCTATACAGGATTAGCGGGTTGAGGCCAAGGTCTGAGGGTATCTCCTGACTATGATCTGGTAGGAAGGGAGTGGAACTGCTTGGCCGTTCCTTTTCTTTCAGGACCGCCGCGATCAGGGCGACCTTATCAGTTTCACCGTCAAGATTTACTGCTTCGTGGAACGAGATTTTTCTCCCGTCGTTTCCCGCTGCACATTGCGGAGGTGTAGCCAATGGGCCTGTTTCCCAAGGAGCTGAATTTATACTAGGTGAACCATGCTCGGCCCGCACCTCAAGCGAGCCAGCACAAAGTTCCGCTACGCGCGATGCAATGGTCTCGACAAGTCAACCATAGTGGGCCTCCAGCGTCATTATCCGCAGCGGTCGCAACAAAAGGAACGGTGTATCATCGGGCTGACAGCTTAGCGTCCTACCAATTTCTTCCGCCATAAGTACGACTTCAGACAAAAATATCTGTTAGATGGCGACAAAACCTTTTCGCATTGACCAGTTTAGCGCTTGACGTCTTCTGATGCCGGCAGACTTTCAACCACATCCCCCAGTGAAACTGCTTTTGCCACCGCGCCCTTTTCCGCAATTTAGGCCTGACGCTTTTGGATCTCTTATACTCCCTGAATAACTCCATTCGGGATTTGATGAAGAGCCGTCACTACAGCATTCAGAAGCCAGCTTGTAGCATACCGTCAATGAATACCGGGTCGTAGGAACCAGACTAGGACCATATCTTTTTCAGAGGCATTCATTTTTCTTACGTTTCAAGTCTTGCGCCGGTCTTTGAATCAAACACTTGAACTGCAGTCGGATCAATGACAAATGCATGGGCATCGCCAATGGGAGTATCAAAACGTTCACGTAAAAGGATGGTAATCTCCTGATCTGCCAACCGGGCTACCAACATGGTTTCTGATCCAGTCTGCTCGCTGGCTTCAATCGTCGCCTTGAATGAGGCTCCGTCTCCACCCAGTCGGATGTGTTCGGGCCGAAGGCCAATTATGTAGCCGCCGTCAAGTGTCGCGTATGTTGGCTTTGAAAGCACCTGCCCATCTGAAAACACCATCTCGTTAGAGCCTACCTTGGTCGTGGCGGGTAAAAAGCCCATCGCTGGCGAGCCAATGAAACCTGCTACGAACTGATTGACTGGTTTATCATAGAGCTCAAGTGGGCGGCCTACCTGTTCCACATTGCCGTCTCGCATCACAACGACAATATCGGCCATGGTCATCGCTTCAATCTGATCATGAGTAACGTAGATGGTGGTTGTGGCAAGGCGGCGGTGAAGCGCTTTCAACTCCGCCCGCATTTGAACGCGTAGTTTAGCATCCAGGTTTGAGAGTGGCTCATCAAAAAGAAACACCTGTGGCTGGCGTACTATTGCACGTCCCATAGCGACCCGCTGACGTTGCCCGCCCGAAAGCTGTTTGGGCAACCGATGCAAAAGTTCACCGATGCCAAGGATTTCAGCGGCTTCTTTGACGGCGCGCTCAATCTCAACCTTGGATTTCTTTAGAAGCTTCAGCGAGAAGCCCATATTCTGGGCCACAGTCAGATGAGGATAAAGCGCATAGTTTTGAAATACCATCGCGATATTGCGGTCCTTTGGTTCAATATCATTTATTATATTGTCCCCGATATAAATATCTCCACTGGTGATTTCTTCAAGCCCAGCTACCAGACGTAATATGGTCGACTTGCCACAGCCTGACGGGCCAACAAGTGCTACGAAAGCACCGTCAGGGATCGAAAAAGATATTCCGTGTAAAGTCTCCACATCGCCAAAGGATTTCCGCAGTTCGTTGATTTCAACTGTCGCCATATTTTCTTGTTCCCCTAATCTTTCATACCGCTTGCCGCAATGCCTTCAACAAAATTCCTTCTAAGTAACACAAAGGCCAGAACCGACGGTACCATCACAGCTGCTGAAGCAGCACTTAGAAGCGAAAGATCAATTGTGTAGGCACTTTGAAAATTAGCAAGGCCAACCTCGATCGTGAAGGATGCCTTGCGCGTTGTCACGATGATTGGCCAGGCGAATGCTGTCCAGGCTTGAAAAAAAGCGAGAACCGCGAGTGCTGCCAATGGTCCCCTCAGAAGCGGTAGAACAACGTACCAAAAGATCCATAATTCGCCCGCGCCATCGATACGTGCCGCTTCCAATAATTCATCTGGGATCGAGGCGATCACGTTTTGGCGGATCAAAAAAATGCCAAAGCTCATCACTAGATATCCAACCAGCAAACCGCCAATACTGTTCAAAAGTCCAAGTGCTTTCACTTGGAAGTAGAGCGGAATCATATAGACCTCGAAAGGGATAATCGCCGTCGCGAGAAAAAGGACAAAAATGATGTTGATAGAACGAAACGGAAATTTTCCGATGATGTAACCTGCTAGAGCGGAGGTAGATACGATTGCAATCGTTGATAAAATCGCGAAGGCAAAACTGTTGAACATCCATTGCAAAAGTGGTGTTTCTGTAAAGACCTTATGAAAATTCTGCAGAGTAGGGTCTTTTGGAAAAAGTGTTGGGGGCCATACCAACATTTCTTGTGGCGTTTTGAAGCCATTTGCTATCAGTAGTATCAGGGGTGTCAGCAACAGAATACAGATTACAAATAGTAAGATATCTAACATAAAATTAGTTCTGCGGACGCGAGCTCTGGCAGACATGGCTACCGACCTCCCTTTCCTCGAAGCAGACCAAATTGGATCATGGTCAGCATTAATACTATTGACAGGAGGATTACGGCTTCGGCTGCCGCATAACCCACGCGAAAATTCTGGAAACTATTCTCCAGCATATCAAGAACCAGCACTCGTACTTGCCGTCCTGGCGCTCCTTGTGTGTCAGAGGCCAGAACATATGCTTGGGCATAAACATTGAAGCCTGAGATCAGTGTGACAACAGATACATAAAGTGTGATCGGCTTTAAAAGCGGGGCAGACATATATAGAAAGCTCTGCACTCCGCTGGCTCCGTCCAGTTGTGCAGCCTCAAAAACCGACTTTGGCAAGTTCCTGAATCCAACTAGATAGATCAGTACCCCGTAGCCGAGCGTTTGCCATGAGACAAGGAGGATAATGCAGATCACTGAAAGCACTGGGTCAAATAGCCAAGGCAATGCGTTGCCACCCAAACCCACAATCACCGCGTTTAAAGGGCCGAGTTTCGCGTCAAAAATCCACTTCCACGCCATAGCTGCAGGCACCAGCGAAACAACGTGTGGTATGAATACGGCAGTCTCGTAAAACCCAGCAAACCGACTGCGCGTTCTGTGATAGATGATAGCTGCAAGGACCAACGACATCGGAATAGTCACTGCCATTGCTCCAAATGCAATGATTGCAGTATTAGAAAGCGCATCCAGAAACTGATTATCACCAAATAGCTCAATAAAATTTTGAAACCCAACGAATGGTTTGTTCTTTGATAATAAATTCCACTCGTGCATACTTAGGCGTAGTGTTTCAATTATAGGAAACAAGCGTACCCATCCAAAAATAGCAAAGGTCGGCAGGATCGCCATTATCGCGAACCAAAATCTTTTCCGCCTTAGCATACCGCGCTCCTCTGCAGTGTGGCTCCGGCGGCTTCGCCGGAGCCGTATTTAAAGTTTAATTGGCTAGAATACCTGCACGCTTCAAGATCGCATTGGTTTCTTCAGCTGAGGCCTTCAGAACTTCTAACATAGCCGCATCGTTGCCCACGAGAGACTCGTCAGCATAGGCGTCAACCAATTGGGCGGCAAAGCGTGTTAGGATTTCATTGATTGGCTCGATTGAGGGCAGTGTGAAGAAGACATAGTCCTCAGGCAAATCAACAAAGGCTCCAAACTGCGGTTTTGCAGCGACCACGCCGGAGTAATCGACGCCACTCCGGTTTGGCAACCAGCCCACATTATCCAGCATCCAAATTAGATGCTCAGGCTCATTGGCTGCGATAGCGAAATCCCAAGCCGCCGCCTGCGCCTCTTCCGAACCACCCGAAACATATAGATTAACCGGGAGCGCTATAGAACCACGTGGCAAGACCGCTGTCTTGTAGTTCAGGTCAGGTGCTTTCTTAGCCGTGTCTCCGATTACCCAGCTTTCGCGGATAAACATGGCAGTCTGTTCGCGTTGGAAGGCGGCAGAGTCTGCTGGCATCTCAACCGTAACGGTCTTTAGACCACTCACGGCGTTAACGTATTGCTTCAACGCTGCTAAGCCCATTTCATTGGCGTAACCAGCACGATAGTTATCACCCTCTTGCTCCAAAAGCGTACCACCATACTGATGCAGGTTGATCCAAAACTTCTCGGCGATGCCGCCACCTCCTCCTGACAGGCGCAGAGACCAACCCGAAACGGTTGGGTTGCCGTCCGCATCCCGTTGCGTCAGCTTTGCCGCGTATTCATCATACTCGTCCATCGTTGTTGGTGGGCCTTCCAGTCCGGCTGCCGCAAGCATGTCGGTGTTGTAAAACAATGCACCCTGGCCTCGGAAAACTGGCACGCCATACACCGACCCGTTGACTGTAGCGGTCTCCTGAAAAAACGTTTCAAAATTTGAGCTATCGTTAACAAAAGCACTTACACCTCCAGGTGCCGGTTGGATAAGATCATTCACAATATAGCGGTTTGCCGTAGATCCAATCAGTTCTAGAACTGTCGCGTCATCAAGGCCAGATGATAAGCCCAAAGCGACGCGTTTTTCATGATCGCGCAGGCCGATGGGTTCGACGATCACGTTTAAATCAGGATACTTGCCGCTCAGACTTTCGGCCACGCGCTCATAATACCCTGCTAGTTCCGGGAAACCGCCCCAAATGACAACGTCCTGTGCGTTGGCTGTTACTGTCCCTGCCAGCAACAACCCCACCGCCGTCTTGAGGGCCCTACTTTTGATGGATTTAGTCATGACTTACCTCCTTGAGTTACACATATTTTAGTTGGTTGAGTTTGTGCGGCTAAAACTCGGGCCATTTTGGCCGATTTGCATCCGGCCTGGGCCAAATGCTCCGCTGTTCTGGGCGCAACAGTAGCGCCCAATCCATAAAAACGATGTGCTTCGTCGATCTCATAACCACCGCGCGAATAGTCGCTTTCCGGTGGGACGTAGCCTAGGTTGTCATCGGCATAAGCCAGAATGAATAAGGGATCTTCGGGGGCGAGACTCTTGCGGATCTCCAACGCGGTTTCGGCAAAGATTTCGCCCGGCAAGGCAACGATCACTGCATCCCCCCATTTGAGCGTGGTAACGCGTGCCCTGCGAGGACCTATGTCGCGCCCCATACGAGTCTCGGCCCAACAGGCCCAGATCGCCTCAATCGAGGTAGGGACCTTCGCAGCTGCGCGCCATGTCTTAGCCAATATTTCAGGCGCGCCATGTTCACGCTGTTCGAAACATATATCTTCAAACGCCTCACCATGCACTATATTGCCTGACACATTTGTAAGCCGTGCTTCGAGAGCTGACTTTGCAATGCCGACCCCAATCTGTTTTGCCTTAATGAAACTTCGCTCAGGCGTCGCCAGAGGGGTAAGCGAGGCGGCAGCTGAATGGCCGGTATTCACATCGCCGGCGCATCCGGTTGCAAATATCGCAATTGCTCCAGGAAGTGCATTCTCAAGTTCTTCACGCACGAAATGTGGATAGTCGCCTGTCCAGCTCAGATTGTCAGCACCAAGGACGACAGGATGACAGGCGTAGGAGACCAGTATGGCAATCGTCGAACCTTGCGCACTCTCGAACCTCAACACAGGAATGCCCGCATCCACCGGTCCTCCTGATCGGCGGCGGTTACTGGCAAACCCCGGCTCCACACCCACACCACCCAACAGGCGGGCGGGTTTTTGGTTGGTGATGGCCCGGTCTACCGCTTGTACCACCGCATCCTCGATCTGGAGTATGAAAGCTGGATCAGCCTCCGCAGACAATCTTCCGGGCATCGATACTGGTCCGCCGTGAGTATGCGTCGCTGCGATAGTTATGGCCTCATCCGGCAAAGTAATGCGCGCCCTAGCACGAGCGGAAAAATCTGCGTCGATCCCGATGACGTCAATTGTGACAACCGCGGTGTCATCCACGACTAGAGCCCGCACCGTCAAGGCATCATGGGCGCCCACAGCCACACCGGTGCGTGCTGCATAGCCAGCCATTGCCTGGCCATCAGGCGGAGTGATGTCTATGGTTGCTGCGCCGACCTTGATCATCGTATTACGCTTTCGCCGCCAAAAATGATGTCGCGAGGCCGGGCGGTGCCCGTATCATAATCCAAGTCAAAAAGGATGAAATCAGCCCGGTTTCCGGGTTTCAAATCGGACGAACGGTTTAGGAAACGGGCTGGGTTTCGAGTCGCCATGGTAATCCCGTCAGAAAATGGCAGACCAGTGAAACTACTGAAATCGCCTACAACATCCAAAAGACTGACGCCGCTTCCCGCCAAAAATTGTGTTCCAGAAATCGAAACGCGCTGGTCGCCTGAAACTTTGATGTCGCCACCAATGGACGAGGTATATCGTCCGGGTTCCATACCTGCGAATTTAACAGAGTCAGAGACTAGAATCACGCGCTCGATTCCCTTGGCTCGGATCATCACTTGCGCGGTTGACTTTGGCAGATGATGCCCATCCAAGATTAAACTTGCGCTCAATCGATCCTCCGCCAGCTGGGCCCAAACAGCGTTGGGGTGGCGCGGCAAAGTGCCCGCTAGGCCATTGCCTAGGTGGGTCGACAGCTGGGCACCCGCATCTGCAGCTTTATGAATATCTTCCTCGCTCGCATCGGAGTGCCCAAGAGCGACAATCACGCCCCGCGTTGCAATCTCACGCAGATAGTCAATGGCGCCGTGGAGCTCGGGCGCAATGGTGATCATCGCAACTAAACCGCCCGCCGCTTCTTGCCAGCGCTCGAATTCCTCAATTGACGGCGAGCGAATGTGTTTTTTTGGATGCGCGCCGCGTGGTCCATCTTTTGACGAGATAGAGGGACCTTCTATATGAACGCCCGCAATCATCTGGCGCGAATAGGGAAATGTTTCTACAGCCTCCTGAATGGCGTATAAACGCAGACAAATATCAGTTTCGGCGGCAGTGATAAGGGTTGGAAGATAAGCAGCAACACCCACCCGGCAAAGTGCTTCGCTCAAAGCTTCGACTTTGCCAGCTGTCAGCTCACCATCATTGAGGTCATGACCATCGTAGCCGTTCACCTGCAGATCAATCAGACCCGGTGACAGTACGGGCAAACCTTCGGCGACGCAGGGTTCATCGGATTGGATCATTCCCGCGCCAACATTAATGGTCCGGCCCGCGCCAGTAAAAGGATCGACTCCTGAATATGCTTTTGTCCCTCTCATAGGGACCGGACTCTTCCGCGAAATTGGTCTATAAACCGCCCATTTGCCTCATCGCCACCCGGCGCGTTTCCGCTGCGCCAGATCGGAGGCTCAACTCCCATATCGCGCAACTTAACGATGGTCCGAATGACCAGGGTATTCAGTGCTGTCGCGTTGGTAAACGTCGAAATAGCAGAAGTGTATTCGGATACACCTGGGATTGACAAAACCGCGTCTCCAATCGGCACCTTAGTGTCGATCGCCACGTCCACCAGATCGTGTAGATTTTGCTTGGTCGGATGGCGGGCTGGATGGTCCGGATGCGTATTCCGAGCATGGTCCCGTGAACTAATCCCAATCAAGGTCACACCTTTTTCTCGTGCGGTCAGAGCCGCGTCAATCAAGGCCGAATTAATCCCATAGGCATTTACAAGTATCAGCAAATCACCTTCTTTAAGACAATTATTTTCAATAACAATCCTTCCATATCCAGGAGTCCTCTCTATCGCCATCGACCGGAGTGCGCCGTTCGATAGTAGTGTCCCCTCGTCCAGGATGGCGTTCATGTGCATCAGGCCACCCGCACGAAAAAATAGTTCTTGAGTCGCTAGATTAGAATGGCCGCCGGGGCCAAAAACATGCACTAAGCGATCCTCGGAGATTTGCTTTGCCATTAAGCGCGCAGCCGTATCCAAATTGCCGCGCTCTTCCTTTTGAATGCGGCGAATATGATCTATGACGGTATCAAGATAGGCGTCGCAAAACTCGTCGGCATGGGTTACCTCCTCAACCATTTGGATATGCCTCCAGATCGAGAAATAGAGTGCAATTCTTATGGGTTCGTAGGATGCTCGCAGGGCAATCGGTCGAAAGTGGGCCTGTGACTGTGGCCTTTACAGCTGCCCGCTTGTGGGTTCCAGGCACCGAACAGAAAAGCCTATCGGCGTCAAGAAGCTGTGGGATTGTCAGAGTGATCGCCCTTACTGGAACCGCGCTGATCGATGTAAAGCAACCGTCGTCAACCTGCTGTTGCCGGCAGGCATCATCCAGCTCAACCACTTTTACCGAAAAGGGGTCGTCAAAATCAGCAACCGGCGGATCGTTGAAGGCGATATGCCCATTCACGCCGATACCGAGACACATAATATCGATTGGCGCTTCGACGAGCTTTTCTGCATAGTTTTGGCAAATTTCTTCTGGTAAACCAAGGGTGGGAATTCGATGAACCTCAGCCAGTGGAACTTTTGAGAACAGGTGGCCTTCCAACCAGTTTGCAAAACGCTGTGGTGCCTCGGGGGGCAGGTCAAGGTAATCGTCCATGTGAAAGGCGACGACTTGGTCCCAGGGCAGATTAGGTATCGTGGTAAGAGCGTTCAGTACCTCAGATTGACTGGGCGCCGCGGCAAAAACCATCCTAAATGAGGATTTCATAGCTGCGGCTCGACGCATCGCTGCTGCAATGGCGTTTGCAGCAGCGATTGCCATTGCAGCCCGATTTTGAAAAACTAAGGCCTCGGCCTGCCCAAACGTTATCTGTCGGACCACATTTTCCGGGTCAATAGCTTTGAAAGACTCACTCATAGGCGAACTACCCTTCCAAGTTCTTTAAAATGGTCTCATGCAATCGATTGCATGTCAACTACATCTTAATCAGTTGCCTTACGAAAGCTGGTTAGTATTTAATTTTTGGAGGCCCTGACGAGTTGCGAAGAAGCAGATTAGTGTCAAGAACCAAGCGCGTATTCGGTGAAAGGTCTGATAAAATTGAGCAGGCTAACATTTCAACCGATTTACGCCCGGCGCTTAGTGAGGGGCTCGTCACTGTTGTCAACTGAGGAAAGCCTAAGATGTCATCACAACCAATAACGCTAAAATCGCGAGGAACAGTAACGTGCCTGCCCTCCAACCCCTGGCAGATACCCTGCGCCAGCACGTCGTCAAAAGCTATACAGGCGCTTGCACCCACGGCCAATAATTCATCAACGACGTTGACACCTGATGAAAATGACGCCGTTTTAGCTGACACCACGGTAAGTTCGATTTTTAGAGCCTTTGTGGCCTCCTCAACCGACATCTGTCTTTGTTCATTGGACCAAGATTGGGCCGGTCCACTAACATAAACAATATGTTTATGTCCAAGAGTTGACAAATGCTTAACAGCCTCCGCCATGCCCTGGCCGGAGTCAATCAGGACACGCGGAATTCCTAGGATATCTCGGTTAATTAGCACGAGGGGAATAATTTCGGCCAATCTCTCGATCGTTGATTGATCAGAACGCGGCGAGACCAGAACGGCCCCAGAAACTTGATCTGAAAACCGCAGTAATAGATCTTCCTCATGGCTCGGATCCTCGTCGGCGTTGCCAATGAAAACGCAGTACCCAAGCTTGGCTGCTTCTTTCTGGACCGCGAGCGCAATTGGTGGCATAAAGGGATTGGTCAGATCAGGTACAATAAGCGCAATGTTCTCGTTCCTTCCGGTGCGCAAGGCCCGCGCAGCCGAGTTTGGAGAATACCCAAGCTGCCGAGCAACCGATTTTACGTTAAAGACAGTTTCCTTGCGAAGTAAATGTGGTTGATTGAAGACACGCGAAACAGTCGAACGATCCACCCCGGATTCGCGCGCAACTTCCCGAATTGTCACACGCCGCGATTTTTTGTTTTGTGACTCCATAGGCCCACCTGACAAGCATTTCACCAAATGGCAAGGTTCATTTTATGGCACTGTCATGTGTGGACGGCTCCTTTTATGCAAGGGCCCTGTCAAATTAAACTTGCTTGAAGCGGGCAGAGCTAATTTGTAACCATGCCAAATGACAAAACATTCTCTATTTCGCTACTTCAAAACCAGCCCTGAAGTCATCCGACTTGCAGTAATGCTGTATGTTCGATTTCCGCTTTCTCTTCGTAATGTGGAGGACCTTCTTCATGAGCGGGGTGTTGACGTGAGCCATGAAACGGTCCGGTTCTGGTGGAACCGCTTTGGGCCAATGTTTGCCTTAATAATTCAGACGTATTATCTAGGGCGCAAAGAGTATGGCGGTTTGAGCTAATACGATCCACAAGAAATGCCTTTTTGTTTTGGTACCGGTAGGGCACCATTATCACCTCCATAAAGGACCCAACGCCGCATCTAAATCCGAGATATTTAAGCATGAAATCTCAAGAGAAACGCATTGATAAACTGAAACAAGTTCTGGAGCGACTTAGTCGTAGAAAAATCGTGCAAAATCGTGCAAAATCGACAGCTGAAAACTGTGTTGGGCACTGAGGGATATGCACGATATTTCGACGACTACTGTGAGCAGGAACAGTTGCGTGAGATGCTGAAAGATAAACCTGATGAAATCATTGAGTATGAACAGCGTTTAAAAGCCGCAACATTCGCCTACAGCAAAGCGGACAATAAGAGTATAAAGCGGCAGCACAAGTCGGCATCCAAGATGTTCAATTATACTGACGGGCTGTTTGAGCGCCTAGGCTCAGGACCTATTAATTTTGTTGATGCTTTCAAGCCTGTATGATTCAATCCCGCCAACCGTGGGGGATTTTATGAACAATCTTT
>Ga0206131_10005476_pt1 | contig 13375 bp, 16 predicted proteins | sample Helgoland_Spring_FD_148636 | JGI IMG/M metagenome (GOLD analysis project Ga0206131, IMG submission 148636) | Pelagic subsurface seawater microbial communities from Kabeltonne, Helgoland, North Sea - Helgoland_Spring_Bloom_20160517_1 | ecosystem: Environmental > Aquatic > Marine > Epipelagic ...
ATTGCTACAATTGAGCTTGGTCACATTAACGAACTTCTAGGGCTAGTAGTGGGTCTTGGTTCTCAGAAAATCCCTAATATAAATAAATTTTAAGGTAACACGTTGCTACTTTAAATAAGTGCGCTAAATATATGCGTTGGTAATAAATATTGTTAATGGCTAACTGCGACATATCACCAATATCAGGATTTCAAAGCACCAATCTTAATAATCGAATTGATAGTTTTAATAGATTAGGGGATAGAGTATTACGTACTCTCGGTCACCCATTTATAAATGTTGAAATTCATAGAGATCAGCTTTATGAAAATATAAGTATTGCAGTTGAATATTTTACGAAATTTGCTGGTTATACACAAGAGTATCTTATATTTGATAGTAATATGTATAAGAGAAATTATGGTATTAAATTGGATGAGTTATTTACTCTGCAGAATAGCGATACATTTAAAGAGCAAAAAGATTTAAGAACTAGGAATCCAGATTTTACAAAACTAGTAGAAGATAATACAGTTTATATATCTATTAGCGGTGTACCTGGTTCATTATTTACAGGTATATCTTCTTTATCATCAGCTTTATTAAGTGGTATAGATGCATATGATATTTTTACATCTAGTTTTTATACTAATATTATTACTGAAGTACCTACAATTAGTTCAATTTTTAAAACAAAAGTTCAAGATAAATTTACAGTTGAAGGTACCGATAATGGTAATACTGGTCAATTTGTTAATAGTTTTGATTATGATGTAATGGATTATAGAAAAGTTATAGCTATGACAGACTTTGAAGAAGGTTCATCCACTGGTATTAATACACTGTTTACTATTGAGCAGACGATGGCTCAACAAACTTATTTTAGTTATGCAATGGGTAATTACGGCTTTGATTTAGTTAGTTGGTATGCTATGAAAGATTGGATGGAAATGAGAGAAAAATTATTAGCTACTAAACGTTCATTTACATTTGATGATAGAACGCAAATAATGAGAATGTACCCGCAACCTAATGCCGGTAGTAGTGATATAAGATTTTACGGGGTTATTTCATGTTATGTTGAGAGACCTATTAGAGATGTTATTAAAGAATTATGGGTATATCAATATACATTAGCTCTTACAAAGATGGTAGTTGCTAATATAAGAGGTAAGTATGGTAGTGTATCACTTTTCGGAGGTGGTAGTGTTAACTCTACAGATTTGATGACTCAAGGATTAGCTGAGAAACAAGCATTAGAAGAGCAATTACTTACAGGAGCTGCACCAGGTCAAGGAGATGCAAACCCTGCTATGTTCTTTGTTGGTTAATCAGTAGCTTAAATTAGTTATTATTTTTCTTCAAATATTATAATTTTAGTATGAAAAAAGATAAAAGGTATAGGCAAGGAGTATTCAAACCTAATAATATTAAAAAATACATAGGTAAAGGTGACCCTATATATAGATCGAGCTGGGAGTTAAAGTTTTTTAGATGGGCAGATTTAAATGAAAATATATTAGCCTGGGGTAGTGAAAATATTGTAATACCGTATTTAAGCCCTATTGATAATAAGGTGCATCGATATTTTGTTGATAACTTTATAGTTTTTTTAGATAGAAATAACAATAAAAAGAAATTTTTAATAGAAATAAAGCCAAGTAAACAAGTTGAAAAACCATGTAGTACAAAAGGTAAAAGAAAGACGACTATATTATATGAACAAAAGACTTGGGTTGTAAATCAAGCTAAATGGGTAGCAGCTAAAAAATGGGCAGATAAAAAAGGTTATGAATTTTTAATTTTAACTGAAAAAGAATTAGGTATAAAATAAAAAAGAGTAGGAAATGGTTCCTACTAGTATAAATAATATTACATGAGTTTAAATCTTATAGTTGAATCACCTGCTCCGAAAGAAGAGTTTGAATATATCGTCGAAGAAGGCAATTCAAAAGGCTCTCAAAATTTCTTTATTAAAGGTCCATATATGATGGCAGAAGATGTTAATAGGAATAAAAGAATTTATTCTCTTAACGAAATGCAAACAGAAATTAAACGGTACGAAGATACAATGGTAAGTACCGGTAGAGCAATGGGTGAGTTAAATCATCCAACTACAGCTGATGTTGATCTAGAAAGAGCATGCCACTTAGTTACTGAAATGACTCAAGATGGTAATGTTTTTTACGGTAAGAGTAAAGTTCTTTCTACACCAACTGGTTTAATTGTCAGGTCACTTATTAATGATGGTGTACGAGTTGGTATGAGCTCTAGAGCTTTAGGCCAGTTAATTCCAGAATCAGGTCAAGACGGTGTTAGTCGGGTTCAAGACTTTAAATTAGTAGCTATTGATTGTGTAGCAGATCCATCGTTTCCAAAAGCTTTTGTAAATGGTATTTTAGAGAGTAAGCAATACGTTGTCAATGCATATGGTCAATTCGAAGAAGCTTATGATATTTTTGAGAAAAACATATCAACAATGCCTTTTAAAAATAAAGATGCTTTTCTTAGAGAAAACATTATTAAATTCCTAAAAACGTTATAAATAATTAATATGTTAGATGTAAAGACAGATATCAGGGAATTCATTGGTAATGTAATGAATAAAAATTACCATAATGCAAGTAATAATTTATCTGAGGTAATTGATCAGAAAATCAAGCAGCAAATCATAAATAATAATATAAATATATTTAACCATGAGTAATATTAAAACAATTCTAAAAGAAGCAACCGGCGGAGCACTCAACGATGAAGTGTTATCTGAAATTGAAAATGTCTTTGAACAGAAAGTCAATGATAAGGTTGAGCTTCATGTTGAGCAAGCATTAAATGATCAAGATGAATTATATTCTCAGAAGCTTGAAGAATTGATTGTTCATATTGATAATGATCATAGTGCTAAATTAAATACAGTGGTTGAAGCAGTTGATGCTGATAGAGCTAAAAAGCTTAAGGTAATTATTAATAAGTATGAAACAGCATTAACAGAAGATGCTAATAATTTTAAAGAAAGCTTAGTTGAAAGCATTTCTGATTACATCGACGTTTACATCGATGAAAAAATCCCAGCTGCTAGCATTGAAGAAGCAGTTAAAAATACCAAAGCTAAGAAGGTATTAGAAAATTTAAGATCACACCTTGCAGTTGATAGCGCTCTTGAAAAAGAAAGCGTTAAAGATGCAGTGTTAGATGGTCATAACCAAATTAATGAAGCTTCCAAGAAGCTTGAGTCTGTTCTTAAAGAGAACGCCGCAGTAAAGAAAGAATTAGATGCAGTTAAATCTGAATTTATTCTAGAAAATAAAGCAGCGCAACTCGATGAAAGAGCTAAAAAGTATGTCAAGAAGGTACTATCCGGTAAGGGTGCAGAGTTTATCTCTGAGAACTTCGACTATACTGTTAAGCTTTTCAAGAAAAAAGAAGAGAGCAGGCTCGAGACTCTAAAAGAAGAGGCTTATAGTACAGCGGAGAAAGTAGATCGCGTTATTCATGAAAGTGCACCAGTTCAAAGTGCGCCTAATAAATCACCATATCTTCAAGAACTTTCAAAGTACTAAGAATTTCCTACATTGTTTAGGCATTCCTGAGTTTCCTGGTTTACGTAAAAACCTTGGGGTCGATATAAAGGAAAAAAATCTATTATGAATACAAATACAATAAGACCTTCACAGGCATATATTGATGAATCAAGAGCTTCATCTCTCTTAGAAAAGTGGGCTCCAGTTCTGGACTACACTTCTAAGAGCGTTGCAGCAATTGAAGACAGCCACACTCGTTTGAATACAGCAATGCTATTGGAAAACCAAGAAGCATGGTGCATCAGCGAAGGTAACACAGCCGGTAACGGTGGTGCTTTCGGTGACGGTGGTTCTATCGGAGTTGGCGGTAACGCTTCCGGTACACCTGGTACTGACAGCTACGCACCGAGAGACGCTCGTCTTCCAAAAATCTTGATTCCAATGATTAGACGTACTTTTCCCGAGTTAATTACAAATGAAATCGTAGGTGTTCAACCTATGGCTGGTCCAGTTGGTCTTGCTTTCGCGCTTCGTTATAAGTATAGTGGTCAAACACTTGCTGGTAATGGTGCTGACGGCATTGCTACTCCTGGTTCAGCTCCAACAAACGAAGTTGCAGACGCAGCAGGCAAAGAGCTTGGTTATCAGTATTTAAATACTGCATATACCGGTCAATCTGCTAATTACCTATCAGGTGATGTTGCTAACGCGCCTGAATTCGGTGCATTCAGCGAAGCTGATAGAGGTGTCGCAAGACTCCTTAAGAACTTCGAGCTCACAGGCGCAATTCCAACAATGGAAGTGTCCTTTGAGAAGACTGCAGTTGAAGCTGGTACACGTCGCTTAGGCGCACGTTGGTCAGTAGAGCTTGAACAAGATCTCAAAAACATGAATGGTATCGACATCGATACTGAATTGACAAACGCTATGTCGTATGAAATTCAGGCCGAAATCGACCGTGAAATGCTTATGAGAATGATTCAAGTTTCTCTCAATGCTGGCCGAGGTGCTGGTTTTTCAGTCTGGGCTCCACAGTCCGCTGATGGCCGTTGGTTAGTAGAGCGTAATCGTGATTTCTACCAAAGATTAATCATCGAAGCAAATCGAATTGCTGTTCGTAACCGTAGAGGTGCTGCAAACTTTATAGTTTGTACTCCACGTGTTGCTGCAATTCTTGAAATGCTTCCTGAATTCCAATGGGCACCAGTACAAGGCAATGTTAATACACAGCCTGTCGGTGTTGCAAAAATTGGTAATCTTGGTGGACGTTTCAACGTTTACCGTGACACTCGTACCGAAGGTGCGACGATGGGTGAAAATGGTCAAGGCGATCCAAATGGTGCAGTAGAATATGCATTACTTGGATATAAGGGTCCAGAGTTTTACGACACTGGTCTTATCTATTGCCCATACATCCCAGTTATGGTTCAGAGAACAATTGGACCGAATGACTTCGCGCCACGTGTAGGCTTGCTTACACGTTATGGTGTCGTAGACAATATCTTCGGTGCTAATCTATATTACCACGTTATCATTGTAACCGGACTCGGAAAGAGCTTTACACCTGCTACGCAGAGTGTTTACTTCTAAGCCGAATTAGACGCGGATTAATCCGCTATCTGGTTATCAGATATAAGCTTGAGACCTAGTTCATTAATTTGAGCTAGGTCTCTTTTTGTGCGCATTAAAAAGCCGATAACTTTCGCTATCGGCTCTTATATTACTGCTTACTCGTTTTGATATGTATCATCCCAGGATCAACAAGCGGCTTAGCAAACCGTTCAATTAGATCATTGCTTGATGCTCTAACTGGGTTAATATCAATACCACCTCGTCGCGCATATAAACACATTACTAAGAGTTCACTCGGTTCGAACGCATCTTGTAAACGTTTATATATACACTCGCAAATTTCTTCATGAAAGTGACATTCGTCTCTAAATGATATAACATATTTCAGTATACTATGAGCATCGATAGCATTCTTTGATTTAATATGAATGAATACATCACCCCAATCTGGCTGAGAAGTAACACGACAGTTACTCTTAAGTAAGCCAGAATAGAACTTCTGCTCTACTTCATTCTCTCGACTAACTGCTTCTAATAAACTTGGATCTTCAGTATACTGAGTATATTCAAGACTACTAGAATCCTCTAAGAGATCAACATTTAAATAATGCTCAATATCCCATTCATTATCTGGACTACTAAACTTTTTATTTACCCGTACACCACTATGAAATGATACCTTAACATCAGTCTGAAGTAATTCACTTAAGTCTCTAGCAGAAATTTCTTCGAAGTTCTTAACTGCTTCATCATTACCATCTCCCATTTTAGTCATATTAAAAGAGTTAAAGTATAGTTTAATACTCTTACTCTCAACAATATACTTACTACTGCATGGGTATACACATTTAACTACACCTGTTACAGGTCGACCATTCTTTAAAAGGAATGAGCATTCATATGCATTCCACGTATCTGAACCAACGAATGGTAAAGCATCATCAAAAATATTGAGATACTCTCTGTTATTACTTCGGGGTTCTCTTACTAGTAGACCTTTATCATACGTACTCTTATACCGAGACGATTGACCGAGATGCTTACTAATATTGCTGTTATCTAATTTACTGTTTGCCATAATTATCAAATGTATTATATATTGTTTCTAACCGTTGTTCAACTGTACCACTTAACCTTACTACATCTATTTTAAAATGAATGATTGCCTCTTCAAAAAGGTTAATGATAGTATCACGAAACTCTTTATTCGCACTTCTCTCACCGTCATCTACTAAGGGTATGTCAGGTTCTGTATAAAGTATAACATCGACATTACCAATCAATTTACTAAAGAGATATTCACTATAATTATAAATCTCAATAGGTATTTTTTTTGTCTGATACTGATACATCGTATATATTAACCCGTCTAGAATACATCTATCTAATACGACATTTTTACCTTTAAAATCAAGATAATTATATAGATGACTATTTACAGTTAATAATTGAGTATATTCATCCCCACTCTCATTAATATCTAACTTATATTTATCTTTTAAACTCCTTGTAATTTCTGGTACGAAATTAAACTTACGAAAGCGTTCATCCGATTGAATTGCTTTCAGTAAAGTCGATTTACCTGTACTTTGAGCTCCTGTAAAACTAATAACCATGACTTATAATACTTTTAAATTGATTGACGTTGTAATTTATATTCTCTTGCTCCGTATCAGTAACTTCATGATCAATTAGATCAGCTAGCATGATCGACGGCTTTTCAGTTAATCCTAGATCACCATTATATCTAAGTTCCTTAATACCTGCAACTACTGGATTAGATGTATCTACAGATCTAATAGATGTATCCCCGACATAGCTCTTAAATTCCTTAGCTAAAGAGCAACCTAGAAGGTGATGAGGCTTATCCTTATTCCAAATACCATCAGACTTTAACTGCGCAATCAATCTTCGACGACCATCACACCATCTTTCTAATTTCGTCTTACCTGTACCTGTTATAATATAATAGCTAAAATCGAAACTAATTGCAATATAATCTGCAAAATCTGACATATACTTGTAGCAATCTACAATTTCATCATATGTTTTACCTTGAACTGCACCAATTTTTAATCCAGGTAAATCTGGGTATTTATTAGTAAATTCAATAAAACTTTTTATAGTTGCATACCCATCTTCTAGTACATCTGGTACAATATAAAAACTAGGTTTTAATTCTTTAGCATATTTAGCAAATTTTTCTGGATCGAATGATTCACCGAGCTCAAAAATACTATTATCTAATAATACTTGACGTCCAAGCTTAATTGAATCTTTAAAGAACTGATAATACTTCGGATGCGTTTCAAATAGATGAACTAACGCGTAATCGTAATCGTTATACGATCGAGATTCTTCTAAAAACGATATAGGACTTTCATGTGATACATACATATATATATTATAACATATAAAATACGTTTATCAAGTAAATATATATATGGCATTTGGTATAAAATTTAACTTTAATTCGATTATTGGTGGTATAACTTCACAATTAAAAACTATAGTACCTATCAATATCCCTAATATCGGATCATTAGCTAAAGGTGGTTTAATTAATGGTATTACAGGTCAAATTAAAGGTCAATTAACTACAATGGTAAACGATGCAGTTGGGTTTAATATTGCTAGTAAGATCGGTAGTCTAGGGTCGTCATTAGCTGGTTTATCAACTGCATCTGTATTTGGTTTAGTATCAACTGAATTAGTTAACCAGTTAAAGAATATTACTTCACAATATACCGATATATTTAACGATATTAATTTAACAGATTTAAACATTACTGATGTGGTTACAAGTCAAATATCTAATATTGAGGGTAAAATTACTACTGAATTGCAAGCTGGTTTAATTGTAGGTAAATCTTCAATTGAAACTATTGCATCTGTAAGTAATATATCAAATGCAAATATAAGAGATTTTACTTTTAATCCACAAAAAAAGATAGATTTTGTAAATTCTTTATCTACATCTCAACTCGAACGTATAAATTTTTTAACATTTAATGCTACTAGTGAATTTAATACATTTCATGAAGAAACGACACTTCTTAATAATACCTTACAGCCGCCAGTATCAAACCCTTTTAATTTATCATTAGATTCAGCACCGATACCAGCTCCGTTTGATGTTGACGTTTTAAAGGAATATAAAGAAAGGTTAAATGATGTAGATACTAATTCAAATATAGTTAAAAAATCTAATATTAATATAACTAAAAGAAATCAAAAAGAAATATCTACTGTTAATAATCTTCTAAAAATACGTGAACAAGATAAGCCATCAACCCTCACTCTAGATGAAATTAAAGATATACCAAATAAAGGGTTCCCAGGTAGATTTTTATTATATAAAAATGTAAATGATCTTAGATATACAGATACTTTTGGATCTATAGACCCAAATGAAGTTAAATTTATTTTTTTTAAAGCTGGTTACGCTATGCAAGATAATCGATATCCAGAAATTTCTGGAACCCGTTATAAATACCAACAAGATTTAAAAGCTGCAGGTAGAATAGTGACAGCATCAACGTTTAAGTTACTTGAAGAGACTTTGTAAGTATTAAATTGAGATTAAAAAATAATTTGTTAAATAATAATAATGAAAGAGTATAATAGTATATATTTAGGAATAGTTATCCAGAATAATGATCCTGAAAAACGAGGTCGTGTTAAAGTTTTTGTACCACATATTTCACCTACAATATATAACGGTTGGGTAGAAAGTAACGTTGATAAGAATTTTAGTTTTATTGGTCTTAATATCAATTCAAGTATAACACCTATATTAGAAAATCTCAAAGCTGTATTACCATGGGCTGAAACATCAGCTCCATTAACGAGTGAAAATGCATCTGGGAGATTTAATAATTTCTCTTTACAAGCTACTGTTTCTGATACAAATATATATAGTAATTTATCAGCAGCAGATTCATCATCATCAGGTGAGCTATATGATGAAAGTTTATTTCGTTTAACAGATGCCTTTGCAGTAAGCGGTAACAATGTTAACAATCCAAACCCATATAGCTATATGTACAAACCTAATACATATTCTAATAAAGCAAAAGGTTCGTTTGGTATACCATCTGTCGGTGCTCATGTATATACTTTTTTTAGAGATGGTAACCCGCAATTTCCAGTATTAATAGGAGCAACTTACGGTAAAGATGACTGGCAAGGTATATATGATAATGAAGTAGATTACCCTGGTAAATTTGAAAATGCTAGTCAAGGTATAACTGAAATGGATCACAATGTTCAGACGTACCGTAATAAGTATGTACTTAACCAAAAAGGTGGTACATTAGAAATATCTAACACTGACTTTAATGAAAAAGTAAAGTTGACTCAATATTCTGGATCATTTAAAGAAATGAATAATAATGCTAATATTGAGCTAGCTACTAAAAATGCTCAACGATTAGTTTTAAATGATAGTTACGATACAGTTAAGGGATTTAAAAATGAATATACCGGTAAATCATTAGATGAGATAGTATTTAGGGATAAGTATAAAAAGGTAGGTAATATAAATAACTACGAAACTGTTAAAGAGTGGAAAGAAATATATAGTACCATACAGGATCAGAAGCAATTATTTGATACGCAAAGAGCACAAGCTAATAATATTATTAACTCTGATGGAGCTGTAATCATAAAGCGTAATAGTGTAAAACAAATTAGATCTGGTACATTTGCAGAATTTGATGTTACTAGTGTGAGGAATAAAAATAATGCTTTGATGAACTCAAATCCACGTTCATCATCAGGAATTGCAGCTGATACCAATACATCAACATTTGCTAATGTCCCTTTCTATGATGGTATATTAAAAACCCTCGGGACATCACCACCTCAACCGTTAGCACCAGTTAATTTTCAGCAATCGACAGATGCTGAAAATTGGAAGAAAGAGACGGGTAATGTATTTCCATTCGGTGATGGTTTAAGTATGTCATCTGAAGGTGGTCAATGGTCACCTGATACTACAAAAAAGAATTTAGTTGCTACTATTACTGAAAAAATAGACAAAATGATGCAATTAGAAAAAGATTTTGGTAAGGGAGGTAGTGAGATAATTGAAATTGCAAAACATAAGTTAGAAACAATTGGGACGGTTATGAACGATTCCGGTAGTATTAAATATGATGCTATTGGTAAATTATTATCTAATGAAGTTGTTGTAGGTAGTGATGGTGTATATACAAATAAAGATAGTGGTCCTTTACTCGAGTATGTTGATGTTCAGGAAATGCCAGGTGGTACATATACATTGAACGTATGTAATAAATTTAATGTAATGGTAGGTGCAGGTGGTTTAAATTTAAAGAGTTACGGCCCTACTAATCTTACAGGTTCAATAACTAACATCGCAGGTCAGCAAGTTAATATAGGTTCAGATAATGAAGTTAATATAGATGCAAAGGTTATTAATATTTCTGCAGAGATTCTCAAACTCAGAAATAAACGACAAAGACAAATATTAATAGAAAACAGCTTAGGCGTATCATCAAATGTTGTTATCGGTGGTGGTTTACATGTTGAAGGTGAAGTATATGTACAGCATATATCAGCACCGGTTGAGTTTCAAGTGACAGAAACAACTCAAGCCTTGGGTCAACCAGCAACTGATGCGCCTTTTGCATATATTTTAGCAGGTACATTTTTAGGTATCGGTAATGAAGGTGCACCAGTCAGTGCCGGTCAAAACATTCCTGTATTCGGTGGATTACAACCAGGTATACCTGCAGTTGATACTTTAATAACATACCCACATACGCATGCATTTAGAAATATACCACTTACATTATATGAAGGTAATGAAGATCTAAGAAACGCTGCTACAAATAGTGGTATTAATACAGGTGGTGCAGTGGTATCAACAGCACAACAGAATACATATAAATCATCAAACACTGCTGACTTAAATTAAATAATATTATGGCTAATACAGGTGAATTAACGACTCTTTTACAAAGTATATCAACAACTGTGTATAATTTAGTATCATCTACAGAAGGTACCCTACCACTCACTGTCGATGCAGGTGGTGAAACTAACCCATTTACAGGAGTGCCTTTACTGTCTGGTCAGAGTAATTCACCAACTTTAACAGGTTTTACACCACCTAACTACGGTCCTTATATGCCATAAGTTATATACATATGTATAATGTTTTTATTTAGAATAATTTAATGGTTTTAATTAGATTACCTAATAAATCTAATAAATATAAACATATATATGGACTCTAGAGAAAAAACTCGTCTCGATAGAATTGAAGAAAAGATTGATAAGATGGCAGAAGCTGTTGTATCTTTAGCCCGTGCTGAAGAAAAAATTGTCAGTCTTAATACAACAACACACGCTATACTTAAACGGTTTGTTGAGTATGAATCCCGTATGAGAGAAGTTGAACAGAAAGCAGCTGAATCAGAATCAAAACTTAAATCAATTACAGCATTTATATGGACTATAGTTACAGCTGTAACAGCGGCTATAGTCAGTGGGATTGCTTGGTTTAACGGTAGTAGTAATTAGTATTATTTTTTAGGTAAACTACTAACCCATTTCGATCTGTAGTTTTTCGTCCACAAAAAAACCGCTTTATTATCTCCAATATCGCGGCCTACTTTCTCTGATTCAATCCATTTTAATTTTTCGATCTCTTGCTGTTCTTGCTTGAGGAAACGGTAGTAGCTTGAATTGCTAAAATTGATATTAGACATTACATTAGTATTTAATCTATTTCGATACATAAAATATACAATCATCATGGTTAAACTGCATGAAGCACCAAGTATATAATTTGTTAATAATATAACATTAATGCCTATTGTATCTATAGTATATATACAGGCACAAATATATCCAGCTAAAGATAGTATAAAGAGTGATATACTTATATCATCTACTCGTTTTGTTCGTATTGACTTAACTATCTGCGGAATATAACAGATAGCAAAGCATATAGTATATACCCAACCTATAAGTTCCATCTACGTTTATTCAACATCTTCCGGTAGTATTACTAGATCATTTTCTTCTATATATGTTAGTAATTCTTCTTCAGTATCAGCAATAACCATAATATATGGTGATGTAGTACTACCACTGCACTGGAGTGGTCCTTCAAAAACAATTTTTGTAGATTCATTATATAACATCCACCATTGATCTTGAGTCGTTTCGATATTATCGACATTTGTTATTTTTTGTATTGACATAAAATTATGGTGTTACTATTACTGTCCAACCACGAGCTTCAAGAACTAATTTATCCGAATTACTGTTACCGTTAGTTGGTGCAGCATTTCCCGATCCGCCTAAGTTTAGAAGACCACCGCTGTGTCCTGCAGCTACGAACGCAGCCAATATACTATTGACTGCTGATTGGGTAAGAATGTTACTTTGACCTCTAAACGTGGATAATTTAGATGTAATTGTACCTCCAGCATATCCGCTTAAGTTATTATTATAACATTCAAATAACTGAAGTTTTGTATTATTGCTTAAATCTGGAATATTACCAGTAAATGAATTACTAGCAAACTGAAATATCCGAAGTTTTGTATTATTGCTTAAATTTGGTAAAGACTCAGATAATGCATTACCAGTGCAATTAACTATATCAATATCCAAAAGGTTATCAATGCTTGGAAATCCTCCGGTTAACCCTGGAGTCTGTTGCTGAACATTATAGGTTTTAAGATTTGTATTAGCGCTTAAGCTTGGAATAGTCCCGGTTAAATTATTATTACCAACACCAAAATGATTCATATTTAGGTTACTACTGATATCAAAAACATTGCCAGATAATTGATTACGAAAACATAAAAATACACGTAGATTAGTATTACTACTCAAATCTGGGAAGACCTGAGAGATATTATTACGGCTACAATCGACTGATGTTAAATTAGTATTACCGGTTAAAGATGGTAATGCTGTTAAAAGGTTATCTGTAACTCTCACCTCTTGAAGGTTGGGGTTGCTAGTAAAACTACCCAAAGATGTAATATCATTTTCATTCGCATTAAGACCAACTAGATTGGCAAATGTAGATATATCTATTACCCCACTTAATCTGGGAGTACTAGTACCTAAATCTATAGATTCTATTGTTTGAGGTGATGTTAAGCTTAATATCATTATAAGTATTTATATATCGATATATTTATCAATAGATGTTTTTAACTCTTTACCGATAATTATACCTTTTAACCTATCCAACTCAACATTATTTTTAGCAATAATTGTTGTTGGTATAGATCTAATGTCATATTTTTTTG
>Ga0206131_10005483_pt1 | contig 13366 bp, 12 predicted proteins | sample Helgoland_Spring_FD_148636 | JGI IMG/M metagenome (GOLD analysis project Ga0206131, IMG submission 148636) | Pelagic subsurface seawater microbial communities from Kabeltonne, Helgoland, North Sea - Helgoland_Spring_Bloom_20160517_1 | ecosystem: Environmental > Aquatic > Marine > Epipelagic ...
ACGGATCAGTAGTTAACATGGCAGTTAGAAAACAACCAACAGTTGGTACTAAAGATGATGATGTTAAAACTATTGTAAAGTTCATGAAGAAACATTATGGTAAACTAGCAAAAAATGAATCAGTAGTCACTGAAGAGGAAGACTACAGTGATGAGATGAGTTATGGTCAACTTGAAAGCTGTATTGATAATTCTACTATGATTCGTGATAGAATTAAGCAGGGTGTTTCTTTAGACCCTTGGATGCACAGCCAGATTGCAGTTGCTAAAAATGAGTTAACTTCAGTATTTGACGCTCTTGATGGAGATGATGGTGTAGTTGAGGCTGTAACTAATGAAAAGCTTGACGCCAATGCAATGGCTCAAAAGGTAATGAAAGAACTTGACACCTTTGCACAGTTAGATCCACAATACCAGCCAAAAGAGGTTTTAAGTACAATTGAAGGGGTCTTAAAAAAATACAAGAGTCTTTATGGTGGTAAGTTAATTCAAAAGGTAGGATCTGAAATCAGGTCTGAACTTGAAGAAACTGGTAACCTAGCAAATGATGCATATCGACATATTAAAGACGTTGATTATATTATCATGAATGCTTTAACTGAATCATTCGTTAATGAAGACCTAAGATCAGATATAAAGAAGTACATAAAAAAGAATAGGAAAGAAATTGATATATTGGCAGATCGTGATGACTGGGATGGAATCTATATAATGTTAATGAATGATTTTGAAGTAGAAGACGGAAGCGAAGAGGCTGAAGATTTAAAGCAGACTTTTAACTTTATCTACTAAACAGAAACTTTTTTGAAAATAATAGAGCCGACATTTTTTTATGTCGGCTTTTTTGTTTATATTTGTATAGTAATAAAAAATAAAGATATGTTGTATAAGTACGATAACAAAAACCTTAACTTTGAGAAGCTAAACCTTGAAAAATTAATTGGAGTTATATCGATTATCTTGGTAATCTTACCTCTTATCTCTTTTAATATAGGTAAAAATGAAGGTCTTGAACAAAATGTAATTGAATTACCAGTAGAGGACCGATATCATCTAATACAGACTATTAAAAAAGATACCTTTTCAGAGGCTAATCTAGTTAAAATGCTAAAGGACTTAAATGTTAGATTTCCACACATTGTTCTAGCACAGGCTAAAATTGAAAGCGGTCACTTCCAGTCAAATATCTTTAAGTCAAATCATAATCTATTTGGAATGAAGCAGGCAAGAGCTAGATGTACAACTGCTAAAGGAACTGAGCTTGGACACGCATTCTATGAATCATGGAAAGAGTCAGTTTATGACTATGCATTCTTTCAATCAAGATACCTTCATAATTTAAGAACAGAGAAGCAATACCTTGACTATCTTGATAAGAACTATGCCGAAGCACCTGAATATGATAAGGCAATTGTACGAATGGTAGATAGAGAAAGCTTGCGTGAACTTTTTAAAACAAATTAAGATGAAAATAGCATATTTACATGGACTTGAATCATCGGTTAATCCTAATAGTCCTAAAATTAAATGGTTAAATAGTAACTTTGACCAGGTATATTCTCCAGTTATTGATTATAAACAGGACAATATGTTTAATACTATTTTAGAACATATTAAGAGGATGAATCCAGACTATATAGTAGGATCTTCAATGGGAGGCTACTTTACATATCTTATTGGAAGTATTCTTGGAATAGAAACAGTTTTGTTTAATCCAGCGGTGATTGGTCGACCATTCGATCCGGTAGTAGATCTAACAGGAGTAGAAAATAAGAGCAAACACAATCTATTTCTAGGAGAAAACGACAATGTGATTAAAGGATCTGAAATTATAAAATTCTTTAAAGAATCAGATTTAGCAGAATCAACAGTTGAATATTATAAGGGTGAACATAGAGTCCCAGTAGATGTATTCACGGCGTCAATTAAAAAAGTATCTGGTATCATGGATATATAATACAAGAAAATAAAGACACAGAGAATGGAGACATTATCATTTGAACGATTTATGAACGAAGGTTTCGGCTCTTCAACACCCAACTCCGATGAATTAGGAAGATATTTTATAAGACTGCTTGCACTTAGAGATCAGGCTCATGTTTTTCACTGGCAAACAGAATCATTTGCACAGCACGAGGCATTTGGAGAGTTTTATGGAACATTCTTAACCAATGTAGATGCAATGGTTGAAATGATTATGGGTCTTAAAGGCCGTCCAGTTTTTGGAGAGGGCGCTAGTATTACAATCAGTGACTATTCTATTGAAAATATTAATCGTTTCTTTGAAAGTGCATATCCTATCTTTGGCAATGAGTTAGAGATGGTTTGTAATTCAGATAGCCATGAAGAAATCTTTGATCAAGCAAGAATCATAATCGCAGATCTTGACAAACTAAAATACTTGCTAACATTATCATGAAGCAATTCTTCAGTAACAAATACGTAAAAGGTCTTACTCAGTTTATTCAAGCAGAGCATTTCGGAACAATGGACTTTATTGATTATCATTGCCAATCGATGGGAATCAGTAGAGATGAATACATGGCGTATTATGGAGTTAAGGAGTCAGTTGAGATCAGTGAAGAAAAAAAGCAATCAACTGATAAGGGTCCAATTGATGATGAAAAAATTGAAACTGGTTTAAAAAATAAGGCAAAAGAAACTGGGGTGCCGATTGGTATTCTTCGAGCAGTAATGCGCAGAGGCCTTGCAGCTTGGAAAACAGGACATCGACCTGGTGCAAATCAACAACAATGGGGATATGCGCGAGTAAATTCATTTCTTACCAAAGGAGATGGAACATGGGGTAAAGCCGATAAAGATCTAGCAAAAGAGGTTAGAGACGGCGGTCACGATAAAAATTTAAAGAAGGGATAATGAAAAAAGTAAAACTATTCGAGCAATATATTGCTGAAAAAAGAGAAGATGTTGGTAAATACAACACTGTTAAGAAAGTAGTTGCTAAATTAGGTAGAAGACCAAGTGAACAAGAACTTGCAACATTTATTACCAATAACTATTATGATGTTACTGAAGTTGAAAGAGGAGAAGATGATCCAAGTGCAAATGATAAAATTGCAGACCTAGTAGCATTCTATAAGTTTGATATTGAAGAATGGGAAATTGCATGGGCAGATGCTCAAAATGAATCAGTAGTTACCGAAGCTAGAAACTTTAAAAAAGCAAAACAAGCTTTAATAGATTTTAATAATGGTAAAATAGGTGAAGATGATATGGTTAAATCTGTTGTCAAATCATTAGGTTTTAAATTTGATGAATTTTCTGAGGAAGAAGCTGGTCTTGAACTTAGTTCTAAAATTAAAAAAGGAAAAATACCGACAGATAATTATATTCTTAATAATGTTATAGATGCGTTAAGTGAATAAGTAAACGAAGGTGACGCTGATAAAAAATTAAAGAAGGGATAATGAAGGCAAAAAAATATAACGAATTTGTAAACGAATCGTCGATTGATGAAAAGATGAAAGTCTTTTTAGATAAAATAGTTAAAAACATGGTTTCTGGAGCTTTTGGAATTCACTCAAGCCCAAAGATGAGAGATGAATTAGAGGCAAAAATTGAAGCAGATGTTAAAGACATTCTTATTAAATATGACTATGTTGTAGAATCCAAAGAATCAGATGCCTTAGCAAATGCTATTAACAAGTCAATGATTAAGATCGATGACTCTATGTCTTACAAGGACTTTGCATTGGCTGTTGGAAAGATCTTGAAAGATGAGTATGGCCAACACAATTTTGGGCCCTTCATGGAAGTCCTACATAAAGATTTAGGAATATAAACAAAAGATATAATTAAAATGAAAAACTTTAATGAATTCTTAAATGGAATGGAGCAAGAGTTAGATGAATCAGCAGTTACTGAAGCAAGAGCACCAAAAACTAAAGAGGAGTTAATATCAGCACTAGATGATGCTTATTCTAAACTAGACAAGTACAATACAAAGTACTATGAAATTAGTACAGCACCTGGAGGTGGAAGCTGGTCATCAAGTTCTAAAGAGGGTAAAGCAGCTCTTAAGTATAAGAAAATGGCAGGAAACCAGCAGGCTAATATTTGGAAATGGACAGATAAATTAAGAAAGCTTGGGTTTGAATATAATACTAACGAAGCGGTAGTTAATGAAGGCCAAGCTGATGTTAATAAGTCTTATGATAAAGTAATTGAACTTATTAGAAAAGAGGCGAGAAGATTAAACGACGATGACGCATATGAATTCCATGAAAGGTTAAAGGAATTCTTTAATAAAACAATATAAAGATGAAGCATCTACTGACAAACGAACAATTTTTAAACGAGGCTAAGTATAGCTTTCAAGTCTATCACAATCAATATTCAACTGCAATTGACGAGGTTGAAAAGTATGCCAACACAATGGGATATGAATTAGACCAAGAAGAATATGGTAACGCATATGTTGATGGTTTCTTTAAGCCGAATGACGGTCAGACTAAGAAAGACACCTTAACTCTCTATAAAGGAGGTAAAGAGCAGAGAAAGGCTCTTCACGTTCAAATTTACGGAATGGGTAATAAATTTGAGCTTAACATGTACATAAATTAGAGCGTATCAGCGATAATAATTAAACCAGGGCTGCGGATTAATCTGCAGCCCTTTTTTTATGTGATATATAAAGAAAAGATCCAAGTCAATGTCAAAAAGTAACGATGAACTAATTAGAGAATTAATAGAGTCTTTTGCCAACCTAAAGCAAAAAATGGAGGACCCTAGTTACATTCACTTAGACACTTCAATCCAACAATTGATTAAAAACCAGGAGGGCATGAAGCAGGATATGTCTGACTTAAAGAGTAGACTATTAAATCCATATGACGGTGCGATTGTTGAGATCCGCAAAAATACTGAGTTCAGACAGGATCAATTAAGAAAGGAAAAGGATTACGATAAACTTCTCGAAGAACATAAAGATCTTGTAAAGTGGAAGTCTTCTTTTACTAGGGCATTTTGGGTATTCTTTACAACTGGAGCCGGTGTTATAGCATACATCTTAACTGAAATATTTAAGAAATAAGAATGGTATTTGAACGTATAACATTAATAGACATCTATGATACTCTATCGGTAATTGAAACCAATGAAAAAAGGATAAGTTCAATATTGATCAATAGAAATTCTAAGTATGGAACTAAGACCTTTCCAAGATTTGAAAATCTAGCAGCTCTTAAGAAATTTATCACCAATAACTATCCATATAGAAAGATTGATAATCCAGAATGCGAATGCTATACTTGTAATGAAGGGTTAACGACTTTGCTAAATTTTTCAATACAAGATACTGAAGATGTTATTTTTGTTAATAATTTAAGAAAGTCATTAGAATCTGCAAAAGAAAATTTACTAAATAAGACAAGCACACTGGCTCTTATTAATCTGTTTAAAAACAGGTCAATCATAGAAAATCTATTTAATAAATTTGTTTGTTATGGTTATATTGAACCACAACCGACCTATTTTAATCCATGTGAATATGTTGATTTTATCACAAACGATCAATATCACATTTTAATAGATAAATACTATACTAAAACAAGAAGATCAGACTTTCCAGGTTATAAAAAGATCGAATGTTAAAAAGAATATAAAACACAATGTCAAGACAGTCACTAGAATACTACCATTCACTATTTGCTCAAAGAGGAATCCAGTCAAAACTCTACTCCGGTCAAAACGGACAGTTCTTGCCTCTACTTCCAAATATGCTTGGAAGGCCACTAAAACATGATGAGATGGATTACAACATCGAATTATTAGATGAGGTTGTAAGAAACTATAGAGTCATGAATTCAAACGGAACTACAGCTGGCCTTGGAGCTTCAGATGTGGGTAAATACATTAAGTTCGATCAAGTCGATGGAGACTATGTGTGGACTCTCAGTAGTGTAACTGGAGGTGAAACTACACCAACTGATGCTTACCTAAATACTCTTGGTTCTGGGTGTTCAACATATGATATTTTATTTTCAAGTAATGAGGGTAGTGTTCCATCTACAGGTGAAATCATATTTACTACTGGCGCATTTCCAGAAAATTCTGATTATGGAGTAATTAGAATTCATAAAAATGACAAGAATGGAAACAACATAACAAATTTCTACGAGACTCTGTTTAAGGGAAAGCAGCTTTCAATGTATTGGACAGACCCATCTGGAGAATCAATTACAATTAATAATAGTAGTGCTCAACATTTTGATCAATGCCTATTTAGAGAAGGGGAGACTGGTTGTGTTTCATACGATCCCAGTCAAAGTGGACCTGGAGGTGGTACCGATTTAGACTCTCAAATTTCAAATAATCTAGTTGGAATAACGGCAGTATATGGATCGACCGCTAATGATTTAAAAATGGGAGGTTCTTCCGTTACTCAATTTACAGTTTATGTTGACCCACTCTATGTTTATGACGATATTGATGATATATTAAATGCATCAAAAAATGTTGCAAGAGTCTTCAGAAGAGACTCAATGTCATATGTTAACGAGACTGCTGATACATCACTAATGGCATATGCTAATATCGCACTAAACGAAGCTGCATATTCATTCGACCCTGACTATTATGATGGAAGTCAAGAACCTCCAAAACTTTATATTGAAGATGGTAATGGTGGTTTTAGTGAAGCCCCTTCAGGTGTCTATATACCATTAAGTGAATATACTTCTAATAATAAAAAGAATGCGGTAGAATATGGTCAGAGCACAGGAGCTGGATTAAACGCAACTTGGAATGATAGATTTCCAGGATGGGATCATATAGCACCTGAACCGGTAGGATCTGGAATTACCCAAATATGTACTACTGAGGCTATTTCTTTAGCTGTAACAAAGCCAAACTCAGATTATTGGGAGTTACCTTGGAAGATCGCAGATCAAGTTGGTGGATTTTCACCTACTAATAAAAAAGAAGCCTATGTTTGTTTTGATTCGTCAAGCCCTAATTATTGTCTAATTGGAGGAGCTGGTGGAAATGGATTAGGCTTAGGAGAGACCCTAACTGCAATTGGATATGATGCTTCTGGTCACATGCTTGCCTATGTTGATGAAGAACTAGCAATTAATGTTAAGATTCTAGACGTAGGTTCTTTACAATATAATGATCAAACTAATATTTTAACCTATACTAAAGAGAATGGTGCACAGGACATAATTCAACTACAGGGAGGAGACATAGATTTTAAACTCAATTCTTCAAACTCTGGTATGGTGTCTGGAGGAACCACTCTTGACCTAGTTGAAGGAACTAATATAACAATTGACCTTACTGAATCGCCATCAGGTACTGCAAGATATACAATTAACTCAGCTGCAACAGGAACTGCTGGAACCAGTGGAACAAGCGGAACATCAGGAACTAGCGGAACAAGCGGAACTAGTGGTTCAAATGGAACTAGTGGTTCAAATGGAACTAGTGGTTCAAGTGGTTCAAGCGGAACTAATGGAACTTCAGGAATTAATGGCAACTGTATTCAAACTAGTAACATTATATTAAATCTTGATGAACCCTCAACAACCGGTATAAATTTTGATGCAACAAATAGTGCTGATTTAGAAGCAATATATTTTGGTAACTCAATTACACTATCACCGAATGTAGGACAAGGAGACTATATCACAATAACACAAAATGGTCAAACATCAGGATATACAATTACTTTTGTGTGGGTAGACCAGCCCCACCCCAGCAACACAAACGCTACACCTGTTCATGATCTTTATGTACTTGAATATGATAACGAGACATCAGTATATGATTTTAATGTAACTGAGACCTTAATATGTACATATATATCAGGACCTCCAGGTACAAATGGAACTTCAGGAAGTTCAGGAACATCAGGTTCTTCAGGAACAAGCGGTTCAAGCGGAACTAATGGAACTAGCGGTTCAAGCGGAACTTCAGGAACTAGTGGAACTTCAGGAACAAATGGAACTAGCGGTTCAAGCGGAACTAATGGAACTTCAGGAACTAGTGGAACTTCAGGGGTAGATGGTACATTCTTTGGTTCTTCAGGAACAAGTGGAACATCAGGAACTAATGGAACTAGCGGTTCAAGCGGAACTTCAGGAACTAGTGGAACTTCAGGAACTAATGGAACAAGCGGTTCAAGCGGAACTAATGGAACTTCAGGAACCAGCGGAACTAGTGGAACTAGTGGTTCAAATGGAACCAGCGGAACCAGTGGAACTAATGGAACAAGCGGTTCAAGCGGAACTAATGGAACTTCAGGAACCAGCGGAACTAGTGGAACTTCAGGAACAAGTGGAACATCAGGAACCAGTGGAACTAATGGAACAAGCGGTTCAAGCGGAACTAATGGAACTTCAGGAACCAGCGGTTCGAGCGGAACTAATGGAACTTCAGGAACCAGCGGAACCAGCGGAACTTCAGGTCAATCGCCAATATTTTCCGATTGTGTACAATTACAAAGCCCTCTAGACTTTTCTTCAAGCTCATTAACTGGAATTCCAATCACCGACTTTATATCAGTTGGTTTAGGTTATACGACCGGATCCTACATTCAATTTTCTGACCAAAATGGTACAGATACTTTAACCGCTCAGGTAAATCAATATGACCCAAATACCGGAGAAATTACATTTACGGTGATGTCTGTTTCAAATCCAAGTGGAGGAGTAACTACCGATCGGGTTTGTTTTAATCTAGGAAGCAAGGACGGAGAACAAGGAGAACGAGGAGAACAAGGAGAACCTGGAACCAACGGAACTTCAGGAACTAGCGGTACCAGCGGAACTTCAGGTACCAGTGGAGCAAGAGGTTTAGACGGAGCAGGTTCGGGTAGAATCTACTATTTCAACGACTCTGTAATAGAAGATGGAATTAGAAAACAACTTGGACTAGAGCCAACAATAGGAGCAGAAAGAAGAATAATTAAACCAACCGCTGCAAATACTGATACATTAATAGAATCATATATTTCAGAAGAATTTGATTTTACTATTATCCCAGGTGGAGTTCAAAGATTCTTCTTATGGATGTCAAAGGAAAACGAACAGGATGATTTAGAAGTATATGTAAACCTATACATAACTGATAATACTGGTAACGTACTTGCAGCTGCAGGTACTTCACAAGCGGTAGATATTGGTTGGAATAATAACAATACAACTGCAGTATCACATGAAGTAGATATTACATTCCCTTCAACTACAGTTTCTTTAGGCCAAAGAATGCTGGTTGAGGTTGTTGTTAGAAATAATGAAAATCAAATTAGAAATGCTACGTTCTATACTGAAGGAACTTCCCATTACTCATATGTTACTACAACATTACCACTACAACAAGGAACTTCAGGAACAAGCGGTACCAGTGGAACTTCAGGAACTAGTGGACTTGATGGTTATTATAGAATATCTGAATACTCTGAGTACTTTGGAGACTCTACCTCAATACAAACAAATAGTATCACTACTTCGTGGGTAACTCTTGCCACTAATAGACCTGCGATTGATTATAGTCCAATCAACAACTTACAGCCCAATGCAACGACAACTCATTTTGATGAGTTTATATGTGCTGCCGAAGCATGGTACAGGCTAGAATATTCAATTCAATTCGCAACAACTTCAACATCTACTGCATCATATATTGGAATTAGAATACTAGACGATGCATTAGGAGGACTTACAATCTATGAGGACTCTGTCCAACTAAACCCAAATGGATCAAATATATTACAGAAGAAGGTAGAACATGCTGAAAGTATTCATCTCTTACAAAACAACTCTAGATATAAACTCCAAGTAATTCTTGCTACTGGTAGCGAAACGGTAACTGTAACTAGATTTCATTTTAGAGGTGCTAAATATATTACAGGAGCTGATCCTAGAGACCCTTCAATTACATGGTCCGGATATATCCAAATCTAATGTCAATATATAACCTATGAGAAGGGTAAAACTATTTGAGCAGTTTATAGCAGAGGGAGGTTGGAGTACAGTCAAGACTCAAAACACTGTCTTAAATCCAATGGCGATCAAAAAGACAGTTGAAGTCCTAGCAAGAGTAAACCAACAATTCAATAAACATCTAGTCTCAATAGGACTTCCTGAGATTGATTTCGGTCAACCTGTAGGGTCTGGAACCTGGTGGCAAGATGATGTAATCAATAACCCAGATAAATTGTACGGTGATGTTGACGTGTTGACTATTTACCCGACTCTTAAAATACACGGAGAAGACACAAAAAAGAATGAGGCTGAAAGCGTTAGAATCTATAATGATGAACTAATGAATTGGCTTGAAACAGAGAGGCCTAATGGAGTAGATCCTGAAGAGACTCGAAAGGTTTCTGACTTAAATGCAGTTCATTTAGTAATGATTATCGATGTTGAAGAGGAGAGAGGATATGTTCAAGTAGATCTAGTAGCAAACCATGCAGAATATAAAGACTGGGCTCTTATTAGACTTACACCGATAAGAAATGTTAAAGGGTTCGTGCTTGGAAATATGTACTCTTCTTTTGGTGAGGTTTTAGACCTTTCGGTACAACTTAAAGGAGTAAGAGCAAAGGTAAAAAATGGTATTTTAGCACCATATTCAAAACGAGCAGGTGTAGAAGAGATATTAGTTTCTAGTGACATCAGATCATTTCTGGTTGATGTTGCTAAATTCTTTTGGGAACAATCAACTAACAAGCCATTTAAACCTGGTGACGATCTGGCCAATTGGAGGATGGATGTTAACAACCCTACTATGGAAGAACTGTTCTCGGGAATAAAAGCTCTTGCAAATACGCTTGACTTGTTAGATGAATTTGGAGGAAGTATTAAGTACAAAACTAAAGATGAATTCTTAAACGCGGTAGTAGACAGATATGAACAAAAGATGATGAAAATGTACAATGCATCTAAGTTTAATAAAGCAGAAAGCGAACAAGCCAAAAAGACTATCGAAAAGATTCGAAAGATGATCAGCTACCATATTAAGTTGGTTAAGTCCATGATCTAATTCAATTATTTTATTCATGATAAATAAACAAAATAAAAGTCGTGGATAGGTGGATAAAAAATCAGGAAAAAAGGTAACTTTTTACTTCGGGAAGGATTCTGAAGTAAGCAAGTCACTTGATAGCAGCAAAATATCAAGCGAAAAGGAGGCGGAGGCGACTAAATATAGGGAAAGGGTAATTCAACAAGAGCTTTTAATTAAGAAGCTACACACTGAAATTAATACACTCAATATAAGGCTATCGGAAGAGAAAGATCTAAGAATTAAATCTGATAAAAGTAAGGGGTTAGAGACTATTATCAAAGAACTTAGAGAAAAGAATAAATCAATTGAATCCAACCTAAATATTCTAGAGACTAAATACAAAAACCTTTTAGAAATAAGTAAGGCAAGACTTGAAGTCATTAAAAACTTAAGAGTAAAGGAAGGGTTGATACATAATGATCCTCCTAAAAAGGTTGTTGAAAAAAAGACTGAGGCTGCTTTCGTAAAAACTAATATAGTACACGAACAGTATAAAAAACAGTCTCCACATAAGAAAGGAATGGTTTCGGTAATTGTTCCTAACTTTAATACTGAGTCATATATTGATAAGGCGATTGAATCAATACTTAACCAGACATATCAGAACTTTGAAATACTAGTAATTGATGACAATTCAACTGATAGAAGTATTGAATTCCTAGATAGGTTTAAAAATCTAAGCAATGTTCATATCTATCGATCTAAAATAAACGTTGGTCCATATTGGCTTAAAAATTCTTTAATCGACAAACTAAATGGAGAATACATTACAGTTTTAGATTCTGATGACATTGACGTTGAAATAAAGTTAGAAGAACAGGTAAAAGTATTTGAAAAAAATAAAAAAATAAAATGTGTTACTTGTTCATATCATAGACACGGTTCTAACCCATCTCTTGGCTATCCATCGATGATGTTTAAAAGAGAGGTTTTTAACAAGGTAGGATATTACGATTCGGTTAGATTTGCCGCAGATTCTGAATTTTTTGAAAGGGTTAAATTAACTTTTGGAAAAGATTCAATACACCATATAAATAAGGTTCTTTCTAAAGGACCTAGAAGAGATGAAGGTCTTACTGGTCTGGTTCCGGAAAATAATCCAATCCGAAAAAAATATTTTAATGCTGCACTAGAATGGCATAAATCAACTAAAACCCCGTACATAGAGTTTCCATTAAAAAAGAGATATTTTTCAGCCGATCAAAAAATGATAAATGACAGAGAGCCTGAATTTTATCAAATAGAGAAGTTAGAAAATAACACTGATATTCTGCCAATCGTGATGTGTGTTTGGAAAAGAATAGAAGGTTTTGATATTGTAGTAAATCAATTCAACAATCAAACATTTAAAAACTTTAAGCTTTTTGTATGGAATAATAATCCAGAATACAGGAAAGAATTTGAAAAGATTCTATCGACTGCTAATTTTGAATGGGAAATATATCACTCTGAAGAAAATATTGGAGGGTTTGGAAGATTCTATATGGGGAGTAGGATTAGAAGAACTCCAGGACTTTCAAACTACATGGTATTTGTAGATGACGACCAAAGATGGGGACCTAATTTACTCCAAACATTTTGGGAAGAAAGAGAGCCTAAATCAATAAAGGCACAGTTTGGATGGAGATTTGACGGTGACGATTATTATCGAAACCGGGTGCTTGTTAAACCAGGAGAGAGTCTACACTATGCTGGAACCGGAGGAATGATACTAGATAGTAGCGTACTAGAGGATGCAGAACTATACAATCAATGTATTGAAGACTATTGGTGGGTTGAAGACCTTTGGTTAAGCTATTGGGCAAGTACCAAACATGGCTATAAATTAATTAAGAGCCGGGCAGAGGTTAAAAATGGAGACGATGAACATTCTCTCTATAGAATAGTAAAAGACAAAAAGACTCCAATGTTGCGATGGTTACTGGAAGATGGTAAATGGAATATCTTAACCAGTCCAAAAATTAAAATATCGACAATAATGATGAGTTACCTTGGAGACTATCCAGGAGCAAGGTCCAATCCAGTTGAAAAGTTTCACCGTGCATTTAGATCATGGTTAAACCAAACCTACCCAAATAAGGAGTTGGTAATTGTCAGTGATGGTTGTGAGATAACCAATAGAGAGGCCAGAAAATGGCTCCATCTACCACATGTAAAATTAGTAGAACTTAAAAAATCAGCTAAAAAATGGCCAGGAGCTAACAGACAGGTTGGAAGAGACCATGCAACTGGAGATTGGATAACCTACCTCGACACAGATGATATGTATGAACCAACCTTTCTAGAAAGAATCCAAAAAGAGATAGAAAAGAATCCATCCGAAAAGGCACTACTAA
>Ga0206131_10005486_pt1 | contig 13364 bp, 11 predicted proteins | sample Helgoland_Spring_FD_148636 | JGI IMG/M metagenome (GOLD analysis project Ga0206131, IMG submission 148636) | Pelagic subsurface seawater microbial communities from Kabeltonne, Helgoland, North Sea - Helgoland_Spring_Bloom_20160517_1 | ecosystem: Environmental > Aquatic > Marine > Epipelagic ...
TTGATTGGAAAAATCGGCAAGAATGAGACTATTGCAAGCCCTAAGCCAGCATAAAACAGATTGTGAACTGCGGTCAAAGAAAGGCTAGGATGCGCGCTGCAAAAACCACGAGTAACAACTACTCCTGCAGCATAGCACGCGCCCGCAATAACTGGCATGATCAGTACTGGTCGAAATTCAGTGGAGCCTGGTTGAATAATCAATAAAGCTCCTGCAAAACTCACGATCACTGAAGAAATACGCCATATACCGATCTTTTCTTTAAGAAATAGACATGCAAAGACACAAATGAACATTGGAGCCATAAAAAAACACGCAGCCGCATCTGACAGCGACACAAATGGGTAGGAGCTATAGAAAAGCGTGTAAGCCACGACGCACAGGTTCTGTTGCGCCGGCCCCTCAGGGCAGACCCAGACAGAGCAAGCTGGATGTGGTCTCGAACTTTCTCAAAGGGCAGGTCGATGCTGCTCCCGACATAACTATGTCGGAGTTGGCAACCGTGTTATTTGAACGGCATACGATCAGGGCAACTCCGGCAATGTTGTCACGTCACCTAATCCACCGCCTCAGCTACACATATAAAAAAATCCCTGATCGCTACGGAAAGACGGCGCGAACAGGTACGTGCCGCGCGATACGAGTGGACGCACCGGCGTCAACCAAGGATGCGTCTTGAGCCGCACAGGCTGATCTTTATCGACGAAACGGCTGTTACCACCAAGATGACACGCCTGCGTGGGCGGTCCCTGCGTGGGGCGCGGTTGGAGGCAGATGCCCCGTTCGGACACTGGCGCACCCAGACCTTCATCGCTGGGTTGCGCGTGGATGAACTGGCTGCGCCCTGGGTGTTGGACGGGCCGATGAACCGCGCCGCTTTTGAAACCTATATTAAAACACAGCTCGCACCATGCCTCCAGCCCGGGGAGGTCGTGATCGCCGATAACCTGTCATCACATAAATCCGCAGTCGCACAGGCGCTCCTGAAGGCGCAAGGAAACTGGCTTCTCTTCCTGCCGCCTTACAGCCCGGACCTGAACCCCATCGAAATGGCATTTTCCAAACTCAAAGCGCACCTGCGGCGCATGAAGGCCCGCACCTTCGACACGCTGTTCACATCCGTTGCAGAAACATGCGAACTCTTTACTCAACAAGAATGCCAAAACTTCTTCAGGGCCGCTGGGTATGTTGCAGATTAAATGGATGGCGCTCTAGCACGAGAAAGACATGTTGTTCAGGCTTTCCTTAGGGAACAAAAACCACTTTCTAAACCATTAATGGCCTGCTCAATTACTTCCTGAGTACGGTTGTAAACTGGTTCTGTCCAATCAGATGCATCCGGATAGAATGCGTTTCGCATATCCAGCATTACCCGTTTGTGCGCTGGCCCGGTCGGATCGCCTTTGGCATGGAGCCAATTGTCAGTGTAGAGCGCCATCAATACCTGATCTAGTGGAAGGGTCCCGACCTCGATGCCAATGGCTGTAACTTGTGCCTGAGGACATAACCGGTTAAACGCCATACGCAGATTACCATCTACAGGAGGAGTTTCTGACTCTCCTGCCTGTGCTGCAGTTACTGAATCACCATACCATTGCCGTGCCCGTCTTAAAGCATCACTATCGGCAGGGTGCCTGCAAATTAGCTCCGCGTAGCCATATGGACCTAAACCCGTATGCATGTCTATTACTGCAATATGTTTCGCTTGTGATAATTTTTCGGTAGCCAGATTTGCAATTAAACCGTTTGACCAGACTGGTTGGGTGCCGCCATAGAATATTCCGTCAGGATGGCTGTGCTGACCGCCCATGACCGCCCGGTTGAATGTTTTCTGACCATGGCCTGAGACAAAATTGTCCAGATCGGCCTGAAGTTTTGATGGTGTTTCACTGCTCCATTCATCGGGTACGATAAGAGAATGAACCTCTGCATAAGCTTCGTTTATTGGCAGATTTGCAAAGTCAATGAAATTACGATTGAGGTCGACATTTCCCTCGGAAACGCGACGCAACCACGCGAAGCCATGGGGATTAATTGAATGGATATGCAAAATTGCCAGGTCATCTGGTAAATTTTCAAATCTACGCTCTCGTAACCAACCGGTTTGGCAGCCTGAACCATAAGATCCTTCTGCACCATGTGTTCCCGCTATTGTAACAACAACGTTTGATGCATCCTTTGGTCCAACCCAGACACAATCGGCAAACAACTTACTTTTATCAGGTGCAGCTACACTGGCATTTTCGAAACTTTCTGGTGTAAATCCTGCTTCCTTACAAGCTGAGATAAATCCTAAACGTGCCGATTGATAATCAGCGGGAAAAAAGTCATGATTGGCCATGTTTTGCTCCGTCTTTATAGATTCAAGTAGTTGGGTTTTTAGTGATTTCCTCAGGCTGTGAATTGTCCTCAACCAAATGGCAGGATACCTGATGGTTAGATCCCATTTGACGGAGTTCTGGTGAATTTGTTCGGCATCGTTCGATAGCGAAGGGGCAGCGCTGGTAAAAGCTGCATCCCGTTGACATCTTCATCACGGAACCAGGGTCGTACGGCAAAACAATACGTTCACGCTTCTGTTCAGCCCTTGGATCTGGAATGAGTGTCGCCGATAGTAGCGATTTTGTATACGGGTGCTGCGGGTTGGCAAACAATTCTTCTTTGTCAGCCACTTCAACAAATTTCCCTAGATACATGATTGCGATACGATCACACATATTTCGCAACACCGAAAGGTCATGCGAAATCATCAGAAAACTGGCGCCGCTTTGTTCCTTTATGGAGCGTAATAGATTTAGGATATCGGCGCGTGTTGACATGTCCAGTGCTGCCACAGCTTCGTCTGATATTACCAGTTTGGGCTGTAGAGCAATTGATCTCGCGATTGCCAACCGTTGTCGCTGACCTCCACTGAGTTCGTGCGGATGACGGTTCCAGAATGATAAGGCAGGCTTGAGTTCAACCGATTCCAGGAGCGCCAGAACCCGGGCCTTGATTTCCTCCCTGGGTGCCGGTTCGTGTACGCGATAAGGTAATGAAAGTATCTTGCCAACGGTTTTGCGTGGATTTAGGGATCCGTAGGGATCCTGGAAAATCATCTGTATGTTTCGGCGCAGTTGTTTTGTTTCAGACCTGTTTAATCCTGAAATGCTTTTACCAAGAAACTTGATGGATCCTTCACTGGGTTCGCTCAACCCCATCATCAGGTCACCTGTCGTAGTTTTCCCACAACCGCTCTCACCCGCAAGTCCAAATGCTTCTTGTTGTCCGATTGAGAAGGTTAAGCCGTCAACCGCCCGTACTGTCTCCTTCGATCCACGTATGGGAAACAATTTTTTCAATCCCTTGACTTCAATGACTGGAATCATGAGGTTTTTTCACTTCCGTATAAGTGGCAGGCAGCATATTGAGACCCTGTGATTTGAGTGGTTGGCGGTTCTTGGTGTTTGCAAATATCCATCACCTCATCACACCGGGGATGGAACCGGCAGCCGGTCGGTGGATTGATTAGATCTGCTACCGAACCTTTGATGGATATCAGTTCAGAACTGGTTGAATCCGCGCTCAGTGTGGATTTCAGAAGTCCTCTCGTGTAGGGATGTTTTGGGTTTTCAAAAAGATCGAACAGGCCAGCACTTTCGACAACCTTCCCACCATACATAACGTAGACCCGCTCGCACATATGTGCGATGACACCCAGGTTGTGCGTGATTAAAAGCAGTGAGGACCCGGATGCAGCTACAGATGCTTTAAGCAATTCCAGTATCTGCAACTGCGTGGTTACATCGAGATCGGTTGTGCATTCGTCGGCAATGAGAAGGTCTGGCTTGCAAGATAGTGCAAGGGCAATCATGACGCGCTGCAGCATGCCTCCGCTAAGTTGATGAGGATAGTTACTGACCAGAAGTTCCGGTGAGCGCAAGCCAACTTCCTTTAGACATTGAATTGCAACTTTCCTGGCTGCCTGAAGGTCGAGACTTTGATGCAATACAACAGCTTCGGCGATTTGGTCACCGATCTTCAATACCGGGTTCAAATATGTTGTCGGGTTTTGGAAAATGAACGCAATCTCACCACCGCGTACTTTGCGCATTTCGTATTCAGGCAATTCCAGAAGATTTCGCCCTTTGAATTCTATTTCTCCATCCAGGACTTGCCCGCCCGGCGGCAACAGATCAACAACAGTTCGCGAAGTCATGGATTTTCCTGAGCCGGACTCGCCTACCAGGCCGACAATTTCTCCTCTACCAATTTGTAAATTTACGCCATCCACTGCCTTGACTACTCCTTCATGGGTGGAAATATGCATACGAAGATTGCGCACACTCAAGAGCGCTTCGCCGCCCTTTATGTCTTCTGGATATTTTGGTGTGCTCATAAAACTAACCATCTTGTTTACACTCCTACATGGTATTATTGTTTGCGACGCGGATTGAGGACGTCATTCAGACCTTCACCAATCAAGTTCAACGATAACACCACGAGAAATATTGACATGCCCGGGAAAAATACCATGGTCCAGGATTGTCGGAAAAACTGTTGGGCATTGTTCAACATCAGGCCCCAGCTGACCATGGATGGGTCCCCAAACCCAAGAAAACTAAGGGCGGATTCAATTAGGATTGCCAAAGCCTGGGTCAGCGACATATTTACAATTACTGTTGGCATAGCGTTAGGCAGTAATTCGAAAAATATGATGTGGAAATTGCTGCATCCGGTTGTACGAGCAGCCTTGGCGTAAGGGCGCTCTCTTAAAGATAAAAAATCAGCACGCACCAACCGGGCAGTCTGAGGCCACGATAGCAGAGCAATTACAGCAACAACACTCCATATGCTTGTTCCAAATAAAGCAACGAAGACCAGTGCCATAAATATTGGTGGAATCACCAGAAACATTTCCGTTACACGCATGAGAGTGGAATCAACAAATCCACCATAATATCCAGCCACCGCCCCAAATCCAACACCGACAATTGTCGAAGTCGCTACAGCGAGAAAAGAAATTACCAAAGTCACGCGCGCGCCATATAAAGTCTCGCTATAGAGATCGCGTCCCAGGTCGTCTGTTCCAAGCGGATATTGCCAGCTTGGTGACATAAAGGCATCACCGGCACCTGTGTGCAGGGGCGGATAAAAAGCTAACACCGGTGCCAAAATTGCTAGCGCAGTGAACACCGCCAAAATGATCAGGCCGAAAACACCAAGTTTGTTCTGCTTATAAATACTCCAAAAGCGCCTAAGTGTTTGTCCCATCTGCGCTGTTCCTATTGCAATCTAATGCGTGGATCGAGGTGAAAATAAAGGATATCAACCAGAAATGTCACGATTGTCACTGAAAGTGACACTAAAATGAACATGCCCAAAATGAGTGGATAATCACGATCAAACAGAGCGTCAATCATCAACAGACCCAGACCAGGCCAGCCGAATACAGACTCGATTACCACCGCACCTGACAGCATATAGCCGATCCGTAATCCTATGTAGGTAACCACAGGCAACAGGGCGTTCCTGAGAGCATGGACATAAAAGATCGCATGATTGCTCAATCCTTTGGCCCGAGCAGTCAATATGTAATCTTGGCTAAGCGCCTCTATCATACTTGTACGTACGAAACGCGCCACAAAGGCTCCTAATGTTGACCCCAAAGTAATGGTTGGTAAGATTAGATGAAGAATCCGGTCAATCCAGAATTGATCATCAGGAACCATAAACGAGTGCATGCCTGCAGCCGGCAATAATCCCAGACCAACAGAGAATATTAGAATTAACATCTGTCCCAGCCAGAAATTTGGTAGGGAGAAGAAAATGAGTGAAGCTATAATCGTCACATTGTCCCGCATTGCGTAGGGCTTGGTCGCCGCATAAACGCCCATGAAGATACCCATCAGGGTTCCGAATATAATACTGGATCCCATCAACACTATAGTTGGCACAGCTCGGTCTAGTATAAGATCGAGGACCGTGCGACCCTGATGGAACGACGTTCCAAGATCTCCGGTAAGAACACCTTGCAGGTAGAAGAACAGCTGTTCATACAGTGGTCGATCAAGACCGAGTTGTTGGCGAATTTTAGCTTCAAATACTGGGTCTGATGCTCCCTCACCCAAGAACATAACGATGGGATCGCCAGGGGCGGCATGGATCAAGAGGAAGCTCATGATCAAAATTCCGAATACGACCGGAATGATTTGAAGTGTTCGGTTAATGGTGTAGGGCACATCCATGGAAAACCGTCCTACTTTTGTGTTTTATATCTGTACCAAACGTTAACTTTAACGTTGCGCCTTGCAGTTGCAATATTTGATCTCAATATCGAGTTTACGACCAAATTAATACTACTATACTCCACTCGCTCCAAAACACGAATATTTTGTTCTGAGATGATGCGGAAGTTATCAGTGACCTGATTTCGGAAGTTGTGCCATCGCTCTGGGATAATTTTCCGAAAGAACTTCAGAATGGCTTCGGTAAATAGCATTTGCGTGGGATAGGCGCGATTGTGGGTGACGTGTTGGTGCATCACGGCCCAGAGCCTTTCAATTGGATTTAGGTGCGGGCAATAGGGCGGCAGCTGGATCAGGTGGATGCGGCAGTTTTTGCGCGAGAGAAAAGCCCTGACATCCGGCCCTTTGTGGTAAGCGGCGTTGTCCCAGATCACGTGGATGATGCGTTTATCTTGATTGCGGGCCTCAATCGTGGCCAGCAATTGCACGGCACTCACGCCATCCACTGTGATCGGCGCGACGAAAGGCGTATCAAAGGTTTCAAGGTTCAGTGCGCCGTGAATGTTGACGCGGGCGCGACCTGCCGTGGTTTTGAGCGTGGGGTTTGTACCCTTCTTCACCCAACCAAAGGCAGGTTTGCTTTGATATTCTGGATGCACGGCGTCTGCGAAGTATACCGCCTCATCATTGGCCAGAGAATTCAGCATATTCTCATACATTGCGATGAATTCAGCCTGTTTGGCTACATCGGCCACGCGCGGCAGCGTCTTCGGTTTGCGATATTCAAAGCCCAGTCGGGCCAGAAGTTTGATGCAGCCTGAATGAGAATATTTCAGATCGAACTGCGCCGCGACATAGGTACGGATTTCCACCGTAGATCGGCAAAAGCGATCCTCAAGCCACGCGCATAGAGCGACCTGCTGCGCGACAGCCAGCCGCGATTGCCCGCCTTTCCAACCATCATAATCCACTGCATCCCAGCCCTCGGCTACATATTGTTTGTGCCAGCCACGCACCGTGTCATCATCAAGGTAAGGTACCTGCGCAATCTCGACACAGGACTTGCCGTCATCCAGCAGTAAAAGCGCATTTGCCCGCCGTGCAACGCCATAATCCTCCCGCTGTCGCTTCACACAAGCCAGAAGTTCGTCGCGGTCCTCAAGGGAAAGAAAATTTGAACGGTTCATACGGAAACAAGAATCCATTTGCGCGCGAACATCAACAACTTCTTCGGGTCCTTAACGACTCGCATTATAGGTTCATTCTGTGGTATTTTAAATAAAACTTCCAATATATATATAGACGCTTAATGATATGTAATGAGTATTAATCTGGTTCTATCAAACACCACATGTGTTGCCGGTAGAAGAATTTTGACGGGCAGCATGTAGCGAGATTGAAAGTTTTATGATTGAATTACGCCACCTTCGTTATTTTGTTGCAGTCGCCGAAGAGCTGCATTTCGGCCGTGCAGCCGAGCGCCTAAATATGTCTCAACCACCTCTCAGTCAGCAGATAAAACAAATGGAGGACCGTTTGGGGTTTGAATTATTTCAGCGAACCAAGCGCAGAGTTAGTTTGACGGCGCCAGGATTAATATTCCTTGAGGAAAGCCGCCAGGTTTTGAGTCGCGCCGAACTAGCAATTCGCACTGGACAACAGGCCAGCCGCGGGGAGCATGGGAACCTTGCAATCGGTTTTGTAAGTTCGGCAAGTTATAGCATATTGCCGTCTGTAGTTCGACATTTCCGTCAGGTATCCCCAGGTGTCGATCTTAATCTACGGGAACTTTCTGGTACACAGCAAATTGAATGGCTTAAAAGTAACCAGATTGATGTTGGTATATCGCGCTCACCAAACGAAATAGAAAATATAGGATTTACCGCGATATTGGATGAGCCATTTCTGGTGGTAATGCCTGAGATCCATCAACTGGCGGCAACGCGTGCCGTTTCGGTTAGATTATTGTCAGAAAATCCATTTATCCTATTCCCCAGGCCTGTGGCGCCCCGCCTCTACGATCAGATCATAAATATCTGTCAAAAAGCTGGATTTAGTCCTCGCGTTGTGCAGCATGCAACTCAAATGCAAACCATTATCGGACTGGTAGCAGCAGAAATAGGAATTTCGATAGTTCCAAGGTCGATGCAGAATCTGCAACGTCCGGGAGTCGTATATAAAAATTTAAAGGATGTTGCAGTGAAATCCACTATTGGATTCATTTACAGAAAGGATGAGCACTCTCCGGTAGTTCAGAGATTTTTAAAAATCACTTCAGATCAACTTTAATTGTGACATCAGCCAAACCAATTCCCTCCAGGCCCTAGTAAGTTTATTCAATAAAGTTTTACTAGATATTAATAAGGCCTTAAAAATATATTGGATGTTTTAAAATTTCTCGATTATTCTGCTTTAGAAATTTGCTGGCAGCCATCTATGTTTGATGAATACGTTCCGTAATCATCAAACGCGGTTCCAGCATGCCGAGCCGGTATTCTAACAATATCCCTGAAGCTGGCAAAAAAATCCGCAGTGGCAATGCACAGCAGCATGTAATTGAAACTTTTAGAGGTGGGGTAAGATGACGACCGGAAAATCACGCGAAATGTCGGTAGTTGCAGCAGGCAGTGCGATGTACACCCGGCGTGTTTCTGTCAGCACGAATGAAAAATTCTTAGAAGTGGTGAAATTGATCAGAGACAACGACGTATCATTTGTAAATATGGAGGGCCATATCGGTCATCCGGATGCTTATCCTCTCAAACCTTATTCTTTCGCATCCTACTACGCGGGAGAGCCGTGGGTGGCTGAGGAATATAAATGGACCGGTTTCAATCTCGCTGCTTTGGCCAACAACCATGCCTCCGATTGGTCACCAGATTCACTCTATGAAACACAGCAATTGTTGGATGAATGTGGGATTGTTCATGCGGGCACGGGTAAAAACTTAACCGCCGCAAGAGAGCCGGGCTATCTCGATACGGCGAATGGTCGCGTCGCGCTCATATCTATAGATTCCTCTCATGAACAGGGCGAATTCGTTCAGCCTAGCATGGCTAGCGACCCAAGGGGTGCAGTCCTGGGACGTCCCGGAGTAAATGTAATTCGATATAACACCTACGTTGATGTAGATGATGCGTCCTTTGCTGATCTGAAACGGATTCGAAAGAACCTCAATTTGGAAACGTTTCGCGGACGGGAGGCGGATACTGATACTTCGATGTTCTTCAATAATGGCGGCAATCCTGGCATAACATTTCGCTTGGGAGCCGAGCCCGGATTTCATAGCGTGCCAGTAGAAAAAGATCTGGAGGCCAATCTTCAATGGGTGCGAAATGCCAAACAGATGGCTGATTACGTATTTGTCACCCATCACACCCACGCAAATGGCGATCACAAAACCGGACCCTATGCGGAAGTGCCAGCAGAATTCGTCAGAACGATTGCACATGCTTTTATCGACGCTGGTGCTGATGCCTTCCTCGGACATGGCATGCATGGCAAAGGCATAGAGTTCTATAAGGGAAAACTTATACTGTATGATATGGGCTGGTTTTCCTGGATGGTTGAAACCCTCGAACGTTATCCTGCCGATTTATATGATGAATGGAATCTAGGTGCGGATGCTCTGCCAGCTGATATTGTCAATGCACGACCTGCAGGTGGTTTTGGAATTTCCTCCCTGTGGAATGACGGTGTGCTTTACGAATTTGGGCTTGTTGACGGACGCATTACTAGACTCAAACTTCATCCAATAACACAAGGACGCGAAAACCCGATGTGGCAGCGCGGCCTTCCAATGATCGCAAAGGGTGAGGACGCCCAACGGATTCTCACCCGACACAAGGAAATGTCAGCGGCGTTTGGCACCAAAATCGAAATCAGGGATGATGTTGGAATTGTCGAGGTTCCAGGTTGAATATGCCTCGTATACATAAAACCACAGAAATTCAGGAGATTTAATCGAATGCTCCACCAAGAGGGTACGTTTCAAAACCAGAATATAGGAGGAATTATCATGACGAAGCTTCGCTCAATATCACGTATCGTAGTTGTCGCTCTGGGACTCTTGTTTCCGAGTGCTAACATTGCGATGTCGTCTGCCGACACGCCCCAACAAGGCGGCACCCTGATCATCGGGGTTCCAGGCAATCAGAAAAATCTCAATTCCGCTACATATCCGAGAACTTTTTCCGGACAGTTGATATCAATCAATTTGTTTGACGGATTGTTGAGAACCAGCAAGTTTGGTGACGGAAAACTGACGCCGGTACTGGCCAAGTCCTGGGAAATCAGTGAAGACGGGTTAACTTACACTTTTCATTTGCGTGACGACGTCGCCTGGCATGATGGTAAACCATTCACATCAGCTGATGTCGCTTTTACAATCAAAGAAGTCACCATTCCTCATCATCCGCAGGGCAAATCGAATTTTGGTAAAGTCGAATCTATTACCACACCTGACGCCCATACCGTGGTCATGAAACTGGGGAAAGTCGATGCGTCATTTTTGACCAAACTCGATCCCAAATTTGCGTCTATGGCACCCAAGCATATCTTGCATGGAACCGATATTCCCAACAACCCTTATAACTGGGCGCCAATTGGTACCGGACCATTCAAGTTCAAAGAGTGGGTTAGAGGCAGCCATATCATTCTCGAAAAAAACGAAAATTACTGGTTGAAGGCGGCTAACGGCGACAGTCTGCCTTATCTTGACCAACTGATTTTCAGAATTATTCCAAATGCATCGACACTATTATCATCATTGGAAGCAAGTGAGATTGACTTCATTCACTCCTATCCTGGCGTTGTCCCTCCATCCGAAATACCACGACTGAATAAGCCGGGGACTGGCATTATTGTTCATCCATTTGCCTATGCCAACAAGGCTTTTGACATCGTCTTTCTAAATACTACTCGCAAATATACCGGTGATGTTCGAGTTCGTCGTGCGCTCGCCCATTTGATAAATATTGATGAGATTATTGAAAAGATTTTTGCTGGTAACGCGAAATCAGTGCGATCCAAAGACGCTGGGTTCATGACTTGGTACACCGGGACAGCTCCAAAGAATTATTACCCCTTTGACCCAAACAAGGCTAATCAAATCCTCGATCAAGCAGGGTATAAAAAGGATGCAAATGGACAGCGGTTTACATTGAATATGACCGTTAATCAGAAGGATGGCTACATTCAAAAAATGGTTGACATTATGCGGACTGATTTCAAAGCCGGAGGTATCGGCCTCGACGTTAAAGTTTACGATGTGTCCACGATAACCGACAAGGTGCACAAAAATCTTGATTATGATATGCATATCACGGGTATTGCTACGGGCCCAGACCCAGATGTGCTGACAAAATCCTGGCATTCTGCAAACATTGGCAAGGGATGGAACAACAACTCATCAGGGTACAACAATCCTGAAGCCGATGCATTACTTGAGCAGGGGCGCCTCATCCTTGATCCGGAGAAGCGCAAAGCCCACTACGCTAAACTGCAGGAAGTCCTGATGTCAGACATTCCTATGCTGCCCCTGACAGAATCGTTGTGGCTCCATACCTATCGCGATAGTGTCGGTGGATTTCCAATAGGCTTTACATTCCGCGATGGCCTTGAAGCCATCCACTGGAAGGGCGAAATTCCTAAAAATCGACGCTAAACGATTGTCATTTAATGCCCGGACCCAGTGAACGGGTCCGGGATAATCAGGCAGATATTCTGTCTCGGGTCTAATTGCAAACCAAGTTTCTAAATCAGCTTATTAGTAGTCTAGTCAGCTATCATATTTCCCAATTGACCAGTTCTACAGGTTATTGCCGCCTGCTTTGCGGAATACCCATGCTGACACCGGCGATGTATGCGGAAATATCATGCAGGATCTGAGAACCTTCTGGCTGACAATTTCAGGAAATGCCCGGGGCTCAGTAATTATTGTGCTTGCATCGTTGGTTGCTATGGTGATGAGTTCGCTATTCAAACTGCTTGGAAAGACTATCCCAGTCGTTGAGATATTGTTTATCCGCCAATTGGTGATGTTATTGGTTATCTCGCCGGTGATCATCCGAAATTTTGACAGTGTATTGGTAACCAATAATTTCCGTCTGCATATTTTGCGTGGCTTGCTGTCTGGGGCAGCCATGTTTACAGGCTTTACTGCTATTGTGTATATACCTTTGGCTGAAGTGACTGCCATCGGCTTTATTCGTACTTTATTCACAGCCATCCTGGCGATCATATTCCTAAAAGAAATCATCGGCCCTCGTCGATGGGCAAGCATTTTCGTAGGTTTCGTTGGTGTATTGATCATGCTTCGTCCGGATTCGGAAAACGTTAATATATACGCCGTCTACGCGCTGGCTTCGGCGTTCTTCCTGTCAGCAGCCAGCATAATTGTACGAACACTTTCCCTGATCGACAACCCTTCGACAATTATGGTTTACCAATCGATTGTCGTTACACTGGTTATGGGCGGCCCTGCATTCTTTATGTGGGTAACTCCAACCAGTAGGGAAGCTGTTATTATTCTGATGATTGGTATCCTCATGGTACTAGTGCAATGGTTGTATATTCAAGGGTTCAAGATTGGCGAAGCTGCGGCGATTGCACCCATGGAATATAGTCGCCTGGTATTTGCTACTGTTATAGGTGTAATATTTTTCGCCGAATTTCCTTCTTTATGGGCAATGACAGGTGCAGGCATAATCATCGCAAGCACCCTTTATACATTGCATCGAAATTCAATAAAAAAGCAGAATACTCACTGAGTAGATTGGGAACCAATTTGAATCTAATACCACTAGCCCGAAAAGCTGACTCACTTTAGGGTTTCCAATTCCTAAGAAATCTGAATCTGTGTGTGCACTTAGCATGGAGGTATAGATGGGACGAGCTATAGCCATTACGCGAACGGATATTTCTGCGCGAGAGTTGCGTTTTATCGCCAAACGAACCAGAGATTGTCGTGTTGTTCGGCGCATACTCGCAATACCTCTGGTTCTTGAGGGCGTGGATCGCGCGACGTCGGCTCGCAGTAGCGGCATGGATCGCCAAACTCTGCGAGACTGGGTACATCGCTACAACTGCGGCGGAATTGCTGAGCTTTCTGACCGACGTGGCAAGGGCGCGAAGCCA
>Ga0206131_10005490_pt1 | contig 13354 bp, 12 predicted proteins | sample Helgoland_Spring_FD_148636 | JGI IMG/M metagenome (GOLD analysis project Ga0206131, IMG submission 148636) | Pelagic subsurface seawater microbial communities from Kabeltonne, Helgoland, North Sea - Helgoland_Spring_Bloom_20160517_1 | ecosystem: Environmental > Aquatic > Marine > Epipelagic ...
TCGGGATCTATTCCGCCTTTGTAGGCCATCGTTAAGGTCAAAGGCACATCAACATCAACGACTTAATTTTCTTGGTAAGCGGTCCTTGGCCCAACTGTTGCTAATGTCACTTTGTCCCGCATAGCAGTCCTTGGTCCCGCCTGCAGCGAATGTCTCAAGAGAGCCCAACCTGTCGACTTTCTGTGCCGCAGCGAAAGTTCGGTTTCGAGGAAATCACTAAGTTATCTTTAAAGTCATGGCTCTTCGCGGATATCGGTGGTGAGGTAACGCACTGCAACGCGGCTTTCCTAAAACCGCCATTCGTTTCGCGGCTTGTTGCTTGGCAAATTGACCCAGGGCACCTCACTTCGTTTCTTGAAGAACGCGGTTCTTGAGTGTGACCGATCCCAATAAATTATCGGTCTTTGCTGCACCTGCAGCCTCTGCAACTTTACAATTGTTTCCGGCTCGTTAGCCATGCTGCAGCGCAATATATCGATTGATTGCATACCAATGTATCCATTTAAGTTATTATAATCATTTGATTTTTGAACTTATCGGTTGTATGGAGTGCTGGGTGAACTCTTGGAGGGGGTGCAGACAATTTTAAAGACTGACTTCACACAATGGATCGGGCGGACCCAGCAAGATCACGCTGTCTTCGATGAAAGCGCGGCCGCGCGTCATGCGGCGACAGTCGGATTTGACGCGGGTCGGGCAGGTGCTGTTATGCCATTGTTGTCCCATTGGTGCGCCTTCACCCCGAATGTCGACACCACGGAGCTATCCAATGACGGTCACCCAAAGCTCGGGGGCTTTTTGCCGCCCGTTCATTTGGAACGACGGATGTGGGCGGGCGGGACGCTTACATTTCACGCGCCGCTTCATATTGGTGCGCGCCTGACGCGGCACTCTGAAATCAAGTCGATCACAGAGAAAGAAGGGGCAAATGGCCCGATGCTGTTTGTAAGCCTTGCCCATGCCATCTTTGAAGATGATCGGCTATGCGTCGAAGAAACCCAAGACATTGTCTATCTCAATATCCCGCAAGTTTTTGTACCGCCAAAGCCAAAACCGGTCCCATCGACACCCGATATGATCGAAGCCGTCGCCGTGACAGAGCCTCTCTTGTTCCGGTTCTCGGCAATCACGTTCAACGCGCACCGCATTCACTACGATTTGCCCTACGCCAAATCCGTCGAAAAGTACCCAGGGCTGGTGGTGCATGGGCCTTTGCAGGCGATGCTGCTGCTGCGGGCAGCAATCCGGCACAGCGGTCGCGACGTGCGTCAATTTCAGTTTCGGGGCATTCATCCGATGTTCCATTTTGACGACATGCACCTGTTTGGAGAGACCACCGAGGATGGCATGAAACTTTGCACCGGGTTGGTCGACGGTCACCAAGGGATGCAAGCAACCACAATCTGGGAGGAAAAGTGAGATGGCTGGAGTTTTGAATGGCATGCGGGTTGTTGAAGGCTCCGCCTTTGTCGCTGTCCCACTTGCGGGCATGACGCTGGCGCAAATGGGCGCCGATGTAATCCGGTTTGACCGGCTCGGTGGGGGCCTCGATGCCACACGCTGGCCGGTTGCGCCCAATGGGTTGAGCCATTTTTGGGCGGGAATGAACAAGGGCAAGCGGTCAATCGCTGTCGACATGCGATCAGATCGTGGGCGGGAATTGGTGACGGAAATTATCACTGCCCCCGGCGAGGATGCGGGAATGTTCATGACAAACCTTAAAGTGCGCGGCTGGATGGATCATGAGACGTTGTCCAAACGTCGCAAAGACTTGATCATGGTGGCGCTGAAAGGCGACCGGCATGGGCGTCCTGCGGTTGATTACACGGTAAATCCTGCCCTTGGGTTTCCGGCGATTACGGGTCCGGCGGGGTCAACCGATCCCGTGGCGCATGCGCTGCCGGCTTGGGATTGTATCGCGGGACAAATGATGGTCTCGGGCCTTTTGGCCGCCGAGCGGCACCGTCTGCGCACAGGCGAGGGCCAAGATGTTGAGTTTTCGTTGAAGGACGTCGCCGCTGCAATGTTAGGTAATCTTGGCATCATCGGGGATGCGGCCACCGGTGGGGCAAAACGGGGAAAGTCCGGCAACGCTCTTTACGGGGCCTATGGACAAGACTTCATCTGTGCGGACGGTGAACGTGTGATGGTCATCGGGCTGACACAGCGTCAATGGCAGGGCATCGTGAAGGTCACCGGTATGGGCGCGCGAATAGACCAACTTGCCGCCAGCCTTGGTGCAAATTTTGCGGACGAAGGACAACGGTACATGCATCGCGATGCCATTACCGAAGTTCTGCGGCCGTGGTTCGCCCAACGCTCTAGTGCCGAGATTGGCACCTTGTTTGATGACAACAGTCTGACATGGTCGGTGTTTCGTGACTTTGAAAGTGCGCTTGCACAGGATCCTGACCTATCAACTGACAACCCGATTTTTTCAGACATCGAAACACCCGGTCTTGGCAAATTTCTTGTGCCTGGCTCTCCGCTGAATTTCTCGCAGTTTGAAAGGGAAGAGCCTGTACCCACCCCCACACTTGGGATGCATACAGAGGAGATCCTGGGCGATGTCGTGGGCCTGCCAGATGTTGAGATCGCACAGCTGTTTGATTCAGGCACGGTCCAAAGCCCGAATTACGCCAAAGCCCGGCCGGCCGCGTAAATGGCCGTGAAATTCTCTCCAGCGGTTGCGCCCCTTTTTGTGCCAGCAACGCGCCCCGAGCGTATAGCCAAGGCTGCAAACAGTGGCGCTGACGCCATCATAGTCGACCTCGAAGATGCCGTGGCCGTGGCCGACAAAGACTTGGCGCGCGCGGGACTGGCAGACTATTTGGCAGACCTTCCGGTCCCTTGCTTTATACGTGTCAATGCCGTCACGTCTGACTGGTTTTACGCCGATATGGAGTTGGTCCGCAGGGTTGAGGGCATGGGTGTCATGTTGCCCAAATCCGAAACTGCCGCAGATATTGAGCAAATCGGGCCTGATATTCCTGTCATCGCTTTGGTCGAAACCGCCCGCGGTATTGTTGGGCTACCTGACATCTGTCAGGCGCAGGCGACGTGCCAGCTGGCCTTTGGATCAATCGACTACTCACTGGATGTCGGCTGCGACGAGACCGCAGAGGCTCTACTGTTGGCGCGCTCGTCTTTGGTGACATATTCGCGCGCCTTTGGCCTGCCCTCGCCCATCGATGGCGTCACCGTTTCGGTAAATGAACAAGAGCAAGTGATGGCCGACGCAAGTTATGCCCGCCAACTGGGGTTTGGTGGCAAACTGGCTATTCATCCTAATCAGATAAGCACCATCAAGGGTGCCTTTGCTCCGTCCCATGACCAGCTTGATTGGGCCCGACGGGTCATGCACGCCAACGAGGCAGCAGACGGTGCGGCGGTCTTGATGGACGGGCAGATGGTTGACACACCTATAATTGAAAAAGCCAGACAAATGCTTAGGACATCTCAAACCGTTCTTTGATCGACACGTGCCTGATGAGGGTCCGACAACCAAGAACGTCAGCTTTTTGCTAGGTTAACATTGATAACTTGCAACTGAAGCGAATAGCCGCTTATCGGCCGTTGCCGTTGCGACCAAGATAAAGCGGCCATTGGCATCTTGAAGGATCTAGTCAGCTTTGTCCGCAAAGCAGACCCCAGCCACTGGTTCCACGAAAGTCCGGTTTGGGACCAAGCCACAAAATCAGCTCTAATCTGATACATAAAAAGCGGGACCGCTTTTAGGACCGCTTTTTGGAATGTGAGTTATTTCAAGCAATTGATAGTAAATGATTTTGCAAAATTAGTTTTGCCGTGTGGGGGCACCACAATATCAATAGGTTAGCAGTTTTCAATGTTTGCGCCTCTTGTCTCAGCGAGACGCTCGGCGAGACAAAACGGCGTAGAACTACGCTATTCAGCGGTATTGTCGACTTGTCTTTTCTTTCGAAGTTGAGCACGCGCGCCCGCACATTCGCGGAGGTGTGCTGCCGGGAGATTAGGCCCCTATGCCAATTGTGAGGTGTGGCTTGCCTGTAAGACTCTCACACCGATACACCTGCACCTCGCCGTCCAGTATCAGATGTGTGTCGTCACGCAGCTGCCGCATGTCCTGCTCCTCACCACAACACTACGGCAGGGTGCGCCAACAAGTCTACGAAAGTGTGTGTTTGAGAAGGCGGATGTTCGCTGCCTTCTGAAGCAAAGTAGCCTATGCCGGACAAAACAGGCATTACTGGTAGGCGCCTTGCTGATGCGCAATTGTATTTGTGGTCGAAGCACCATATTATTTGGTTTTACAGTGAATTTTCCGGAGAAGTCACTCAAGTTTTGTGTCGAAGAGCAAACGCATTCATCAACAGTTCGCCCTAAATTTGGACGACGCAATTATGAGCGTTCAAGTCATGGATGATATGACTTTTCTCCTGATGCAGCGAACCTGCCGGGCTTCAAAAATCACTTCTTTATTTAAGTGAATTTCCTGAAAAGCTTGGTTTGATCAAACATCGCTTCCAATTCTTCAATGCGATCTTTCGTGTCGCCCCATGTCAGGTTTTGCACCGCTGAAATCAGCGTTTCGACTAATAAAAGAGGTGTTGCGGCGGAATCCCATGCCGAAGGTGCGACGATCCGGTTGCTCATACTAATGTCCGCAAATTGATGGATTGGTGAGCGCCATTGATCTGTAAATAGGATTAGCTTAGCGCCTTTTGCATGCGCCATTTCCGCCAGCTTTAACGTATTATTTTCATAACGGCGCATGTCAAAAATAATAAAGACATCGCCTTCTTTCACATCCAAAAGGTAGTGTGGCCATGTATTTGAAGTAGACTGGATATGCGTCAGGTTTGGGCGAATGACCTGCATGTGCATGAAAAAATATTCCGCCAACGTGTGTGTAACTCGACCGCCAACAATATAAAGATGATTATTTTTGTCCGCACACATTGAGCTGGCTGCATCAAAATCTTTGGGTTCAATCTGGCCAAGTGTGTGTCGAATATTTTCGATCACTGCGTCCGTAAAGCGATTCAAGATATGTTCAGACGGTGCGCCTCCTGCCCATGTCTCATGTTTCGCAATCGGTCCTTTTGCCTTCGCTTTTAATTCCTCTCGTAGTTCGATTTGAAATTCAGGGTAACCATCGAACCCGAGCTTTTGTACCATACGCGCTACTGTAGGCACCGAAACTTTGGCGTCTTTTGCCAAGGCGCTGAGTGGGCCAAGCCCTGACGCTGGGTAATTCTCTAGAATCGAATGCGCCAGTTGGCGTTCAGCTCTCGTAAGGTCATCTAGCTGATTCTGGATGCGGTCTGAAATCGTCAGATTAGCTTCGGACATGTAGTGCCTCTTTATTTTGGTTAAAAATATATCACCTCAGACTTGCGTGAGATAAAATTTTCACAAATTTGTTGACAACAGTATTGTTTGGCAAGAGCCTGATCGCAAGGGAACGTTATGTCACAAATAAAAGCCACGCCAACAAATACTCATGTTTTGTCAAAAAGTGCGAACGATGCTTCGCCGTTTGTCATTGTATGCGAACATGCTTCCAATCATTTCCCTGATTCCTTTAAGGGTTTGGGATTGCCTAAAGGCGTGCGCACGAGCCATGTAGCTTGGGATCCGGGTGCGATGCCCGTCGCAACAAGGTTGGCGAACCAACTAGGAGCAGGGTTGGTTGCTAGTGGCGTGTCACGGTTGATTTATGATTGTAACCGTCCCCCATCGGCCAAGGATGCAATGCCTGTGCGCAGCGAAGTCTTCGATATCCCCGGCAACGCAAACCTGTCGCAAGCGGATCGCGATGCGCGGACAAACACTTTTTATCGACCGTTTGAAGCTGCGCTGAGCGAGATGGTTGCTAGTGTGACGGACCCAATTATAGTCACTGTGCATAGCTTTACGCCCGTTTTTCACGGCGCGCAGCGCTCAGTTGAGATCGGCATTTTGCATGACGTTGATACGCGGCTAGCTGATATAATGCTTGCTGTAGCAGCTCAGCACACGGATGCAAACGTGCAACGCAACGTACCCTATGGGCCTGAACACGGTGTCACTCACACGCTGAAAGTACACGGCGTCAAGCACGGGCATCCGAACGTGATGCTCGAAATTCGCAATGATTTGATCGTGACGCCGGATCAACAGGCCAAGATGGCTGACATGTTGGCAAGCTGGATTTCCCAGGCTTTCACCTCGCTTCAGACCCATAAGGTGGTTCAATGTTAGCTGTGATGCGCGGATATATTAAGGCGGTGGATGCGGTAAACTATCGAGTTGGGCGCTTTATGATGTATTTTATCTTCGTATTGATGGGTGTTTTATTGTGGTCATCTATCAGCAAGACGTTCTTCCTTCCTACGCTTTGGACGCTGGAAATGGCCCAGTTCGTGATGGTCGCCTATTACATCTTAGGTGGTCCCTATTCTATGCAACTTGGGTCAAACGTTCGGATGGATTTGCTTTATGGCGAATGGTCGCTGCGTAAAAAAGCATGGTTTGATATGTTTACTGTATTCTTTCTGATCGTTTATCTCGGCGTTTTACTTTACGGAGCTGTAAGTTCCACCGCCTATTCTCTAGGTTATTGGGGCACGGAACCTTTCTCATACTTTAGCGGCCTTCTCATCGGCACAGAAGAAGTTGGCACGATGGAAAGATCATCGTCGCCGTGGCGCCCCTATCTGTGGCCGATCAAAGTTGTGATGATTGTCGGTTTTTTCATGATGTTGCTGCAATGCATTTCCGAACTGTCCAAAGATATCCTGCGTCTTAAAGGGGCCGAAATCTGATGTCCTATGAAATGATCGCAACTTTGATGTTCTCGACCATGATGCTAATGCTACTGACCGGCCAGCGCGTATTCGGGGCGATCGGGTTTGTGGCTGTTGTCGCAGCCTTGCTGCTTTGGGGGGACAGAGGCGGGTTTGACCTTGGCTTCGCTGCCGCTATGAAGCTAATGAAATGGTATCCTCTTTTAACGCTGCCAATGTTCATCTTCATGGGTTACGTGCTAAGCGAATCCAAGATTGCCGATGACCTTTATAAGATGTTCCATGTCTGGATGGGCGGTGTGCGCGGAGGGCTTGCCATCGGGACGATTGGCCTGATGGTACTGATTTCAGCGATGAACGGCCTCAGCGTTGCTGGCATGGCGATTGGCGCCACGATTGCTCTGCCAGAACTGCTGAAACGGGGTTATGACAAGCGGATGGTTACTGGGGTCATTCAGGCGGGGTCATCGCTTGGAATCCTGGTCCCCCCGTCTGTCGTGCTTGTGCTCTATGCGATGATAGCGCGGCAACCGGTAGGGCAGTTATGGCTGGCAGGCGTTATTCCCGGGTTGATGATGGCCGCGATGTTCATTCTTTATATCGTGATCCGGTGCTGGAAAAACCCTGCACTGGGCCCCGCACTGGATGCAGCGGAACGCGACATTCCGATGGCGGAAAAGCTGCGATTGCTGCGCGCGGGTTTGCTTCCACTGGTCATTTTTGCAGTGATGATGGTGCCTTTTGTGAACGGCTGGACATCGCTGGTTGAAAGCTCTGCGATTGGCGCAATGTCGGCGTTTCTTGCGGCCGTCCTCAAGGGCCGCATGACACGGGAAGTGTTTGAGAATTCGGTCCGCAATACGCTTGGCATTACCTGTATGTTCATGTGGATCATTCTTGCGGCCCTTGCATTTGGCGCTGTGTTTGACGGATTGGGCGCCGTGAAAGCGATTGAAAACTTGTTCACGGACCGTCTTGGCCTAAATCCTTGGGTCATTCTTATTTTGATGCAGCTTTCGTTTATCCTCATGGGGACTTTTCTGGATGATACAGCGATGCTGGTCATCGTTGCACCGCTTTATGTCCCGTTGGTCGGCGCGCTCGGGTTCGATCTGATCTGGTACGGAATTCTTTACACGATCACCTGCCAGATTGCTTATATGACGCCGCCGTTCGGGTATAACCTGTTCCTGATGCGCGCCATGGCCCCACCAGAGATCAGTATTCAGGATATCTATCGATCCATCGGGCCGTTCGTGCTGGTAATGTTCGGTGCGCTGATCCTTGTAATGGTTTTCCCGCAACTGGCACTTTGGCTGCCTGACTACGTTTACAGTAATTAAATCCAAGAACTCCACCAACGGAGCAAAAATCAAACTAGGAGACTATCATGACCACAAGACGTAATTTTATTCGGAAAGCGGGCCTTGTTGGGGCTGCAACATTGGCAGCACCTTCAATTGCCCGCGCGCAGGAAGCGATCAAATGGCGCTTTCAAACCTATGCGGGATCGGCACTTGGCGAACATGTAACGAAGCCGGTCATCGATTATATCAACACGGCTGCCAACGGAGAGTTGGAGATTGAACTGTTCTATGCCGACCAGATCGTCCCGACTGGCGAACTGTTTCAGGCGTTGCAGCGCGGCACCATCGACGGGGTTCATTCTGACGATGATTCGATGGCCTCACCCACGCCATTGCAACAATTTGGCGGGTATTTCCCTTTTGCGACCAAACACATCCTTGATGTTCCTGTGTTGTTCAACCAATACGGACTGAAGGAAATCTGGGAAGAAGAATACGCCAAAGTCGGCGTCAAATGGTTGTCGGCGGCGGGCCAAGATCCGTGTAACTTCAACACCACCAAAGAGATCACAAGCGTGGCTGATCTTGATGGCCTGCGCCTTTACACCTTCCCAACAGCGGGGCGGTTCCTGACGCAATTCGGCGTTGTTCCGGTGAACATCCCTTACGAGGACGCCGAAGTTGCCGTGCAAACAGGCGAGTTGGACGGCATGGCATGGTCCGGCATTACCGAAGACTACACTGTTGGTTGGGCCGATGTGACCGATTATTTTCTGACCAATAATATCTCGGGCGCATGGATCGGGTCATGGTTCGTGAACGAAAAGCGCTGGGCTGATCTGCCAGGGCACCTTAAAGCCATCGTGATGGCCGCAACTGAGGCTGGACACACTTACCGCAACCAGTGGTATTGGGGTGGCGAAGCAGCCCTGCGCGCCAATGGCGACAAGCTGCAATTGCGCTCGGTTCCTGCGAACGAGTGGGCCGAAGTTGAAAACGCCGCCAAGGTATTCTGGGAAGAAGTGGCGCAAGAGGGCGAAGTGCACCAGAAAGTTGTGAACATCTTCAAAGAGTACAACGCCGTCATCAATCAGGCCGGTGCCCCTTACAATTTCGAGTAACACACCACAGAAAACAATTTACCATCCCGCAATGTCTGTGGGATGGTCCCAATGCACATAAGGACACAACTCATGGCAGGCAATCTCACGTTTGAGGCACTCGAAGCGGCCGTCAAAGATGGCACGATCGACACCGTTCTGGCCTGCTTTCCTGATATGCAGGGTCGTTTGATGGGTAAGCGTTTCCATGCCGAGGGGTTTCTTGAGATCGCCGAGGGAGAAACCCATTGCTGTAACTATCTTCTCGCTACTGACCTAGAGATGGCAACACCGAGTGGCTATGCCTCGACCAGTTGGGAAAGTGGCTATGGTGATTATGTCATGAAGCCTGATCTTACCACGTTGCGCCCCATGCCATGGCTTGAAGCCACTGCTATGTGCCTATGCACCGTAGAAGACCACACTACCCATGCGCCAGTGGCTCATTCTCCGCGTGAAATGCTAAAAGCCCAAATTTTGCGCGCTGCAGCATTAGGTTTTGATGCTGTAATGGCGACGGAGCTGGAGTTTTTCTTATTTCAAGGCACCTCCGATGAGATAACGAAGAGCGGTTTTGCGCTCAAACCGATCTCTAATTACAATGAAGATTATCACATCCTGCAAACTTCCAAGGAAGAATATGTGATGCGCCCAATCCGCAATCATTTGCGCTCGATGGGCCTGCCAATCGAAGGCTCTAAGGGTGAGGCCGAGGCTGGCCAAGAAGAGCTTAACATCAAATACGCGGACGCTTTGGCCACGGCAGACCACCACACTATTGCGAAACACGCGATCAAAGAAATTGCCTATCAAAACGGTGTTGCTGCTAGTTTCCTCCCAAAATGGCACAAGGATCGCGTTGGCAGTGCAAGTCATGTGCATCAGTCGTTATGGAAAGATGGCAAGAACGCGTTCTTTGACCCAGATCGGCCACATGCAATGTCAAAACTGATGGAAAGCTACGTCGCTGGCATGATGAAATATGCTGCTGACTACACCTATTTCATGGCACCCTACATCAACAGCTATAAACGGTTTGCAAAAGGTACTTTTGCCCCGACGCAGCTAGTATGGTCCGTTGACAACCGTACGGCAGCCTTCCGTCTGTGCGGTGCCTATACTAACGGCGTGCGTATTGAATGTCGCGTGCCGGGGGCGGATATGAACCCCTATCTGGCACAAGCCGCGATGTTGGCTGCTGGGCTTAAAGGAATCGAAGAAAAACTCACGCTCCCTGCGCCATTTACGGGTGACGCCTATGCGGATGATGACAAGCTGCACATCCCACGCACCTTAGGCGATGCGCGTGAGGCATTGATGGCGTCTGACATGCTCAAGGCAGCATTCGGCGAAGATGTTGTCAGGCACTATGCCCGCGCTGCGGAATGGGAAATTGAAGAATTCAACCGCGTAGTCACCGACTATGAAATCGCTAGAGGATTTGAAAAAGCATGACTATCCAATGTATCTCGCCCATCGACGGGTCGGTTTACGCAATGCGCGAAATACTTTCACCGGCTGAGGCTCATGCGGCAGTTATCCGCGCAAAAAACGCGCAGTCCGACTGGGCTGCGCTTCCGTTGTCGGATCGTATAGAGCTGGTGCAAGCGGGTGTTGCCGCTGTAGGCGCGATGAACGACGACATCGTGCCAGAGCTTGCGTGGCAGATGGGGCGTCCTGTGCGCTATGGTGGGGAGTTTGGCGGCTTTAACGAACGCGCCAGCTATATGGCTGACATTGCGCAAGACGCGCTTACCCCGATTGAGGTTGAGGACAGCGACGCGTTTCGCCGTTTGATTAAACGTGTCCCGCATGGTTTGGTTCTAGTAGTGGCTCCGTGGAACTACCCGTATATGACGGCAATTAACACAGTCGCCCCTGCGTTGATCGCTGGCAATGCTGTGATGTTGAAACACGCCTCCCAGACGCCGTTAGTCGGCGAACGGATGGCGGCGGCGTTTCATTCCGTCGGAATTCCTGCGGATGTGTTTCAAAACGTCTTCCTGGATCACACCACTACGTCCGGTCTGATCGAAGACCGCGCCTTTGGATTTGTGAATTTCACGGGCTCCGTTGCTGGCGGCCGGGCGATGGAGGCGGCAGCCAGCGGTACGTTCACTGGCATAGGGCTTGAGCTTGGCGGTAAAGATCCCGGCTATGTCATGGAAGACGCTAATCTGGACGCTGCCGTAGAAACGCTGATTGATGGCGCGATGTTCAACTCCGGCCAATGTTGTTGTGGGATTGAACGGATTTACGTACATGAAAGCCTGTTCGATCAGTTTGTTGAGAAAGCGGTTGAAATTGTTAACGGTTACAAGCTGGGCAATCCATTGGACCAAGAGACCACGATCGGGCCTATGGCGCATGTCCGTTTCGCAGACGAAGTACGCCATCAAATTACTGATGCTATCGCCGCAGGTGCAGTTGCGCATATCAATCCGGTGGATTTTCCTGAAGATAGTGGTGCCTATCTAATGCCGCAAATTCTCTCAAACGTTACCCATGATATGCGGGTGATGCGCGAAGAAAGTTTCGGCCCGGTGGTCGGCATCATGTCCGTCAAAGACGACGCCGAAGCAATTCAGCTAATGAATGACAGTGAGTTTGGCCTTACTGCATCGCTATGGACGCAGAACACTGCGCGCGCTGAAGCCATAGCCGATCAGATTGAAACAGGCACCGTATTCATGAACCGAGCTGACTATCTTGACCCCGGCCTGTGCTGGACGGGCTGCAAAGACACTGGGCGTGGTGGGGGATTGTCTGCCATCGGCTATCATAACCTGACTCGCCCCAAATCCTACCACTTGAAAAGGGTTTAACCACATGTCCATCACTGCCAATTGGTCTTATCCCACTGCTATCCGTTTTGGAGCAGGACGCATTTCTGAAATTGCGGATGCCTGTGCTACAGCAGGCATCAAAAAACCACTCCTTATTACTGATCGCGGTTTGGCGGATATGGATATTACGCGCAAGACCCTGGACCTGCTGGAGGCTGCGGGCCTCGGTCGCGCGATCTTTGCCGATGTAGATCCGAACCCCAACGAAAAGAACGCGGCCGCTGGCGTTCAGGTCTATAACGACGGTGGGCACGACGGTGTTGTGGCCTTTGGCGGTGGATCTGGTCTTGATCTGGGGAAACTGGTCGCTTTTCTTGCGGGGCAGTCGCGTCCTTTGTGGGATTTTGAAGATGTCGGTGATTGGTGGACACGCGCAGACGCGGATGCCATCGCCCCGATTGTCGCTGTCCCAACCACTGCTGGGACAGGTTCCGAGGTTGGGCGAGCGTCTGTCATTACCAATTCGGAGACGCAGGAAAAGAAAATCATTTTCCACCCTAAATTTCTGCCAGCGATCGTAATTTGCGACCCGGAGCTAACGGTTGGTATGCCAAAGCATATCACGGCGGGAACCGGCCTTGATGCCTTCGCCCATTGCGTTGAAGCGTTTTGCTCACCACATTACCATCCGATGTCGCAAGGTATTGCGCTGGAAGGCATGCGTCTTGTGAAGGACTATCTGCCGCGCGCGTATGCCGACGGGACCGATTTGGAGGCGCGGGCACATATGATGTCGGCTGCGGCAATGGGCGCCACAGCATTTCAAAAAGGGCTTGGGGCGATCCATGCGCTATCTCACCCGATTGGCGCGATGTATCACACGCACCACGGCACAACGAATGCGGTCTGCATGCCTGCAGTGTTGCAGTTCAACAAACCTGAAATTAAAGTCATAATAGCACAGGCCGCCAACTATCTGGGAATCGCTGGAGGTTTTGACGGGTTTTGCCGCCATGTTGACGAACTGAACGCATCACTGGGTATCCCTAAAACGCTGACGGCATTGGGTGTCAGTGACCCAGATATCGACCGCATAGTGGCAGGCGCGTTGAGCGACCCCAGCACAGGCGGAAATCCGGTAGAGATGACCAAAGAAAACACCCGCGAACTCTTATTAGCCTGCTTGTAAAAATGTGACTGACCCAGTCCTTTGCGCGGCACTGTCAGACAAAACGAGCTTGAGACGGGGCGGGCTGTTTCGTAGCCTCGCCGTATGACAAAACACTCCCCATTTAGCCACTTCAAAACAAGCCCCGAGATCATCCGCTTGGCGGTGATGCTGTACGTTCGGTTCCCGCTTTTGCGCCGTAATGTGGAGGATCTTTTGCACG
>Ga0206131_10005491_pt1 | contig 13354 bp, 4 predicted proteins | sample Helgoland_Spring_FD_148636 | JGI IMG/M metagenome (GOLD analysis project Ga0206131, IMG submission 148636) | Pelagic subsurface seawater microbial communities from Kabeltonne, Helgoland, North Sea - Helgoland_Spring_Bloom_20160517_1 | ecosystem: Environmental > Aquatic > Marine > Epipelagic ...
CGAGTTTACAGGTGGTGGATTTACCCGTGTTATCCATAAAGGCCATGAACCAGATTTTGCACCTTATCCTCAGGAGGGTGGAGATGATGATTACAAACTGGGTGATGACGACTCGGATGAAGGCTTTATCGATTCGGACGAACAGTCAGAAGAAGGAGAGGTCAAATCCAAGTTCGATTTCAATGCCGATGGATATGGGGATTCCTTATTAGAAATTCGTTTTCATGCAGGAGCATTTCCTAGTGATATTGGATTTGGGGATCCCTATGAAGATCCCTACAAGGATTTAAATAAAGAAAATATGGGTTCCATTTCTGGTAATGTTCTGAACGATAATGGAGCTGTAATTCCGGATATTGGACTTTGGTTCTTCCAGGCTCCAGATGGATTGGATGGTCCTTGGGAACCAGCGTTCTTTATTTTAGATATCAATCATAGCAACGGCTCGTACGCAGCCTACTTGCCGACAGGGGATTATTATGTTGAAGCTTGGGGTTTTGATCCTGCGACAAACACTCCTTACAAGTCCGAGGTTTCCTCTCAATCCTTTTCAATTATAGATGCAAACAGCTCCTTTAGTTATGATTTTTCATTGGAGGCAGACTTCGTGGTGTCTCATGAATTTGGTCAGATCAGTTCTCAACTCAATATTTCCGGCCATGAGGAAGGTCACCCGCTTGACATTTCATTGGAGCTATACCCGGTAGACCAGAATGGTACCAGGCAAACCGATTATCCGACTGGATGGCTGTGGGTAGAGCCAGACGGTAAGATACAAGGAGAGGCTCCAGCAGGCCGTTACGAAGTTGTTTTGTTCTCGTATGATAACTCCGTTCGTTTATCCGGAGGCACAGTTCATTGGGATGTTGTAGCCAACCAACTCAATGAGTTTTCCCTACTTGAAGCAGCAAAGAGCCAACCCCTTGCAGTAAGTGGAATGGTTCGGGACGCTGATACCAATAATGGTATTTGGGCAGAGGTAATATTTGTAGATCCAAATGACGAGTTTCGTGAATTCTGGCCAAGTTGGGAACATGATGAATCAGAATCTTTTGTTGAGGGTTCATACTCGGTCAAAATCCCTGCCGGAACCTATAAAATTAAAGCGATGCGCTGGGATGGGTTATACCAATCAGAATTCTACACAGCGGATGGAGTAGGCACGACGGATTTCAGTGCCGCTGCGGAAGTCGTTATTAATGCAAACAAAACGGATATCGACTTTAATTTAAACGGCTCTCCTGCTGCTCAAGTAGCTGTACGAATTGTTGATTCCAATACATCATCTGCAGTTGAGTTTGCATGGTTTGCTTTCTTCGACGCTGAAGATGAGTATGGTCCAGTTGTTTATCCCCATGTTCTGGAAGCGGAAGGTAATTATTCTTTGAAATTGCCCGGTGGGTCATACAAATTAATGGCTGAAGCAGGTGGGTATGAACCAAAGTATTTAGTCACTAATGCCGATGGGAATTATACCTGGGCAAGTGGGGATTGGTCGTCCGCCGCAACCCTCGTGTTGACAGACGGCAATTTGACATCACTCCCGTTGGCAGAGCTAAATGCTTTCGCTCAGGAAGACCATGAGAGGTATGATTTCGATTGGTTTGATGGAGACGCAAACATTACATTTGGAACCATCTCGGGTACAGTGGTTACCAATAAAGGAAATGCGGTGCCGAAAGCCCGAATCGTTGCTCATACCGATGATTACCTTTTTTGGTTCGATCATTTTGAAACCAAGATCGATGGTTCCTACGAACTTTCCAACCTTCCATCCGGAAATTGGATTGTAATTGCCGAGCCCCCTTTTGAGTCCGAAGAATATTTGGGCTATCGTTCTTCTCAGGCAAATTGGGAATCTCCCATTTCTGTTGATGCAAATGCGACATCGAATATCAAATTAACCCTGCAGGGTTCAAATGTTTCTGGTCGTATTATGTATCCGAAAAAAGATGAAAACGGACGTGTGAAATTAACTGCCTTAGCCGATGCTTTCCTGTGGGCATTTCAGGATGAAAACCAGACAGGGGAGCCAAATTATGAGTATGTGGAGGGTGAAGATTTTATCTTCAACGAGGCTTATGGAGAGACTAATAGCGATGGATTTTTCTCTTTATCCCTTCCTGAAGCGGGAAAATATTCCATTAGAATTGAGGTGCCAGGCAACCTTGCCAACCTTGCCTTGGCTCCAATACATTTTGAACTCAAAAACCCAAGTAAAGAGATGCGTTTGGGTAATGCTATCCGTGTTGATTGGTCTAAGTCTGACGCTCGTGCAAGTACTTACAAACTCGAGAGAAAGGCAAGTACTGAGAGTGTTTATACGAGTGTGGATGATAATATTTCAGGAACCCTAAAATCCTACATAGATTCCACTGCGACCCCTGGCGTTTCCTATGAATACAAAGTTACAGCAACTACCGCCAGCGGAACTCAGGCACTAGCAACCACTGCCTACAAGGTATCAAAACCCTTCATTTACTTGGTACCGCCAAATAAAACTATCACAGGAAAAGTTCGCGACGATTTGAATGCTAGTATTTCTGGAGCAGAGGTGGTTGCGGTAAATATCAGTGGTGAAGGCTGGGCCAACACTTTTTCCGACAATTTGGGCGACTACGAACTTAGCGTAGGACCAGGCAAATGGGAAGTCACGGTATATCGCCCTTGGGACGAGAATGTTAACTGGTCTTACGATAAAGCCCCTAAAATGGCAAATTTCGCAGAAAGTGCTAATAAGACCATCAAGACCTTGAATTTTACCGTTAATCGCATGGGAGATGGGAAGGTTGTGGGTACAATCGCTATTCCTAATGGGATGACTGATGTGGCATCCTCCATCTGGATAGATGTTTTCACCCCTGATGGAATCGGAAACTGGGCAAACCCTGAATCAAACGGTTCTTTTTCAATTCCTCTTAAACCTGGACAGTATGAGTTCTCTGTTTGGCTTGATCCAGAAAAGTTTAAAGGATACGGCAGTCCGGAGCCTCAATTTATAAGAGTAGGAAAAACCGAAGTAGATGTTGGAACCATTGTACTTGCGGAGTTTAACTCAACCATAAGTGGGGTAATTGCGACATCCAGTGGCTCTCCTTTGGGCAATGCTGAGGTTTGGGCATGGAGCGAGACAGGTGGTTGGACAAGTGATGTCACGGATACCACTGGAGCCTTTGAATTGAAGGTTGCTCCAGGAAGGTGGGAGGTTGGATTTAATCCTCCGATTCCAGCCGATGGATCCGAATCTCCTTACTTACTTGAACCACCCAAGAGGATAAAGGTTGGTGACGGTGTCAAAACCTTGAACTTTACTGTACGCAAAGCTGCTTCAAAAGTGGAAGGTGTTGTCTATGGACCAAGTGGTGCTCCTGTAGCCGACTTGAATGCATGGGCTTATGCTCGGGAGGCGGATGATGGTAACAATAGCGATGAGTTCCTTGATGTACTTGCAGAAGTGGCTCTCTCCCCCCGCGGAACGTTTTCTTTCCCTGGGTTGCCTGGATCCTATACGGTTGGTCTTTGGGTGCCGCCAGGAAGTGATTATGCACAACCAGATGAGCAAACACTCACACTTTCCGATGCAGGCGTTTTGACTGACGAAAACGGAACTTCTATGAATAAGATCGAGTTCACCTTAGCAAAGGTAGATTCCTATGTTACGGGAAGCTTAATTGATAAGGATACCAACCAATCCATTTCCGGTCTGGTTGGGGAAGTATACGCAATGCGTACGGATGGAGATGGTTGGCAGTATGCATCTATTGAAACAAACGGTACTTATTCCATGCTTTTACCTCCAGGTAATTGGGTGGTGGAGTATTACTTAGAGTACGATGATCAGAACCGTAATTATCCCAAAGCATCTGCTCAACCTTTGGAAGTGATTGTGCAGCAGGGTGCAACCGTTGAAGGAAACTTTGTTATCTCGGCTGCAGGTGCATCGATATCTGGTTCCGTAGTCTACGATTCAAATAGTTCGACCGTTTCTGAATCCACTCTCTATGTTTGGGCCTACCGCGAGGGCTCTGCATCTTTACCCGAATATTGGGATGAAGTGGAGACAGATGATAATGGTTCCTTTACTATTTCTGTTTTGCAGGGAGGTAAATATGAAGTAGGCGTAATTCTTTCTAATGATTTGCGCGAGGAAGGTTATCTTGAACCTGCTATGCAAAAGTTCAAAATGTCTACTTCCACCAAAACAGGGTTGGAGTTTCGTTTAGCTCAACCTGCTCAGGATAATTACTTGAGTGGCACGGTTGTTGATGGTTCCGGAAACAGTCTCGCAGGTGCTTTTGTTTATGCTTGGACCTATGATGGTAGAGAGAGTTCTGTATATGCTGACAGCAATGGTGATTTCAACATGACTGTGCCCAGTGGAGCCTTATGGAAACTGGGAGCAGAATTCAGTGAATTCGATGCTAATGATACCGAAATTCTCTACTTTACAGAGAATGATGTAGAGGCAGATTTAAGAAAGCATGAATATGTTTCAGGTATTTCGATTGTCCTTGCCCGTCCTGAGTTTGAAGTTCCAGATGGAATTAGTATCACCTTTGATCCAAGTAAAGATTTTGTGACCACTCTTCCTGACGGTACAGAAATTACCATTCCTGGGGGAGCCGCTAATGTTTCATCTGATGTCAAAACCATTCGACTGGTAGTCACTCCAACCGCCAAAGGTTTGGATAAGAGCGGAACGGATAAACCAGCCGACTATGCTTATTCAATGGAGCTTTTCGATGATAAAGGAAAAGAGATTGAAGGTAACTTTAAGAAAGATGTTGTGATTCGTATCCCTGTGGATGTGGATTCATTCCGTAATAAGGGCATCGATTTGGATACGCTTGAAGGAATGTATTATTCCCCAACCAAAAAAGCATGGGCGAAAGCAAAGACGAGTACTTTCGATCAACAAAGCGGTAAACTAACCATGACAACGGATCACTTTACGGTGAATTCTCTAGTCGGACAAACTGCTCAATCAGACCTAGTGGCAGACACCAATACATCATCCCTTACTGGATATGATAATTGGTATCAGTCCGATTGGTTGGGCTCCTTCTTCGATGCCTCTGCGGATAAGCCAGACTGGGTATTCCATGTGGAAGAAAAGCTCGGTTGGATGTGGGTAAAAACGGATGCAGCTGGAAACTATTGGTTTAACCACACTACCCGTGGTTGGCTATGGACGGGTGCTGACTACTTTATCGAAGGGGATGATACGAAGTCTCACTTCTACTCATTTAGCTTAGGTAGGTGGCTTTATTTCCACCCAACAAACGGCTTCTATGATTATGAAGCAAACGGCGGTTCATATCTGGATTAGTCCTATAACAACTTGCTAAATAACAATTTAAGATGCACATTAAAACTAAAGCCATGAAACTGTTTTCGATTTTCCTATTTGTCGTTCTTGCTCTGCCCTCACTGTTCGCATTTCAAGCACACGACCAAAATTTAGCCTATACGCACCCCGCAATTGTTGTCTCAAGCAGCGTTAGCTACATAAGCGTTCAAAATGTGCCTGCTGGAACCACAATCACTTCTACCAACTATTGGACTCCGCTGTTAGGTACCGCGCCATCAACTGAACCAGGTACACCTCCCACGACAGAACCTAGTACAAGCGACTCTAATTTATCGAACCTAACACCACCAGAAGACAATTCATCGATAGCACCCTCAGGCTTACTAAGTGCAACAAATCAACAGTTTGTCATGCAACAGTATCGTGATTTCTTCGGGAGAGACGCTGATGAGGGTGGTTTGAATTGGTGGACTGGGGAGTTGGATGCTGGTCGAAAAGTTAGAGGTGATTTATCTATGGACTTTGTATACAGTACTGAATTCCAGAATAATGTAGCACCAGTTGTTCGCTTGTACTTTGCTTATTTCAACCGCTTACCTGATACGGGAGGTTTAACTTTTTGGATTTCAAGTTACACAGACGGTTCATATACCTTAAATCAGATCTCGGATGCTTTTGCTGGAAGTGATGAGTTTGCCACAACTTACGGTTCACTTGATAACGCTGGCTTTGTTAATTTGATATACGCTAATCTTTTTAATCGTTCCCCTGATCAAGGCGGTTATGATTATTGGTTGGGACAATTAGATTCCAGTGCAATAACACGAGGGGCGGCAATGGTCGGATATAGTGAGTCAGATGAATATAAACAATTATTGAATAACCGAGTAAGTATAGTAGCTTACTATTATGGCATGTTAAGAAGGGCTCCTGATCAAGGGGGGTTTGATTATTGGGTGCAAAGGCTCGATGATGGTGATTCTGCAATTGATCTGGTAAACGGTTTCCTTTATTCCGATGAATATCAGGGTAGAGATTTTACTCTTACTCATTAATTTAGGAATTATTTAGTTTAACCATGCTATTCTTTGTAGTTTGAAATTAACCAAATCGGGGTTGTTGTAATTTATAAATATATAATTAAGCAACTTCTGCATTTAACTAATTCTTGTTTATATGCAATTACTTGCTGTAAATAATGTAGGTAAAGCCTACGGCAGTCTAACTCCTGCTAAATTATTGCTAAATAAATTATTAGCTAAGCAAGCAACATTCAATGAAAGTAATTGGATACTTAAAGATATCAGTTTTACCGCAAATAGGGGAGAAGCAGTAGGGATTATTGGTATTAATGGTTCGGGTAAGAGTACCCTGTTAAGAATGATATGTAATAATGTTGAACTGAGCAGTGGAAGCATTACTAGAAGGGGGAGAGTATCTGCAATTCTTGAACTTGGAATGGGTTTTAATCCAGATTTTACTGGTCGCCAGAATGTTGCATTGGAGGCTCAGATAAACGGAATGTCTCGCTTAGAAGCTAACCGTGCTGTGCCTGAAATAAAAAAATTTGCCGATATTGGTGAATACTTTGATAAACCAGTCAAAATATATTCTAGTGGCATGATGGCTCGCTTGGCCTTTGCTGTAGCAATTGCTAATAAACCTGAAATACTAGTGGTAGATGAGGCTCTGAGTGTTGGAGATCTGTCTTTTCAAACTAAATGTATACAGCGAATGAGACAGCTGAAGGAAAATGGAACATGTATACTTTTTGTAAGTCATTCATTAAATCAGGTAAGAGAATTTTGCGATAGAGCATTGTATCTGGCTAATGGCTCACAAAAATTATTTGGATCTGTCGATAGGGTATGTGATCAATATCAAAATGATTTGATCAAGGTAAAACCTGAATATACAAATGTAACTAGTAAAAGGACTGAAGTTGCACCAGAAAAAAAGCCTAATCCTAACTTAAGAAAGTATTCACTCGTGGAGGATGATGCATGTGGGTCCCTAGACTTAGAGTTTTTGGATTTTAAAGTCATGGATACCAATATGAACATAATTACTAATATCACTTTTAATGAGGAGGTGGTCATTAGGGCCGATATACTTGCTAACAATAATGTAACCGAAGGAACTGCAGTCGGTCTGCTGATTGCGGACAAAGTTGGTTATCATCTTTTAAGTTGTAACTCCAATTTATATGACGAATTCCTGCCATCCCTTAAAAAGGGAGAAAGAATAAGTATGAATTGGCAATTTAATTGGCCCTTTCAAGCAGGTCAATTTAGGATAGACATTGGTATGAAACCGAACCCATTTGATAATCATTTTTACGATCGTGTATTCTCTGCCCATTCAATTGAGAGTTTTCCTCAACCACAGCTCGTAGGAAAAAACTTTGGTGGATATTTATTTGTAGAAGCAAAAGTCAAAACCAGCCAAATATATAATTGATTTATGTCAACTAGTTCTTCAAAGGATTTTTCTTTATTTAGTGGGGAGAGACAAACTGCAACTAATCTCTCAGAAATTAGGTTAGACCATCTTTTAAGATACCAATTTGCTAGGGATTTTATTGAGCATCATCCAAATAGCATTCACTCTTGTTTAGACCTCTTTTGCGGAAATGGATATGGTACATTTTTGTTATCAAGTGCTTTTCCAAAGTTAATATTCGACGGTATTGATGGTTCTGATGATGCTATAAAGTGCGCAAAAGATTACTATTCTTTATCCAATAATTCATACGAAAGTGAAGTATTTCCCTTTTCATCTTCAAAAACATATGATCTCGTGGTCTCTTTTGAATCTCTAGAGCATGTTGAGGATGAATCTTCCTTAATATCTCTAATATTTAATTCTCTAAATAAAGGTGGTTACCTTTTACTTTCGGTGCCCAATGAAGACTTACACCCATTGTCAATAAATCCACACCCTTTTCATTTTCGACATTATATTTACGATGATATTGTCGCTAAGTTTAATTCTAAATTTGAAATCTTAAATTGGTACGGACAAAATACTTACAAATTTACTTCGGATGGTAGAAATACTCACCATTTGCTTAAAGATTCTGAAATGAATCTTATTGAAAAGCAAGAAGGTCAAGTAAATGTATATGTTCTAAAGAAGAAAGATGAATAAAGTTCTTTTTGTAGGTGATCTTTATCGACCTAGCCAAACGGAAAATATTTTAAAGACATGTAATTCTTTTTCTCCGGTACTGAAGGAGATAGGGATTGATTACGAAATTCATGTTAGTAAGCACAACGAAAAAGAAACTAATAGTGTAACATTTTCTTTATGGGAGCAATCTCTTGTTAGTAATGCTTTTAAATCTGAACTCTCTGCAATAGATTTAAGTGGCTATCTTGTCATTGGGTTTGAGATATCCATGGTTGATATAAACTACTTAAATCAAGAGGGAATCGATTGGATAAACTTATCCATTCACCCTTTAAGATTTATGGATGATCTTTATTTCAGTTTGGAGACTTCTAGGAATGTAGATTTTGCTCGGAATTCAGTAAGTACTGGATTTATAGACATGTCTGTAAATGTACTTAAGCAAAGATATAACCCTAATTTTATAAAACAAGAAACAAGAAAAAAACTTTGTATTTTAGGGCAACTTCCTGATGATAAAAGTGTTTTTATAAATAACACTTTTAAGGCACTTCGAGATTATACGGAAAAACTTGATTGCATCGTGAAAGAATTTGATGAAGTTTTATATAAACCACATCCATATAATGAAGACAAAATAGTAGATATATATATACAAAAAAGATACAACACTAAACTTTTATTAGAAGAAGATATTTATAAAGTTTTCTCTCTTGAAGAAATATCATCTTTCTGTGCAATAAGTTCTTCATTACTTTATGAAGCTAAATCATTTGGTCTTGAATCTATCTTTCTTGATAATAGCCCTTTAAAATTTAGTAAACCTGTAAGCTATCGTTCACTTTTAGAAGACACAGTATTTTGGTCAAAGATTCTCAAAACTAGTGTTTCATTTAATCTTGATAATTTATCACAATCACTGCCTAACAATTATCTTAGGAAACTTTATTGTAAGTGGAGTTATCATACTGAAGAAGATTTGTTGTTTGCCGAAATAAATAAATTTCAGAAAACAAAATTAAATCATGAGGTTCATCTAATAAAACAATTTAATGAAGAAAATATTTCTTCCGTTACTAAAAAAATTTCTGATTTTGAAAATAGCCTACAACAAACTACCTCACGGGTTTATGAGGCAAAAGCACATTTAATAGAGGCAGGAGAAAAGACGGCACGAGCAGAAGTACGGGCAGCTCAGGCAGAAGAACAGGCAGCACGGGCAGATGCACTAGCGGCACGGGCAGAGGCACAGGCGGCTCAAGCAGAAAAACAGGCGACTCAAGCAGAAGTACAGGCAGGACGGGCAGAAAAACAGGCAGCTCAAGCAGAAGTACAGGCAGAACGGGCAGAAAAACAGGCAGCTCATGCAGAAGTACAGGCAGGACGGGCAGAAAAACAGGCGAACAGAGCCAATGAATTAATTGAGGAATCAAAAGAATTATTAACTCAGGCTATTGCAAAACATGAACATCTTGCAGCAGAGTTAAGCCATATTAAATCAAGGAGATTATGGAGGTTCCTAAATCCAATTTTGCAGCTCGAGGAATTTTTCCATAAATTTCTAAAAAAACGGAGAATGTACAAGGTATACCGTAATCTTCGAGTACCATGGCACAAGCATCTATACAGAGTATTTGCAGTTTTATTGCATGAAAGTGATAAGCCTTGGCATACTCATTTATACAGATGTATTTTGAGCTTACTAGGTAATGAAAAATATTCTGAACCTAATAAAAAAAGAATAGAAAAGAAACATTTTAATGAGCAATTAAAAAATGAAAATAGTTTGCTTGAATTTAGTAAGAATGGATTAAAGGTCTTACAAATTACAAATTACAAAATCGAAGATTATAACCAAGGTGGTAAAATTAGATGCTATGAGATAAAAAATTCACTTTTGGAGAGTGGGTACGATGTTAAAACATTGAGTTTTAGTCTAGGTAATTGTGATCAATTGAAAGATTATCATCTTGAGATAGATAAATCGTCGTTTTTTGAAAAAGTAAAAGATGGTACAATTTCTGATTGGGCAATTTGTGATTACATTTTAAAAAATGAAACTCTTTTGTTAAATCTAAGAAAATTTACAAAGAAATTTAATCCAGATATTGTGTTGCTAGAACAACCCTTTCTATGGCCAATAGTAAGGGAACTCCTTGAAGGTGGTTTTATAGATAAAAGATGTCTTGTCGTAAATAGCACACATAACATTGAGTTTAAACTTAAGGAAAGTATTTACCAAGGCGTGTTTAACCCAACACAATCTGCAGAGTATACATCAGTTGTACGATCATTGGAAAAAGATGCCACAAAATATTCAGATATCACACTTTGTGTGTCAGGAATTGATTATAATTACTTCAAAAGTCTTAATAATAAAGCTCATACAGTTATTTTTCCTAATGGTACAAAAAAATGTACGGATTTTGATTCTGGGGGTTGGGTTAAACGATTTAAGGGCACTAAGAATAATTGGGTTTTTGTAGCAAGTTGGCATCAACCAAATATTGACGGTATTCGTCGATTGATTAATTCTGGACTAGAATCCTTGGAATCTAAGCAAACAAAATTATGGGTCCTTGGATCAGTAGTCCACCCGATCAGTGAATTCATTAAAGATCATAGCAAAAAAAATTCCGTTGTCCAATTGGTAGGGGAATGTTCCAATTCTGAAATTGCTGCAGCAATAGATTGTGCTACTGGAATAATTCTCCCTATTTGGGAAGGTGGTGGAAGTAATTTAAAGACAGCACAAGCTCTTGTTTCGGGAAAACATATTTTATCTACAAATTATGCTTTTCGTGGTTATGAAGAATTTACTTCAACAGAAAGTTTGTTACTAACTGACGAAGCAAAGAATTTAGTTAAGGAAATGGATTCTGATAATTATTCATCAAATAATGTTAACAGGACTGGCGTAGAAGTTTTAGAATGGAAAAATATTTTTGAAGATTTGCCAAGTACCATTAAAAGAGAGTATTTTAAGAAAAATTCAATACCATCAATCACCACAAAAGTTTATTTTGATGTTACATCACTTTATAATCTTGAGGGAGAAGTTTCTGGTATAACTAGGGTTATAAAATCAATTATACCCTGTTTGGATTACATTATAGATGATTTTAATTACATCATTTATGATGAAAAGAATAAAGCCTTTTATAAGTATAATTATAGTTCAAATACAATTCATGAAAGGGTAAATAGTTTAGGTGAAAATAACCTTTTACTTACATTTATAGATTCATGGAATTTGGATGAATATTTCAACTCCCTTGATCATTTGTTTCCGGAAAAGAATAAAATACTAGTATTGCTGTATGACTGTATCCCAATTGTTTTGCCGCATTCTTTTGGTCCAGGGTTTCTGGAAATATACACTAATTGGTTAAATGATATAAATACTATCGATACCAACATTTTGACTATTTCAAATTCGTCCAAAAATGATTTTTTGGAATATGTTCACAATGAAGGATTAGCTCCTAATTCTTCAATAAATGTAATCAGGCTTGGTGATCTTTTTGAAACCAAAGAAAACCAAGCCTTACACAATGAGTTTTTCTTAGAGACTCCTTTTATATTCTGCGTTGGTACTGTTGAATACAGAAAAAATCATCAAGTCATACTAGATGCCTACAGAATTTTATTGTCTGAAGGTAAAGAAAAACTTCCGAAGATTGTAATTGCTGGTAAACAAGGTTGGATGGATAACAACATTTCTCATCAAATACGCAATGATCCTAGACTTAAGGATAAGATTATTTTGTTTAACAACTTATCCGATGAGCAAGTAAAATCCCTTTATGAAGAATGCCTTTTCACAATGTACCCATCAATTTATGAAGGTTGGGGGTTACCTGTAGCGGAAAGTTTTGCTTGTGGAAAAGTGTGCATTCTTTCTAATGTTAGCAGTCTTCCCGAGATAAATTCTGAAGTAAGTATTTTTTGTGACCCTCACGATCCATATTCTTGGGCAGAAGAAATTTGGAAACTTGTATCCGATGATAAATATTTATTTAGCAAGCAAAATAAAGTAATCAATTACTTTACCAGGCAAAACTGGATTAATACTGCTAGTGAAATAATTATAAAGTTAGATTAAAATGAGGTTAGTCATTGACTACTCCACTTCTTATTTCCATGAGGGAAACCCAACTGGTATTCCTCGTACATTACAATCATTATCCAAAGCAATCCATGAAGTTAGCGATTGGCCAGTTGAATATGTTATTTTAGATGAAGAATATAAACACTTTTATAATTTCTCTTTTAAGGAAAATAAGATATTGGGAAGATATAATCCCAAAACAAATGACATTTTTCTTTCTCTAGGTGCAGCTTGGCAACACGCATGTTATTTAGATGCTATATCAGATATAAAGAAATCCTTACATTCTTTAATATTTTTAATACATGATTTTATTCCATATTTGTTTCCTCATTTTTACGAGGATCCTAAATTTGGAGAATATTATTTTAGGTTTATTTGCGAAATTACCGCACTGGCAAACAAGGTACTTTGTAACTCCAAAAATACTCATAATGACTTAATCAGATTGGTACATGATGAATCTATTAAAACAAAAACTTCAGTTATTGAACTAGGAAGTGATTTCTGCGAAAAGAAACAAATTAGTAAAAAATATTTAAAGGAATTTGAAATACCTGGAGATTTTATTTTGTGTGTAGGCACAATAGAATTCCGAAAGAATCAAAACTTTTTACTGAACGTGTATAGGAGAATCTTGCAAGATAGGGAAGATTTCCCGTTTTTGATATTAGCAGGTAAAGTAGGATTTGGGAACAACCAAATCGAACATCAAGTGGCATATGACCCAGTTTTGAAGGGTAAGGTCAAAATTATCAATTGTTTGTCGGATGCTAATTTAAAACTTTTATACCAAAATT
>Ga0206131_10005495_pt1 | contig 13348 bp, 7 predicted proteins | sample Helgoland_Spring_FD_148636 | JGI IMG/M metagenome (GOLD analysis project Ga0206131, IMG submission 148636) | Pelagic subsurface seawater microbial communities from Kabeltonne, Helgoland, North Sea - Helgoland_Spring_Bloom_20160517_1 | ecosystem: Environmental > Aquatic > Marine > Epipelagic ...
ATACTACAAAAATAGAATCTTTTTATAAAGATTTTATCGATTGGCAAAAATTATTTGTTTATCAAGTTTGGGAAAAAGTTAATTAATTATCTAATTCGTTAAATGTATAGGTAATATTGTTAAAAGGTAAACTTAACTTATCATTTTCATAAATATCTTTATTTTCATATTCCTTTAACGGTATTAAAATATCTTCTTTTTTTACATAATATTTCCATCTATTTCTTCCTATATTTTTCTTATATAAAAGCATATAATCATTATTATTATTTTCATCATAAATATATCCATGCTTTACGCTATTACTAGGAATATAGTTATAATCTCCTACTTTTCTTACTGTATTAGCATAAAGGTTTTCTGTTTGAAATCTATTATGTAAGTTATTATACAACCAGTTATAGTTTTTATGATAATGAGGATTACTATTATATATTGGTAATCCATTATTTTCATATAGTGAAACTTCATAAATTTTATTATTATAATTTAATTCATCTCCATTGTATAAATAATTTGCATTAATCCTTTTCATTATATAGTCATCGTTAGTGTTGTAATGTTTTAAAAAATATTCTTCTCTATTAGAATTTTGATTGATTCTACTATATAACTTATAAATATTTCCGTTGGAATTTGCTTTTTCGAAAATAAATCCAATTAAATTTAATGGACTTGATGTATGTTGTAAATAATTTCTACAAGTTGGATGGCCACAACCTAACTCAGAGCAACATTTAAAATATGCATGTTGTTGAATATAGTTCATACCATAAAATTTCTCTTTAGATTGTGTTTTATAAATTATAACGAAAATTAATATTAATAAATAGATATATTTCATATTATATATCGTATATATTTTTTTATAAAATAAAGTTATTTTATAAAAATGTTAAATATTTAATATTGCATAGTTTATAAATTCAAAGTTTTTATCTATATCATCATCTTTATCAGATAATGTTATACTTAGATTAATTTTATTTAAATAAAATAAAACTTTTCCTTTCATCTTTTTTATATATCCAATTTCGTTATTGTTATTATATAAATTATATTTATTAGATTCATTGTTATTTTTTACGTTTATACTTTTCCTATTAAAAATATCAAATAACTTTGATAAAATTAAATAACATTTATCTTTATTATATAATAGCAACAAGTTATCTTTTTCATCAATAAAATTAATATTTATATCCTGTAACTCATTAAATAACGTAATCCATACCTTTTGCATTTTCTCTTTTAAATCTAACTCATATTCTCTTAAATTATTATAGTAAGAATCTAAATTATTCTTGATATTACTTTCAAGAATATTATAATTATTACGAAGATCACTGGTTTTAGTAATTAAACTTTCTAAATTTGTAAAATTATTATATATCATTTTTTTAATTTGATCTACTTTTAAATCCATGTTATCTTTTTTTATTATATTATTTAGATTTTCTAATAAAAGAAATCCACAATCTAACTTATTTATATCATCCATTAACCTAGAAATATATATTATATGATAATTTTCATCATTATGTTTAAATACTTCATAATCAATACATTTTTTACCTACTATACCTGTCTTTAATGATAAGAAAATACCCAACTTGTTATTTGTAAATTTTAAATCATATTTAAATTTTTCTATTTCATCCTTGTTCACTGTATTTGAATAGTTTTTTATTTCTACTAGACATTTCATACCTGTACTAGATTCTAATTGACCATCCGCATTATGAGGAATATGCCTTTTAATGTCACATGTATAATTTGGATATTTATCATGTATAATTTTATATATTAAGTCTTCTGATATTTCTCCTTTTTTACTTGACGATGATGAAATACCAAATAATTTGCCTATTACATCATCTAACTCATTCATTTTATTAGTAATATTTAAATCTTTCATTGTATTATCTAATTTATCTATATTTGTATTTATAATTTGATTTTTTTCTTGTATCCCTAATAATATGTCGTCTTTAAATTTTCTACATATGCCATCAACTTTATTAATTACGTTCTCTTCTGACATGGAACTAAATGTATGTTGATAACCTATATTTAATAGATACATAATTTTTTTATTTAGTTTAATATCATCTTCATCGTGTTCAAATAATTTAGGGAATGTATCTTTGTTTAATGTAATAATAATTTCTTTAGACATTTAATATAAATATATAACTTTTACTTTAAATATATTACTATATTATAGTAATGTCAAGTGAATCACCATTTACATTAGATTCTCCTAATCAAATAATAAAATTAGTTGATATAAATAATCAAATTAATTCTATAAATATAAATATTGCTTATATATTACTAATTCTGTTTATTTGTATATTAATTGTAATGTATATGTTCTTAAAGGATAACTTTTATTATAATAAAGTAAAATATAAAGAAACATGTGATGATAAACCATGGGATTAAATAAATATAAAATTATTTATTTAATCATATATAAATTAAATATTTTCAGTTAATGCCTTTTCTTTACTTTTTTTATTTTTTTTACTTTTAGTACTACTTGTACTACTTTTTTTACTACTTGTACTACTTTTTTTACTAGTAGTTTTTCCTTTTTTACCTTTGCCTTTTCTACTTCTTTTTTTCTTTAATGAAGTTTTCTTTTTAGAAGTAACAATTTTTACTTTGCTATTAATACTATCTGAAAAATCTTTGGTTTTCTTATCGAACCATTTTTTATATGCTTCTTTGAATTCATTTAATTCCTTAATCCACATTTCTTTTTCTGATGTCTTTTTAACTTTAGCTAATTCTTCTTCTTTATTTTCTAATTTTTCATTTAAGTCTTCTATTTTCTCTTCAGTTAAAGAAAAGAGTGATAAATTTGTGATATAATCATATGACTTTTCTTCTTTTCCTGTGGAAAGTTTTGGAAATTTAAAGTCTTCTATTTTCTTAATAATAGCTTCTCTTTTCTGTTTAAAAACGATAATTTTCTTATCTAAAACATATTTAATAAATTTAGCTTTGTACTCTAACAGATTTAATTCATTAGTTAACTTTCCAATAATATAATTTTTTCTAATAATATATTTTTCTAATCTAAATTCATACCATTGCGAAATTATTTCTTCTGCATTATCAAATTTTTGTATTGTTCCATTTCTATTAAATACGTGCATATTTGATGTTTTTATCTTCTTAATTAATTTAAGCTTTGACTCAATAGTATCATTTTTTATGTACATTTCTAATTTCTTATCTGGAAACGTAACTACAAAATGTACCTTTTCATCTGTATTATTATCTGTAAAGTCAATAATTACGTTTTTCTTACTATCTGTATCATATTGTATTGTTTCTAAATACTCCTTATATGGAGTAGTCCATTGACCTACTGGCAATTCATCAATTACAATATTATTGTTATCAATAACATTATAATGTCCAATAACATTATATGTATTTTTATCTAATTTTCTAACTTTACCTTGGAAATTCATATACCATGGCTTCATTTTTTTTAATGGCTTTTCATTTAATATGTTTTCTATATTTTCCACTATCTTCATAGGGTCATATGACGGTATACTTGTACTAAATCCTGTTCCAATACCTTCCGTACCATTTACTAAAATCATTGGAATAATTGGAAAGAAATACTCTGGTTCAATTAATACACCATCGTCATCTAAATAGTTAAGAATTGGACTATCTTCTTCCCTATAAATATATTTTGTTAATTCACCTAAATAAGTATGGATATATCTTGGACTTGCTTTATCGTTACCACCCATTACACGTGTACCAAACTGACCTGATGGATGAAGTATATTTATATTATTGGCTCCAGTATAATCTTGTGCTAAACCTACAATGGCATCACATAAACTTTTTTCACCATGATGATAACATGTCTTATCAGATACGAAACCTGCTAATTGTGCTACTCTGATTTCATCTTTACTAGAATTTAATTTTCTAAGCATAGTACCATAAAGAATTTTTCTTGTTGATATTTTTAAACCGTCACATAATGAAGGTATAGATCTATTTAAATCATCATTAGAAAAATGTATTAGTTCTTTATGAATAAATTCTGGAATAGGAACTATCTTTTGACTATTATCTAAATTCTCATTTTTATCATAATTTAATAACCATGTCTTTCTATCATCTGATCTTTTCTTTTCAAAAGCTAATTTAATAGATTCTGAAGTTTCATCATCACTATCTACATCAATAGTTGCTTCTAAATTATTTTTCTTTTTTCGCTTTCTTTTAGAAGATTTTGATTTATTTGATTTATTTGACTTATTTGAATCATTTGAACTGGTACTGTCAGTATATTCATCTGTATAATTTCCAGTAGATTCCCAAGTATACTTTACAAGTTTACTTTCTAAATCATCAAAATATTCTTTAGCTTCTTTCGAAGAACTAGTACCTAACCCCTTATAATATTTAATTGACCATCCTTTTAAAGAATTTTCATTTTTCCAATTATCATAATCAGTCAAATTGTAAAAAAATGTTGAATCTTTTCCTTTGGAAACTTTCACAATTGGAGTTGCTAAAGCATGAATAAACATATTTAACTTTACTAATGACGGCCAGAAATAATGTAGACAGTTAATTAAAAGACCTTTAATATGATAACCATCTACATCCTGATCTGTTAAAAGAATAATACCTCCATAACGTAGATCTTTTACTGAATTATAAGTTTTTCCTTGTTGTAGTCCTATTATTTGCTTAATATTTTTGATTTCTTCATTTTCCATTAGTTGCTTTGGACTAGCATCACGAACATTTAATAACTTACCCTTTAAAGGAAAAATACCATATTTATCATTTCCTACAACTGCCCTTCCAGCCATTGCAAATGCCTTAGCTGAATCACCCTCAGTTAAAATAAGCTTACATTCAGCAGAATTTTTAGTTCCTGCCCAATTAGCATCTTCTAACTTTGGAATACCTCTAATGTTTCCTACTTTTTTACCATCTGTTTTTCTTTTCATCATACTTTCTTCTTTTAGCTTAGCATATAAAAGTACCTGTTCTGAAATACCTGTTTTTAACACTTTTTTTATAAATGCTTCACTAATATTACATTTTGATCCAAAATCAGAAGTCTTTGTTTTTAATTCTTCTTTTGTTTGAGATGTAAATGCAGGATTTTCAATAATAGAATTAACAAAAAATACTAAATTCTCTTTTATTTGATTATGCTTAATCTTAATTGTTTTATTCTTTTTAAGAATATTTTCTTCTATTTTTTTTATTATTTCACCTTCTACATATTTTACATGATTCCCTCCCTTAAATGTAGATATACAATTTACATAAGATATCTGATCATATCCATTGTCTGGTAAATACATTACACCCACGTTCCATCTATCACTTACCTCTTCGTAAATAATAGCACTTTCGTCATAAAACATAGAAATATATTTCTTAAAATTATTAATATCTATTTTTTTTCCATTATACATTACTTTAACAGAGGGATCTGTTGTTGCAGCAATGTCATAAACTCTTTTTATCATTAAATTAACAATGTCATCTGTTAAATTTTCTATTCCAAATCTTTTTAGATCTGGTTTAAAAGTGATTTGTGTATATCCATTTTTTGACTTTGAACTTGTTACTTTAGCTTTAGTTTTTTCACCCATATTATTTGTGAAAGTTTGTCTAAATTTTTTACCTCTTTCAGCATCAAAAGTTTCTACCTCAAATTCAAGAGAATATATATTAGCCAACTTTGCACCATAACCATTTCTACCACCAGTAGTTCTTTTTTGAGTATCATCATAATTAGTTGATGTTAATAACTCTCCAAAAATTAATTCTGGAACTAACATATTGTGTTTTGTATGTACTTCTACATCAATACCTTTACCATTATTCCAAACAGAAATACTATTTTCTTCTTTATTTATTTCTACTTTAATTAAATTACAAGTTTTATCCTCTTTTGTATTATCACCTGCATTTACCAAAATTTCATCAAAAATTTTAATTAGACCAGGAACATATGAAACTTTCTTTTTTATCATTTTACCTGTATCAGGGTTAAAAATCCAAAGAGAGTCTTCTTGCTCTTTAACATCGCCTATATAAGTATCAGGACGATCCAATATATGTTCGATTGGTGTTTTCTTTTGATATTTATCTTCTATTGATTTTTTGGTCATTGTTACTATAAAATATAGATCTCTTTAAGTTATTTATTTAATAATTCAATTTTTAAAAATACGATATATTATATAGGTCATATATCGTATTAGAAGTCATATGATAAATTTAAAAAGTCATCTTCATATTTTTTATATAAAAAAGATTTCTCTTTTTCTGTCAAAGTTTTTATTAAAACATCAGAATTAGTTACATTAACTTTTGGAATATTACTTCCAATTAAAGATAGACAAATATCATTAAAATCTTTACTTTCTAACTTTAAAAAATTTATATCTTTACCTTTTAAAAAGTTACTTTTTAAAATATTATTTTGCGAAGATAAATGAATATCCCAATAACCTTTTTCAATAGCAAAGATTACATCAGATATTGATATTTCTAAATTTAACATTTTTTCTTTTTCAAAGAAATTTAACATTTTTAATTGGCAATTTTGTGTTATTTTATAATTTTCTCTTTTTATAGAATTTATAAATTTATCTTTATAAAATGAAATAAATCTATTATAAGGATTTCTAGTTACTATCCAATATTTACAATTATTGTATAAAGAAATATTTCTATAATTTATTTTATTTATTTTTTTATTTTGAACTAAATATTCAAAACTTGAATAACAACATTTATAATTAATTATAAAAATATTCATTTTATCTAAAGTTATATAAAACATTTTTAATTTTTAAAATATAAAAATTAAAAAGTTACTGAAATTTATTGTAATCTTTTTTTAGATGATTTTCTTTTAGAAGATTTCTTAGATGACTTTCTTTTAGAAGATTTCTTAGATGATTTTCTTTTAGATCTTTTAGATTTCTTAGATGATTTCTTAGATGATTTCTTAGAAGATTTCTTAGATGATTTCTTAGATGATTTTTTAGATGATCTTTTGGATTTCTTTTTAGAAGATTTCTTTTTAGAAGCTTTTTTTCTTCTTCCACCTAATTGCATTTTTCTAGATCCTTTTCTTTTAGATGACTTCTTAGAAGATTTCTTAGATGACTTTCTTTTAGTTCTTTTAGATTTCTTAGAAGATTTCTTAGATGACTTTCTTTTAGAAGATTTCTTAGATGATCTTTTAGATTTCTTTTTAGAAGATTTCTTTTTAGAAGCTTTTTTTCTTCTTCCACCTAATTGTAACTTTCTAGACCCTTTTCTAGATCCTTTTTTAGATGATTTTCTTTTAGAAGATTTCTTAGAAGATTTCTTAGAAGATTTCTTAGATGATCTTTTGGATTTCTTTTTAGAAGATTTCTTAGAAGATTTCTTAGAAGATTTCTTAGATGATCTTTTGGATTTCTTTTTAGAAGATTTCTTTTTAGAAGCTTTTTTTCTTCTTCCACCTACTTGCATTTTTCTAGATCCTTTTCTTTTAGATGACTTCTTGGAAGATTTTCTAGATGATTTTTTAGATGACTTTTTAGATGACTTTTTGGATCTTCTAGATTTCTTGGAAGATTTCTTGGAAGATTTCTTGGAAGACTTCTTTTTAGAATATTTCTTTTTAGAAGACTTCTTTGAAGCTTTTTTTCTTCTTCCACCAGTAATACTTCTAGTTCCTGTAACGTTTGACTCAACAAGACTGTTCTGCGCAGCAGTCAATTTCTTAACTAATTCTGACGTACTCATTATATATAATTAATATGATAAAAAAAATAAAACTATATATAAATTTTTATATAATAAAATATAATTATAGTTTTTTATTTAAAAAAGAAAATATATTAAAAACTAAATAACATGGAAAACTTACAAAAAGTAAATGGTGTTACTAATAATAGAATTAATGAAATAATTCAACAACCTTTATTAGAAACTATAAGATCAGATAAAGACGAGTATATAAATGATATTATATTTCAATTAGGTAATAAGTTCAATTTAAATTTAAAAGAAAATATACATCAAAAAGTTACAAGAATGAATATTGACAGCAGAAATAGAGTTACTAATCCAAAAAATATTTTAAATAAAAACTTTGTATATTTAGAAAATAATCCTTTATCTTTTAAAAAAGATTCAAAAGAAATAAAAATTACTTGTATACAAAAACATAATCTAAATATTGATAGTAGAATTATTTTACAAAGTATAAAACCTAAATATATTAGCATAAAAGGAGGAATCGAATTAGTAAAGAATAGTAATTACATTAAAATAAATTTAAAAAATCACGGAATTACAAGTGATATATTTAAATATAACACTCAAAAAATACAAATATCTGGAATTATTGGTACAACTAGAAATAATTCATATATTGGAAATATTCCTATTAGTGTTCTAAATAGAGTTCATAATATTTATCTTATATCTAAAGCAGATACTACTGGGTCTGCAGATTATATATACATTAAAATAGATCTTACTCCAAATACTTCATATATAGATTCTAAAAGTGATATCGAAATATTACATAAAAATATTGCAGGAATACCATTAAATTATATTAATTCAAATTACCCGATAAATATAAATCAAACAAATGGATTTTTAAATGTTTCAAGAATTGAAAGTAATCTTATATTTTATGTCCAAGTAGAATATGCATCATCTATAGATATAAATAATACTGGAGGTAATGGAATATATTTTTCAAAAATAGAAAATTATATAGAAGGATATCCTGATCCAAATCATTACAAAATATCTTTAACTAAATCCTTGCATAATATTAGACAAATTAAATTAGTTAGTTCTGAATTTCCAAATACAGAAAAAGTTATTAAAGAATTTCCAGAAATTAAAAGAAATAATAAGTTATATTGGCAGAATTTAGATGATGGAGAATATATTTATAGCTTAAAAATTACACCTGGTAACTACAATCCTGCATCGTTAATTAATGAAATAAAAACTAATTTTGAAAAAGTTAAAAGGATTAGTTTTACTGATACACTTATAATAAATGATAATATAAATGCAAAATTAGAAAAAGGAGAATTTCATAAAGTCGATGTAACTATAAACGGCTATACTGATGTAGTTCAATTTAAATCATATAATATTGTTATTTTAGAAAAGGCTATTTCTAAATCAGAAAGTCAATATGATGATAACCATAAAAGAATAATTATAAATCATGTGTCACATGGTTTATTTGCAAATGATTCAATTGTTATTGAAAATACAACCTCAACAAGTGCAATTCCTAGTACTGTTATGAATACATCTCATGTTATAGAAAGTATTCAAGATGAAAATAATTATGTTATAAAATTGCCAATTCATAACGAATCTAATACTACAGATAACACAGGTGGTGGGTCTGCTATAAATATACTTATTCCAATTAAATTTAGAATGTTTTTTGATAGAACTGATACTCCAGGTAAATTATTAGGATTTCGACATGTTGGAATGTCTAATGCTGTAACTAGTTTTGAATATGTAATATCAAATAACATAGCGTATGATGAAGACTTTTTTCAAGATTCTGTTGGAAAAGATATAACATTTGACTCTAGTACAAGAGAGGTTCAAAATAATGTATTGTCATTAAGTGGTGATAATTATATAATAATGTCATGTAATATTTTTAAAGATAATGAAAGTTTATCATCTAATAATATTCCAAATATTTTTGCAAAAATTCTATTATCTGATTCTCCAGGCACAATTCTTTATAATCAACATATTCAATTAGCAGAAAATTTAAAATATCCCATTTCTAACTTAAATAGCATGGAATTTAAATTTTTCTCTCCTGATGGTCAATTATTTGATTTTAATGGAATTGAACACTCGTATACTTTAGAATTTTATGAAGATGTCGTTAGTATGTCGAATCAAAATATTAGTAGTAAAACAGGTCTACCACAACGATTTAATTATTCAATGAATACACAAGATGATAATAGAAGTAAAGATTTTGATCCTAAAAATAATGAAAAAAATAACTATGATATCTAATAAATTAATATTTTATTTATTAGATCTTTGTAATATATTTTAGTTTGGAAAGTTTTGTATTTGATATGTGTTATCATCTGGATTAACTAGTTTTTCTAACATTTTATCTACTATTTTTAATAAAACATATTGATTTTGAATCATGTTTTCATTATTTAAATTTAAAGTAGATAATGTATTTATACATGTTGCATAATATGATTTAAAATAAGTACCTATTATATCCTCTAAATATTTAGAAAAATTTAGTTTATCATCAATTGGTATTACATTATTATTAAGAATTAAGCTATTAACTAAGTTAAAAACCGATGTAGTATCTTCTAAAAATTGCTCTTCGGTTCTAATATTTGCATTTGTTAAAACCATTCTTTTTGTCATATATGAAGGTTCGTATTTAAATTTATCTTTATCATCTAATTCTTCATATTTAGGAAGTAAAATTTCTTTTACTGAAAGACTTTCTCCTCCTGATTTCTCTAAAATTTCTTTAACTTTTCCTCCTATAAATTCTACATATTTAGCTTTATCCTCACCAGCTAAAGGTATTAATTCAGTAAGGTACTTGAATACAACTCTTTTTAAAACTTTATAATATGAATATCCCACAACTTGATCTATTGTAAAACACATTATTTTATAATCTTCTTCTAAAATTTTATTTTTTTCTAAAACTGGGGCCATCGAATATTTTTTAAATATCCTTAGTGACATTAAATTTAATACTAATTCTTTTAAATCACTAAATTTTTTATAATGAGATTTAAATTCTTCTTCTGAATAATAGCTACTATCAAGATACTCCAAAAGAGATGATATTGTAGATTTAATACTTTTATTTAAATGTGAATGAACATTATATGATGACATACCATGTGTTTTACTTTTTAACATTTTATCAATTAGCTTAAGATAAGGAGAAGAGTCATTTCTTGACTTTTTATCATCGTCAAATATTTGTGAGACCATTATATTTTGTCTGATTAAGTCATTTAATTGTTTGGATATATCACTATCTCTAATTGTAAAATTAATCTTAGCCAAGTTACTTTCTATATCTTTCACTAAATTTTTATTTTTGTCAATATCTGCACTTAAATTATTAATTTTACCTTTTAGCTTATTCATTTGTTCAATTACATTTTTACCGTAATTTTTCGGAGTAATAATATCATCATTAAGCAAATCTCTATACTCTCTTAATTTTGAATTTTGTTCCATTAACCTTTTTCTTTCTTTTTTTTGTTTATTAATTTCGTTTTCAATTAAGTTCTTATTATTTAATAAAACCGATCCTGATTGATTATTTATATATTTAATATTAGTTTTATTTATGTAGTTTGATAATGGATTTTCTAAAAGTAACTCAAATTTACCGCCATTTTCCTTTTGATAAGTATCTTCTAAATTATTTGAAATTAAATCTAAGTATTTTTTTGTTAAATTGTAATTTTTACCATAAATGCTAGAGAAAGCATTAGAATTGTACATAAATAAATAAAGTTGGACTAATTTGTCATAATGTTTCATTAGATTATGACTAGAATCAATCTTTAAAATTTCTTCTTTTAAACCTATATTATACATTTCATTAATTGATATAATTAAGTTATCTTTAGGGAAATATTCACAAATTTGCTTTAGTTTATGAACCGAATAATGTAACGGTGTTATACTTTGCTTATTTTTAAATAATACTCTAGCATTACTATTGCCATTTTTTAAGAGTCTTTCAATTGCTAAGTAATTATTAGTTTTAATTGCATAAAATAAAGCAGTATTTCCATACATATCTGCTTCATCTAAATCTACACCTAAATTTATTAACTCTTCTAAATTTTTATCGTTATATTTAATACACATATTTTTACCTGAATTTTCTAAAAATCCAGTTGAATAAAATATTTGCTGTGCTTTTGCATTAGGATTTATAGGTATATGATCTAAATTTTTATATTCTGGGTCCATTATTAATTTGTCACCAATATTTAAAATCTCTCTTTGATTAGAAGTTAAAGTAGTTACTTTTTCTTCTATTGCCTTACTAATTACACTTTCTATATTTCCAAGATCTAAATCAAATGCATTATCAAACTCAATATTCCTTATATTCAAGTCAGTATATTGTCCTTTCCCATTTTTAATTTCTGTCCCTAGGTTAATTCCTTTAATATTTGAACCTACAAAATCCATAAAACTTTGATTTGCTGTATCATATATATTCTTTTTTATATTATTTACTAGTAAATGGTCTATAGTATCTCCAATAATACTTAATATCATAGGATGTTTGTAATGATCCGGTAATTTTTTACCTATGTTATCTTTTACATATTTGTCTATTAAATTGAATAAATCAGAATTTTTTTTACTGAAAACATACATGATTACTTCCTCTATCATTCTGTATCTTATTAATTTGAAGTAATTTGAGGTTATTGATGATCCTACTATTTCAAATTTAGGTTTTTCAAAATCTTCTTGCTCGTTTCCTTTTATATTAACAAAATTCAAACCTTTCTTAATTTCTTGTCCGAAATTCAAGTCAGCATTTACATCTCTTGTATTATTTTGTAAATTTGGTAAATTTGGTAAGTCAATAATTTTAATAAATCCATTTTCTAAGTAGTTATCATCTATTTCGTAATCAAAATTAATCTTATCTAAATCATCATTATTAAAATATCTTGTTATGTCAAAACCTTGAGTTTGTGAATTATAAAAATGATTAATTGTATTTACTAAATTAATATCTTTTAAATTTTCTAATAAAGATTTTACAAAACCTTCACTTTTTTTTAATTCATCTTCTATTCTTGTAATATACTGTCCGTCGAATTTTAACTTATTCAAAGATAATATCATGTCCTGAACTAGTGTTTCATCTACACCTCTTTTACTTAATAAGGCATTAGTAAATACATTAATTTTATCTAATCTATTCGAAATAATATTTTCATAATACTTCTCTAAAAATATTTTGTATCTTATTTGGTGTCTATTAACTAATTTAATGTAATTTTTTATTCCCTGGTAGAACGCATCAAAAGTTGAAAGGTCTTGATTTTCAAATATTTTTAAATTTTCTATAGCTGTAATTATGGCATTTAATTCAGTCATATAATTATCCTTAATATTCTTAAACATGGCATAAACAGGTTGATATAAATGTTGTTGAGGTAAATTTTGATTATTTTCATCTAAGGATAGTCTTACATTTACTAAATTCCCACCTATATACCGAATT
>Ga0206131_10005496_pt1 | contig 13346 bp, 10 predicted proteins | sample Helgoland_Spring_FD_148636 | JGI IMG/M metagenome (GOLD analysis project Ga0206131, IMG submission 148636) | Pelagic subsurface seawater microbial communities from Kabeltonne, Helgoland, North Sea - Helgoland_Spring_Bloom_20160517_1 | ecosystem: Environmental > Aquatic > Marine > Epipelagic ...
CGATCTGGTCAGCGATGTCTGGCAGCTCGCCTTGGATAGCTTCCTGGCGGTCACGGGCCCTGTTCGCCAGATACACATCGAAACCACGCCAGCCGACGCCGACAACGATTGCGGCGAGCAAGATGCCCTTGTTCCCGGAAACGCTTCGCCAAGCTAACAGGCCAAATGTCAGACCGCTTGCAAGCGAGATCGTTCGTGCGGTGGCTATGCGTTGTGGCGTCCAGGTTTGGGAGATGCCACCAGTAACCGCCATCTCGTGCAGCGTCGCGATACGGCTTTGCGGAGTTGCACCGGTGAGGATGGTGTTGACCTTTTCGAGCCACGGTTTTACCACACGTTCAGAACGTGACCGGGCGAGGAGCACCTCGTGAAGATTCGACGAACCGATCTCATTGGGGATTGGCTTTGTGGACTGGACAGGGGCCGTGACAAAGTCCGTGGGGTCGGTGGTAGCAACGGCCCTCTGCGATATGCCCCGCATAAGCAGGAGGTAAACAAACATTGCCACCGAGGTGCCCATAAGGGCGCAGCTTGCAAAAAGGAGAATCACTAGAATTTGAACTTTGCCATACGCGAGAGCCAGATCGAGCCAACGACCAGCTGGGTGCCGGCGATAACGAGCATGAGTTTGCCGATCGGGTTCGTGAACATGGGGGCCATAAATTCGGGATTAAGGAATTGCACGGCGAGCATCAGTCCTGGCGGAAGCGCACTCAACACGAGGCCAGAGATACGGCCTTCGGCGGTCAGTGCTCGAACAGCACCGGCAATCTGGTTGCGAGCTCGAATGGTGGCGTCGAGTCGACGCAGGATGACCGACAGGTCACCACCGGTGCGATAGTTGATCTCGATGGCACGAACCACCCAATCGAAGTCCAAGCTGTCCATGCGGGCAGCCAGATCCTTGAACGACTCGATGAGATCGCGCCCGATACGGTTCTCGATGGTCACCCGCCGGAGCTCGTCACCCGCAGGCGAGGCCATGTCGGGTGCCATCGCAGCGATCGACTGCGGCAAACTCTGACCAGATCGCAGAGACGACGACAGCATCTGGAGTAGATCAGGTAGCTGGTCGGTGAAGGCTTCTTGGCGCTTCTGGATCTTGCGATTGAGCAGAAACCAGGCGATCACCGGAACAAAGATGCACATGAGCATGGTGACCGGAAGGCCACCACGAATGAGGCCCAGACTGCCGAGTACCAGGGAAGACGCAACTACACCCAACAACCATTCGCCGGAACGAAGCTGGCTTCCACTCTTCTCGAGCTTGACCTGCAGGCTATTGCCTGAACGCTTCTCGATGAGCTGCGTGGTCGAATCGATCATGCGTGCCTTCGCATCGTTGAAACCTTGCGCCGACTGCGAACTCTCGGCGCTCTGGCGAAGACCCGGAGCCAGGAGTTTGAAGCCGACATAAAGTGCGGCGAGGATCAAGGCGACGCCGCCGAGAAGAACTGGGTCAATCATCCTAATCCCATCTCCATTGCCATTGGATCGCCGAACAGCGAAGGCCGCAGCTCAATACCGTGATCGAGCAAGCGTTCTGCCACGAGTGGGCGCAAGCCCGTTGGCTTGAGCTCCGCGAGGTAGTTGCCGTGTTCGTCAATGCCTCGAGTTTCGAGGAGGAAGATGTCTGACAACGTGATCGTGTCACCTTCCATGCCAACAACCTCGGTGATGTGCGTGACTCGACGAGTGCCGTCGCGAAGTCGGCTGAGCTGCACAATCACATCGATAGCTGATGCGATTTGCTCACGGATGGCCCGGATCGGAAGATCCATACCAGCCATGAGTACGAGCGTTTCGAGACGAGCCACACAGTCTCGAGGACTGTTGGCGTGCAACGTGGTCAGTGAACCGTCGTGACCGGTGTTCATGGCCTGGAGCATGTCCAAAGCCTCGCCGCCACGGCACTCACCAACAACAATGCGGTCAGGACGCATACGCAGCGAGTTCTTCACAAGGTCTCGAATGGCGATTTCACCTCGACCCTCGACGTTCGCTGGGCGAGATTCGAGTCGAACCACATGGCGCTGGTTCAAGCGGAGCTCGACGGAGTCTTCGATCGTGATGACTCGCTCACCTTCGGGGATGAAGTTTGAGCAGACGTTGAGCAGCGTCGTCTTACCAGAACCGGTACCACCGCTGATCAACATGTTGAGTTTGCCGGCAACGAAGGCCTGCAGCAGGCCAACCGATTCCCAGGTCAAGGTCTGGTAGGAAACCAAGTCTTGTTCAGTCATTGCTGTCTCGGAGAACTTACGAATCGTGATGGAAGGACCATCGACCGCAAGGGGTGGGATGATGGCGTTCACACGTGAACCATCGGGAAGGCGGGCGTCGACCATGGGTGACGATTCGTCGATACGACGTCCGATGCGACTCACGATCCGGTCGATGACTCGTCGCACCTGAGCATCGGATTCGAAGCGTGCGCTGGTTTCGTAGATCTTGCCGGCACGTTCGACGAACACCTGGTTCGGGCCATTAACCATGATTTCTGATACGAGCGGATCTGCGAGCAGCGGCTCGATTGGGCCGTGACCAAGAATGTCGTGCAGTAGCTCGTCGCCGAGTTGATCGAGTTGGGCCTCGCTGTATGCCGATGTGTCCTGATTTAGGAGAACGTCGGCGAGGCCTTCGATGACCAAGTCGTGAAGCCTTTCTTCACTGACGGTGCTGTCGGAGAGAAGCGAACCAAGTCGGACCGTTAGCGCGTCCCTGGCTGTATGTTTGAGGTCATTGAGCTCTTCGGTCAGAGGCGGCCGCTCGAAAGAGACCGCCAGTGGACCGCCGGTTGGCGCTTCCTCTGCGGACACAACGGCCGCCTCTGGGGGAGGCTGCATCGCGTCGCTTGGTCGTGAAGTTGGAACTGGCGTGTACTCGATGGTCCCGGCACTGGCCGGCGCCGGAGTAGCAGCAAGCGCTACAGCGGCAGATATAGGAGCTGCGGGTGTTGCGAGGTTCGTCCACTCCGTCGCCGGTTGGTCAACGACCGGCGAGGGTGCGTCGGGGTTGAGGTACCAGTCAACGAGGTCAGCGATGTCGTTGTTCACTGGAGCTGCGGCCGGTGCAGCGGGTGCAGCTACTACGCCCGCTACGGCGGATTCGCTGTTGGATTGTTCGCCTTTCTTGAAGATCTTCATGAATCTCCGGCGATGTCGTCTTCTTGAGTAGCAAGACCGACGTCGCTGGTGTTGTTGTCGTCCCCGGGCAGATCCAGCTGAATGCTTTCGCCTTCAGGGCCTTCTTCGGCCGAGTATGCCGAGACGATATCGATGAGGTTGCCGTCTTCGATTTCGGCCAGCCATACGCCATCGTCGCCGACGATCTGGTTAATGAGCGTGGCGGCACGGGGCCCGTCGCCATTATCGAGGCCCTCAACGGCGGTGGCGAGTGTGACCTCGCCGTAGCTCGTGGTGTAGACCAAATCCGTGAGCTCTTCGGGGGTGACTGCAACCGTGATAGTGAAGCTACCTCGGCTCGCTGTGCCCGTTTGATTGAGGTCGCTTGACAGCTGCCCAACTACTTCGAGTGAGGATTGGATGCTCAGAACCTCAACCTGGTTCATGACGACAACGGACATGTCGAAAGCGTCGGAGCCCGGAGGCGACACTCGAAAGCCTCCGACAACGGTCACCTTCTCCCCAGGGGCAATATTGCCGCCGAGTGCTCGGCGAGAGGGGAGTTCAAGCACAACGGCATGGTGGCCTGCAGGGATTTCGAATCCTGATCCAGCTTCAAGGAAGGTCTCACCGCTTGAGCCAAAGTCGTTGGGGTCTCGGAAACGTCCGCGGAGTAGTTGTTCGCCAGCAAGTGCATCTGATGCCAACACCATTCCCTCGAGTTCGCGAAGCTCAGCTACCGAGGTAATGGCGGATTCAGCCACAAACTGTTCGGGGACCGCACGAGCCGAGAGGTACACGGTCGGAGCCTCGATGAGTTCACTTACCGAAGTGTTCCGAGGAATGGTCTCGACGACAACCAGTACTTGCCGGTTCGCTTCAGCGGGAGTAGTAGTTGCATCTGTGCTGGTGGCGACGTCGTCGCTGCCGCTACTCACGTACCACACCAGCAGGAAGGCACCCGCAATAGCGAGGAGACCTGCAAGCGCAGCCAGCACCATTGGGCTGCGCTGACCCGAGGGTTCGGCAATCGGGTCGACGGTTTCTTCGGTATTGTCAGATCTCGAGAACATGGAAACTCCAAGGAGTGGGTGTAGGTCAAGGTGCTCGGGTTGGACACAAAGGTGTGTGTCTTGGCCGTCGCAGTTGTTCTGCCTCTGGTTAGATCGGCTGGCACTGACCAAAGTTGAGTAGTTCTCTCGGCCCAATTGCTGCTCGCCTTGTGTCGCGTTTCGTGGATGCCGTATGAACTGCACACACGAAGGGGCATCGCGATCTAGTGCGTGCGACCCACGCGGTCTGCGTCGCGATTTTTGGAACACAGCAGAATTACCCGAAATGCTCGACAACACGCTTTATGGGCCGGCACTAAGGTTTGTGAGATTCCCTCTGAACACGGCCAAGCGCTGTCGTCGCTCACGCCGCGGTGCAACAATGGCACTGCCATTCCGATCTTCGTGGCGCTGCTACTGCTGGTCTTTGATGCAGGTCTTGGCTATTCGGCGTCACACACATGGTCCTCGGCAGCTCGTTCTGCTGCTCGAGTTGGCGCGCTCGCACGTGATGCGCGTCATGCAGACTCTCGGGTGCGTGACGCGCTGCGAGCGCAGTTGGGTAGCGACCGCGCCGACAGTAACGATGGCGGCGTGAGCACGATCGTTGTGTATCGAAGCGACCCGGGCAATCCGAACGGAGCCCCACCAGCCGGCTGCCTTGTGTCGAGTACCGCAGGTCCTGGCGTCGAGTTCTCGACCGTAGGTCTGGTGTCATTGACCGCCATCGTGCTCGTGGTCGGCGCTCTCATCGTGAGATCACGCACTCTGTTCGACGACTAAACTCGCGCCGCACGTCCCCGGGTATGTCGCCCAATTGTTCCGGGTTGATGACATGACACTGCGCATCGCGACTGACAACACCGAGTTCGGCTTCGACACGGTGCGGCTTGGCTATCGCGTCGACCAGGATGTCATCGTCTCGCTGGATTGAGGAGCGCTCAGACGTTTCTGACGATTTTGGGTATTTGCGAACGTGAAATCGCCAGAAACATCTACCCTTGCCCGCCATGGCTGTTCCCACTGGACCTACTGCGGCGTTTCAAATCCAAATGCGAGTGCGCCTTCGCAACGTGCCCGGCGTCCTTGGCGCCTTAGCCACGGTGATCGGCGACGCCGGCGGCAATATCGCGGTTGTCGAAGGCTTCGAGGCCAAAGGCGCCACCCTCGAGCGCAGCATTTGCGTTAACGCCCGGGACGAAGACCATCAGGTGCGTATCGTCAAAGCCGTCGAGAGCCTCGAGAACGTCGAACTGCTCGATTGGTTCGACCGTACGTTCCGCATGCACGAGGGCGGCAAAATCGAGACGCTGGCGTTGTGCTCGGTCGGAGACCGAGATGACCTGTCGATGGCCTACACCCCAGGCGTTGCTCGGGTCTGCATGGCAATCCATCACGACGTGGCAAAGTCGCACGAGCTGACCATCCGCAAGAACACCGTCGCCATCGTGAGTGACGGCACTGCGGTGCTCGGGTTAGGCAACATCGGCCCCGAAGCCGCAATGCCAGTCATGGAAGGCAAGGCGCTGTTGTTCAAAGAATTCGCGGGCGTCGACGCGTTTCCCTTGTGCCTGAACACGACTGACACCGAAGAAATTATTGAAACCGTTCAGCGCATTGCCCCGAGCTTTGGCGGCATCAACCTCGAAGACATCGCTGCGCCAGCGTGTTTCGAAATTGAGGAACGACTGAAGGAACTGCTCGACATCCCGGTCTTCCATGATGATCAGCACGGCACCGCGGTGGTGGCACTTGCGGCACTATGGAACTCACTGAAGATCGTTGACAAAAACATGGAGGATATCTCTGTGGTGATCTCGGGAATTGGCGCCGCAGGTGTAGCGATCGGCAAGATCCTGTTGAGCGCTGGGGTTGGTGAAGTCATCGGCGTCGATTCGACTGGCGCCATCTACAAGGGCCGTGACCGGTTGAACCCAGTGAAAGAATGGTTCGCAGCAAACACCAACGGAGATCGCCGGGCCGGCAGTCTCCAAGATGTCATTGCGGGCACAGATGTGTTTATGGGTGTTAGCGCACCCGACGTGTTGACCGCTGCCGATCTTCGCAACATGGCAAAGGATCCGATCATCTTCGCCATGGCCAACCCGAACCCAGAGATCACGCCCGAGGCCGCCGATGGTCTCGCCGCAGTGATGGCAACCGGGCGAAGCGATTACCCCAATCAGATCAATAACGTGCTGGCATTCCCTGGAATCTTTCGAGGGGCATTCGATGCATGCGCAACCGACATCACCGAATCGATGAAGCTTGCCGCAGCCGAGAACATCGCAGCCGTTGTTGGCGACGAACTCGCCCCTGACCACGTCATCCCGTCGGTCTTCGACCCCCGGGTTATGGAACGAGTCGCACCAGCCGTCGCCGCAGCAGCCATCGCCGAAGGCGTCGTCCGCGGGTAGTCCGCCTTTCGGCCAGGAACGAATCGAAACGCGGACTCCCAGAAAGTACCCGCGGTTCGCTCCGAGCGGCGAATACGCTGCCCGGCATGATTCGTGACCAGTTGACCGAAGCGCTCGCGGGCGCACTTACCGCAGTTGGTGTTGAGGTAGATGCCGGCTCGATAGAGCTCGAGCGGCCAGCCCGCCGCGAACACGGTGACTGGTCCTCCAACGTTGCTATGGCCAATTGGAAACCAGCCGGGCGCAGTAACCCTCGTGCCTTTGCCGGCGAGATTACTGATCGTCTCAACGCAAACCTGCCAGCCCATGTTGAAGCGGTCGAGATCGCTGGTCCGGGCTTCGTCAATTTCCGATTGTTTGACACCTGGCTGCACGACGTCCTCAACGATGCGGTCAACTCTGGAGAAGACACGTTCGGGCGCCACGCCTTTGGCCGCGGGACGCACATCAACGTCGAGTTTGTGAGCGCGAACCCAAACAAGCCGCTGCATGCAGGCCATGCCCGAGGCGCCGTCTACGGCGACTCTGTCGCCCGGCTACTCAAAGCCGTTGGTTACGAAGTCACCACCGAGTTCTATCTGAATGACCGGGGCGTGCAAATGAGCCTATTCGCCGAATCGCTCGCAGCCCGGAAACGTGGCGACGACGTGCCAGAAAACGGCTACCACGGTGAGTACCTGATCGACTGGGCCGCGGAGATGCCCGACGATGCTGACCCGCTGGAGTGGGGGTATGCCCGAGCGCTCCAGAGTCACAAGGAAACATTGGCCAGGGTGAGTGTGCATCACGACGTCTGGTTCTCTGAGCGGTCGTTGGTCGCCGACGGACAGGTCCCCAAAGCTCTCGCCGAACTCCAGGCAAGTGGCATGGTCTACGAAGCCGACGGCGCTACCTGGCTCAAGACCACCGAGGCCGGTGATGACAAGGACCGGGTTCTGATCAAGGCCGACGGTGACTACACCTATCTGACGCCCGATATCGCCTATCACCGCGACAAGTTCAGCCGGGCTGACAGGCTTATCAACGTCTGGGGTGCGGATCACCACGGCTACATCCGTCGGATGAAGGCTGCGATGGCATTTCTGGGCAACGACCCCGACGCACTCGAGGTTATTGTCACCCAACTGGTGTCGCTCGAACGTGACGGTGTCGAAGTGCAGATGTCTGGCCGACTAGGTGACATGGTGTCGCTCGACGAAGTCATCGACGAGGTCGGCCCGGACGCGGCCCGGTACACCTTTCTGACGCAGTCCATGGACACCAAACAGAAGGTCGATCTGAGCGCACTTGCTACTAAGAGCATGGAGAACCCGGTGCACTATGTGCAGTACGCAACTGCACGTATCGACTCGCTCGCCAAGAACGCTGAAGCGGCGGGGCATGCTCGAGGGCCACTCGCCGCAGCGGAGCTCGGCACGCTCACCACCGAACGTGAACTCGAGGTGCTTCGAGTCCTCAGTACCTTCAGCGATATCGTCGCTATCGCGGCCAGGGAACGGGCGCCACACAAGATCACCACCTGGCTGCGCGAACTCGCCGCAGCATTTCACGGTTTCTACGCAGATTGTTATGTCGTAGGTGATGGTGTGAGCCCCGAACTCACACAGGCTCGGCTGTGGCTTATCGAAGCGGCTCGGATCGGCTTGACCGGCGGGCTCGATCTGGTTGGTGTGTCGGCACCTCAGGAAATGTGATGGCGCCAGCATCGGCAACAGGGCCCGTCCCCCGTCATCTACTCCCGGACAACACCGAGATTTCTCCTGAAGGGCGCATGAGCGTCGGCGGTGTCGACCTCGTCGAACTCGCTGCCGAGTTTGGCACCCCGCTCTTTGTGTACGACGAGGAGCATCTTCGCTCCCGGTGTCGCGAAGCAGTCCAGGTCTTTGGCCCGGGGGTTGCCTATGCAACCAAGGCGTTTCTGTGTGTGGCTATGGCCAAGCTCGCCCACGAGGAAGGCATGCACCTCGACGTTGCGACACTGGGCGAGCTTCATGTGGCTCGGGCGGCCGGAGTCCCGCCGAGTGACCTGGTATTTCACGGCAACAACAAGTCGGGTGCCGAACTTCTTGCCGCGATGCAAGCGGGTGTAGGGCGCATCGTCATCGACAGCTTCGACGAGATTGCTCGGATCGAAGCCATCCACGCAGACACCGGGCTGATCGCTCGGGCGCTTCTGCGCATCACTCCTGGTGTCGAAGCACACACGCACGAGTTCATCGCAACCGGCCAGGATGATTCCAAATTCGGTTTTACCGTGTCGACGGGACTAGCTGACAAGGCTATTCAGCAAGCGTCGACCTCGCCGGCGATCGAGTTGCTTGGCATCCACGCTCACATTGGGTCACAGGTCTTTCGCATCGATTCGATGCGTCAATCCGCTGCCGTGCTCGCCGAGATTTCTCAGCGCTTCAATCTGCCTGAACTGTCGGTCGGTGGCGGCTTGGGCGTCGCGTATGTCGGTAGCGAAGAAGCCCCGACGATCTCCCAGTGGGGACGTTCCGTGCTCGAGGCGACAGGCGACGCTGGCATCGACGCGACCGTGTTGGCCGAACCTGGCAGGTCCATTGTGGCCACGGCGGGTATGACCATCTATCAGGTGGGCACGATCAAAGAGCTTGAAGATATCCGCACCTATGTCGCCGTCGATGGTGGCATGAGCGATAACCCTCGGCCAGTTCTGTACGGCAGCGGCTACGAAACCTTCGTACCTGACCGCGCCGATGCTGATCGGCCCGAACAGATTCGTCTTGTCGGCAAACACTGTGAGTCCGGCGACATCATCATCCGTGAAGCCAACGTGCCTGCGGATCTTGTGGTCGACGATTTTCTCGCAACTCCGGTGACTGGCGCCTACGGACATTCCCTCGCTTCGAACTACAACAAGGTCACCCGGCCAGCTGTTGTGTTCGTCAGCCACGGCAACGCCCGTCTCGTCGTCCGCCGCGAAACCCTCGACGATCTCACCCGCCTCGACATCCTCTGACGCAAATTTGGAGCACTACCCGCGATGCCTGCGGGGAACCCTGCAAATTTGGGTCGGCAAGTCGGGGATCAGCGGGGGAGTGACTCGCTAGTCTCGTGTCCATGGAAATGCAGTCGGTGCGTATTGGGCTTCTTGGCTTTGGGAACGTTGGTGGTTCTCTGGTTGGACTGATCAACGAACAACGAACTGACATTGCAGCACTGACCGGGATTGACCTGACCGTGACCAGGGTCGCGGTGAGCGATCTCAGCAAACCTCGCCCAGGTATCGGCGATGCGGTGCTCACCGATCGGGCGAGCGATGTTATTGATGCCGATGACGTCGACCTCGTTGTCGAACTCGTTGGCGCCGTCGAGCTCGCCCGAGAGTGGATTAGCCAGGCGCTCTGTGCGGGTAAGTCGGTGGTGACCGGTAACAAGGCGCTGCTGGCAGCACACGGACGCGAGCTCTTCGATCTGGCCGCTGCGAACGACGCCGAGTTGTTGTTCGAAGCCTCGGTCGCTGGCGCCATCCCGCTCATGCGCACGCTGCAGAAGTCGCTCCGAGGTGAACCGATCGACCGCATCATGGGCATCGTTAACGGCACCACCAACTACATGCTTTCGGCCATGACCGAAGACGGCGCCGATTACGCCGAGATCCTGGCCGAAGCGCAACGACTCGGTTATGCCGAGGCTGACCCGACCGCCGATGTCGAGGGTTACGACGCGCAGGCCAAAGCCGCAATCATTGCGACCGTTGCGTTTGGTGTTGCCGTCACCGCTGCCGACGTACCGGTCGAAGGCATCAGCGGGGTCACGGCAACGGATATCGCCAATGCGAGCCGTCTGGGTTACGTCATCAAGCTGCTTGCCGTTGTTGAACGAGTCGGCGATACCGCGCCGTACGAGATTTCTGCCCGGGTCAACCCGACCATGGTTCCGCACAACCACCCGCTCGCGACGGTACGGGGCAGCTTCAACGCAGTCTTCATCGAAGGCGGAGCGCTCGACGAGCTCATGCTCTACGGCCGCGGCGCTGGCGGACGCCCTACTGCTTCGGCAGTCCTTGGCGACATCATCGAGGCTGCCTCCGGGATCGCACACGGAACAGTTCGCCGGCTTCCGGCGCTCGGTGATGCGCTGGTGCGTCCGCCCGAAGCGGCCACGTCGGCGTTCTACCTCGACCTCGCAGTCGATGACAGCCCTGGCGTCCTGGCTGAAGTAGCTGGCGTGTTCGGGGCCAACGGTGTGTCGATCAAGTCGATGGAACAAGAAGGCACGGGAACTGAAGCATCGCTGGCCTTCATCACTCACCAGGCGTCCGAGGCCGACATGGCGGCGACCATCGAGAAACTCACGTCTCTGCCGTCGGTCAACCGAGTCGGTGCGCTCTACCGCGTTATCGGCGCATGAGCATCATGAAGTACATCAGCACCAGAGGCGCAGCGCCGGCGTTGAACTTCGGCGATGTGTTGTTGACGGGGCTGGCAAACGATGGTGGCCTGTATCTCCCCGAGAGCTGGCCACAATCGGTTGCTGCAGCCCGAACCGACACCTACGTGAACACCGCGGTGGATGTCATGTGGCCGTTCGTCGAAGGGGTTATTGACCGAGCTGACTTTGAATCCATCGTTGCTGACACCTACGCCACATTTGAAACCGACAATGTGGTCGAACTCGTCGAAATTGATCCCAACGTGTGGTTGCTGGAGCTCTTCCATGGCCCCACATTGGCGTTCAAAGACGTTGCGCTTCAGCTGGTAGGCCGTCTGTTTGACTATGAGCTGAGCCGACGTAATGAACGCATCACGATCGTGGGCGCTACGTCAGGTGACACCGGGTCCGCAGCCATCGAGGCATGCCGAGACCGCGATGCCATCGACATCTTCATTCTTCACCCCCACGGCCGGGTCAGCGACGTGCAACGCCGCCAGATGACAACCGTCGAGTCAGCGAACGTGCACAACGTGGCCATCGAAGGCACCTTCGACGATTGCCAGGACCTGGTCAAAGCCATGTTTGCTGACGCCTCATTTCGCGACGAGGTACGACTCGGTGCGGTGAATTCGATCAACTGGGCCCGGGTGATGGCCCAAATCGTCTATTACGTGGTCGCTTCATCCCGGGTCGCATCGGTGTCAACGCCGGTTTCGTTCACCGTGCCGACCGGCAATTTCGGCAATGTGTTTGCCGGATGGTCGGCCCGCAGCATGGGTCTGCCAATTGACCGGTTTTGTGTTGCGAGTAATAGCAACGACATCCTGGCCCGACTGTTCCAAACCGGCACCATGGAGATCCTGGACGTCGTCCCCACGCTGTCGCCCAGCATGGATATTCAGATCTCAAGCAATCTCGAACGGTTGTTGTTCGAGACACACGGCCGAGATGGTCACCGTATTGCCGAGGCCATGGCCGAGTTCCGCGACACAGGTGTGCTGACGCTCGACTCTCCTCACCGTGAGTTGCTCGCAGAACTCTGGACCGGCGTGCGGGTAGACGACGATGCCCCTGGTGGTGTCGTCGACACCATTGCCGAGATCTATGAGCGCCACGGGATGCTGCTCGACCCACATAGCGCCGTTGGTGTCAGTGCAGCCCGCACTCTCGGTTCCAACGGGTCACCAATGGTCTGTCTGGCCACGGCGCACCCGGCCAAGTTCCCAGACGCGGTCGAGAAGGGCACGGGCCAACGGCCAGCGCTTCCTGAACGGGTTGGTGATCTCTTTGACCGAGAGGAACGTTTCGACGTGCTTCCGAACGACCTTGCGACCGTGCAAGCCCACGTTCGCTCCAATCGCTAGTGGCCAGCCCGGTTGCGTTTCGTAGTGCGGGCGTCGAGGATGTCGACGCGATACTCACGCTGTGGCAATTGGGCGGTATCGATCATGACGAGGTGGGGGACCGCTTCGAGATTGTGACCAAGCTCGATTACGACGCCGATCTGTTCGTGGTGGCTGCGCGTGACGACAAGGTCGTGGCGTCGGTCATGGGCACCTACGACGGTCACCGCGGGCGCATTAAGCGGTGTGTCGTCGACCCGGCCGAACAGCGGAGTGGCGTTGGTCGCCAGGTGGTGGCGGAACTCGAGCGCCGGTTTATTGCCCGAGGGATCACCGAATTACGGCTCGAGGTATGGGCTGACAACACTGGCGCCCAAACGTTTTGGTCCACGATGGGCTGGGAACACCTCGAAGACATCCGCTACTACACGCGCAGTTTGCGGACGGATTAGCAATCGTGAGAGGCGGGTCCGAGGTCGTGGTGCGAGGTAGTGGTGTGGTGGCCGCCGGTCGCCGCCTTATCCTCATTCCGTGACCGACCAGCAGCGAGTTATCTGTCTTGATGTCGAGGGCGTACTAATGCCCGAAGTGTGGATCCAGTTGGCCGAGCTGACTGGGATCGATGAGCTTCGGCGTACGACTCGGGATGAGCCTGATTACGACGTGCTCATGACCTATCGACTCGGAATTTTGACGGAGCATGATCTGACGATGTCCACGGTTGCCGAAGTGCTGGCCGAGATCAAGCCACTTGACGGAGCGCCTGATTTTCTCGACGAGCTCCGCAGCCGCCATCAGGTGCTGCTGCTCAGCGACACGTTCGAGCAGTACGCAGGTGCGATGATGCCTCACTTGGGCATGCCCACGATCTTCTGTCATCGTTTGATCGTCGAGAATGACCGCATCGTGAACTACGAGCTGCGGATTCCCGACCACAAACGCCGCACCGTCGAGGCCATGCAAGGTCTGAACTTCCACGTGACCGCAGGTGGCGACTCGTTTAACGAC
>Ga0206131_10005497_pt1 | contig 13346 bp, 16 predicted proteins | sample Helgoland_Spring_FD_148636 | JGI IMG/M metagenome (GOLD analysis project Ga0206131, IMG submission 148636) | Pelagic subsurface seawater microbial communities from Kabeltonne, Helgoland, North Sea - Helgoland_Spring_Bloom_20160517_1 | ecosystem: Environmental > Aquatic > Marine > Epipelagic ...
AGCGCGCCGACATCAAGGCCGAGCTCAAAGTGGACCTCATCATCCTACTCGCCGAGAACGGGTATCCGCCTGTGGATCGCGATGAGGTGTATAAGGAGATTTTTGAGCAGGCTGAGAACTTTAAGAAGTATCAAAGCGCGAGGAACTAGCCATTACATGAATACACAATAACATGGAAAACCCAGGGGAGACACTTGTTGGCGATTACCTACGCTATGTCAAAGGCTGCGACTTTGTGGACTACAACGTCTATACGAAACATGTGCAGGGCGAAATTGATGCACAAAATAGGGGTCAGGTGATAATTCTTGCAATTCTTGATCCCCATGGGTTCTCTCATCGATGCCCAGAAGCCCGAGAATCGAGTTCCCCGGTGCAATGTATCATGTGTTGGCCAGGGGGAACCGGCGGGAGGCCATTGTGTTGGGTGACGACGACAGGTGGATGTTGCTGCGGACTCTGGGCGAGATGGCGAGATGGCGGGACGGACCGGGATCCGGATTCACGCCTATGCCTTGATGGGTAACCACTACCACTTGGTCATCGAAACCCCGAAAGCAAATCTGGTGGATGGAGACAGCAAAGGGATTCGAGGTCGTGAGCCTGCGGGATACGACTGCGGGGCGGCGGCGCTACATCGAGCGCTTGGAGACACTGGTGGATTGGAGCAGGCCAACGGAGGCCGGCAAGGTGCTGTGGGAGGGACAGAGCCTGTTCCAGAGGGTCAGGCCTGCTGAGCATTCCTTCAACTGCCGATAAATTGAACGGCATTTCCAGGCGTTATAGCGGTCGCAGAATGGGATCAGGCAGATCTTTTTGACATTCCCAATGTTTCACGAGGACAGGCTGGTAGAGCCTTCGGCAACACAAGAAACTTGCTATTGAGCGGGGCTTCGATACTGTTCGCAGGAACATTCTTGTAAATGCCCGATAAGAAGCACATCCGCAACTCCACCGCCCCCTGATGTTCATCCTCTACACCACCGAAGACGGCAAGAGCCAGATCCAGCTCCGCGCGGAGAACGAGACGGTGTGGCTCAGCCAGCGTGAAATGGCGGAGCTATTCGATGTCAGTACAGACAACGTCGGCCTCCACCTCAAAAACCTCTACGAAGATGAAGAGTTGAACCGTGAGGCAACTACCGAGGATTCCTCGGTAGTTCAAACCGAGGGAAGCCGCGAGGTCCGCCGACCTCTCACGCTCTACAATCTCGACGCCATTCTCGCCGTCGGCTACCGCGTGCGCTCGCCCCGTGGCGTCCAGTTCCGCCGCTGGGCCTCCACCGTCCTCAAGGAATACCTCCTCAAAGGGTTCGCCATGGACGACGAACGGCTCAAGAACCCAGACGGCCGCCCGGATCACTTCGACGAGATGCTGGAGCGCATCCGCGACATCCGAGCCTCGGAAAAGCGCTTCTACCAGAAAGTTCGCGATCTCTTCGCCCTCAGTTCGGACTACGACAAGAGCGACCGCAGTACCCAGCAGTTCTTCGCCACCGTTCAGAACCTCCTGCTCTACGCCGTCACCCAGAGAACCGCCGCAGAACTCATCACCGCACGGGCCAACCCGGACGATCCGCATTTCGGCCTACTGACATGGAAGGGCGAGCGCATCCGAAAACAGGATATTCTCGTCGGCAAGAACTACCTCACCGAGGACGAACTCGATACTCTCAATCGCCTTGTCGTCATCTTCCTGGAAACAGCGGAACTCCGTGCAAAGAGCCGTACCGAAACCCGGATGGGCTTCTGGAAGAATAACGTCGATCAAATCATCTCCACCAACGGCTTTCCGCTTCTCGAACACACAGGCTCCATCAGCCATCAGGAGATGGAGGACCAAACCTCCGAGCTTTACCTCGGCTTCGACCAAGGGCGCATTAAGAAAGAAGCACTCGATGCCGACCTGAAAGACGAAGCAGAGCTTAAGGCCTTGGAACAAAAACTCAAACACCGCCCCGGCAAGTAGTATTTTGACACTCGAATACGCTACGCACTGCGTAGCCAATTCAAAGTCACCATGCCCTCCCCCCCTTCACATTCGTTTCAACCCGCTGGGCCAGTTGAGGGACAGACCCAACCCACCACACAATGAGAGACTTCCAGAGCTACATTGACGAGGAGTATCGGTGTTTCACAGGGTGTTTCACAGGGACGGTGTTTCACAGGGACGGGTCAGTAAAAGAAGATAAACCTTGTTAACAGTGTTCGCTTGAGTAGCATTCTCGGATGCGCACTAAACGGAAGCTTGCTGGTTGGAGCCGTAGGGTGTTTCACAGGGACGGGTCAGTGAAGGTCACAGCTCTCCAAATACTCTGATTTACTCGCTTTGCCCATGATCCCAGATAGTTCTCTCATCCGGGTGTCATCTTTTATGGCGCAACGACCGTTCGCAGCCTTTTTAACATCGCCTCCCCGGTGTCATTCTATTTGGCGCAATGCGGCACACTAGTCTCTGTTCGAAACTTCTAGACTACACGTCGCCAGTTTGTTAGGAATGTGAAAAGAGCTATGAAGAAACGTCTTATTGTGTGCTCTGATGGCACGTGGAACCGCCCAGAAAAGGATCACACGAAGGATGTGCCTACGAATGTGCTAAAGATGGCAAGGGCCATCAAACCGGCGGGCTCAGACGGAATCCCGCAGCAGGTTTTCTACGACTGGGGGATCGGGTCCTACCACGATAAGGTCTCTGGAGGATCAACTGGGAAAGGGCTGGATAAGAACATCATGGATGGATATCGGTATATTGTTCAGAACTACTCCCCAGGGGACGAGATCTTTCTCTTCGGCTTCAGCAGAGGCGCTTACACGATCCGGAGCCTATGTGGGATGATCAATAATTGTGGGATTCTCAAGCGTCCTGATGCCAAATTGATCGAATTGGCTTTCACATACTACAAACGTTCAAGCCATCCATATGCACCAAAAGGAGAGCAATCGGCCAAGTTCCGAAGCCAATACTCACATCGGTCCCGTAAAATCCACTTTGTTGGCGTTTGGGACACAGTCGGCGCCATGGGCATACCACTTTCCTTCCTTGGCTTCTTGGACGACAAGGATGAATTCTACGACACTGAGATTGGCTCTAATGTGTCAACCGCGAGGCACGCCCTTGCGATCGATGAGTTGCGGACAGATTTTGTGCCTACGATCTGGAAGCCCAAACCCGGAGTCGACATCAGACAGGTTTGGTTCTGCGGAGCACATAGTGACGTAGGAGGCGGATACCCCAGAGACCCTAATGGAGCCTCACTATCGGACATCCCTCTCGACTGGTTGATACGCCAAGCCCAAGAGTCAGGTCTCGTTTTTGAAAGTCATCTGCGCCAGAATATCGACGGGAGCAGCAAATCGAAAATTCACAAGTCACGTCGCAAATACTATCGACTCAAGAAACGGCTCTACCGAGAGATTCATCATGGCAACGGGGATACACTGATCCACCGCTCCGTGAAGGAGCGATGGGAGCGCGACTCCGCATACCGAAAAGAGGCGAAGAACCTGGCTACTTACTTGGAGAAGCACGACTGGCCATCGGCACTGGAGAGTTGAGCGAAGATTGGGATCACGCCTAAATCAGACTCTTCAGGGCAGGCCAGTCGATCTGCAGCGCTATAGCTAAGGTGTTGCCTCAGGACGACTCCGGGACCGTCCGTCTCCTCAGCCTCGAGTTCCCTGGACATCCTCACAAAGCCCACTTTTATACGCCAATCTAATGTGTTGCCAATGTATCCGTTAACAGCCTGTTGCCCATTTATACGCTTCACACCCTCTTCCTGACCTAGAACGTATCGAAGGCGCAAGTTTGCCAACTCCTTTAAGCTTGCTAGCACATGAGTTTTCAAATTGCATAGTAACCCGACCCGATAATGATTTCCGACAATTGACCAAACGACAGCTCCGCATATGATTCGCTATTTTAAAAAAATGACTGAAGTCCATGGTGACTCAACCAAGCAGTTTCAAGACCTGCTGGTGTTCATCGGATACTTCACGGTGGCTCTGTATGCCGGTGGCTACGCATATTCCATGGGGTACAATCGAGCGTTCGGCTTCACGGTCAAGCCGCTATCGCTAGATGCAACCACGCCAGTTGCCTTTGTCGAGAACATCCTGCTTGCGTCGAATCTTTGGTTTTGGGCGGCAACCTATCTCTTAGCCTTTTCTGTTGTCTACTATTCGTGCCGCTACGTATGGCGGCCTTGGTTCGGCTACTTTGTATTAGCATTGCTTCTATATTCCACTTTCCTCGGATGCACGTCACTCGGCTCAAGTAGAGGAACGGCACTGGGTATCGCGGACCGGACAGATGACACTTCGACACTACCCAAGATCAAGATCTTCTTCCAAGGCGAAGATCAGGGAGAGTTTGGCATCTCAAAGGTTTATCGATTATTGGCTGAGGATGATGAAGAATTTCTCGTATTCAATGCACCCGCAGCTGAGGGGTCGCAGATTCTAGTCAAATCAGTTACAAAATCAGAAATTGACCACTACGAACTAACACTATGATGAGAACCTTGAACTTGCTCTTTTTTTCCTGCCTTTGCTCGATCAGTCCTTTATTAGGAGACGTCCTCAAAATTGAGACGAACAATTGGTCCGACAAGCGCGACCTGACTTGGACCTGTCGATTTGCACGACTTGACCGTGAATCTGGACTGGCTCATTTCACATACAGGAATGGATCCCAAAGAATCCCCTTCGCCGTGCATTATTCACGAATCTACTCCCTGACAATCGATGATGAGGACCGTGTCAACAAACCATTTCCTAAAACTCGAGAAGACTTGACCAAGGGATTGGTAAGCAGAAAGAATAAACCCCGTAGCATTGAGCTTTCAAATGGGCATTTCGTCGACGAAGAGATTCCTGTAGGGGTGCGTCAGAAGGTGCAGGGCAACAAGATTTTCTTGAGTGGAACAGTCTTGGCGGTTACTGCGGAGGAACTGAAAATCAAGGCGCGTGCCCAAGGTAAGAGCCTGAAGGAGTTTGAGCTAGACCGCGAGCATCTTCTCAGATGGGTAAGGTGAGAATCGAGAGGAAACAGTTTAGCTGCTCATTCAAAAAGAGTCGGTCCCGAAAAACAAGAATGGGATGTTTCACGGGGACAGGCCTGAATGCTGCTCAGTTAAGAGCAATTTCGTCGAAAATATTAAGGCGAAAAGCTGGCTGGCTTACGATTAGAATGAAGCAACTTAGGGGTCAGTCCAAACAGATGAACATTTGTGCAAAACAGGGGCTTCACAGGAACGGGTCAGTGAAGGTCGCCCCCCCACCCCTTTCCTTCGGAGCGCTGGCAGGGCAAGCGACCCGGTGCCCCCCGAGGCACCGCTCGAACTCGCACCATTCAGGACGGGGCAGAGCCATCCAATAGCGACCGCCTCTGGCACCCCTGCCGGGATTACCGAGCGGCTTCAGATCAACTCGTCAAGGGCCGGTTCTCGCATTTTCGAGGGTCGCAGACCCTCCCGACATCTCGGCAAGCGGGTTGCAAACCCGCTCTCCATATCAGGAATTAGGGGTTTCACGGGGACAGGCCTGAATGGCACGGGATTAAGCGGAATGAGGGGTAAGGTGACTTCCTCTTGCTCCGTGCCCGTTTTGCATCATCGGACCCCTGCTGATGAGGAGAAACAGCTCCTGAGCCCAAGGGGCGGCAGACTCTAGCCGCTAGCGTGAGCTAGCGGTCACTCCGTCGCAGGAAGACGGAGCCCCGGCAGCGGGCGAAAGCAGCCGTGTAATCCCGGTGGCCTCACCCGCAACTGAGCAACCGGCGGCTTCTGTCACCCGCTGCCGGGGTTCCGATTCTGCATCAACCCGCATCCGCTAGCTCACGCTAGCGGCTAGAATATTTCGCCCCTCCCGGGGCTGGGAGAATCGGCCGACGATCCTCAGCCTCTGGAGCTCACTCCCCCTTTCATCTCCAACGAAATCACGCTTAATCCCGTACCATTCAGGACAGGCCTGCTAATCATTCGAGACTTAAAACAAAACGATCTGCGCAGGGCTTCTCGCTTTCCATAACCCCTTCAGGGTTCGTGACGCTTGGGCGCCCGCAAGACCCAGGGTTGGAAACCCTGGGCTTTGGTCCGGAAGCCTTTCAGGCTTCTCATGAGTTTGGCCATCCGGATCACCCCCTCTCGGAGGAGATGATCAAGCTCCAAGTGGACCTCATCATCCTGCTCACCGAGAACGGGTATCCGCCCGTGAATCGCGATGAGATCTCTCAGGAGATCTTCGAACAGGCGGAGAACTTTAAGACGGATCAGAGCGCACGAAGCTCAACGACGAATCCCTGAAAGCCGGCCTCGAAGCCTTCCGGGGAGTGGAGAGCCTTTTGCAGATCCCGGAAATGGAAGAATGGGCTTTGCAGATCTTGTTTCTTGCCTTCAAGCCACACCTGACCACCACTCATTCAAACAGCATTGAGAGGAATACTCAGGGACTCTCTCCCCGGAATCCGTTGGAAAAATCGTCATGTCCTCGGGGTCAGGTGCTGCATCGCAACATTTTCCGCAAGTTTTCTCCAGATTCCTTGGGTTTTTCAGAAGTCATAAGGGACGCAGGGACGGTGATTTGCAGGGGGGGATTCGTTTGGGGTGGGCGGCAGGATTCCTGCCGGACGGCCTGGCGCAGGATGCACCGGCTGCTTGGTTTCGCCCCGAGACGGGGCTTGCACGGCCTGCTGCGAGACGCGGCAGCTACTTTAATCCGCCTGTCCACCTGTTCCCAGACGGCTTGGTTGGGCTTGGGTGATTTGCCTAAGTGAAAGGGGTCTGAAAGGGGGCGGTCCGTGAAATGCGGCGTTGATGGCGTCGACTGGTTGGTTCAGCTTGGAGGGCATGGCGAGTCCGCTGCGATATCAGGCACCCGGTGCGATTTGTCCTCGGGGTCAGGTGCTGCATCGCAACATTTTCCGCAAGTTTTCTCCAGATTCCTTGGGTTTTTCAGAAGTCATAAGGGACGCAGGGACGATGATTTGCAGGGGAGGGATTCGTTTGGGATGGGCGGCAGGTTTCATGCGGGATTCGCTATCACTTTTTCTTTGCTGGAGCCTTCGGTCGCTTCGCTGCCTTTTTCGCAGTCTTCTTTTTGACGGGAGCGAAGCCCATGGCGGCCATGAGATCGTCGGTCTCGGACTTGGTGACGAGCGGGCGTGTGGTATCGACTTCCACATGGGGCTGGGAAACGAGCGGGGCGAGTTGCTTGTTTTTCGGATTGATGGTGAATCCTTCCAGCCGGTAGGCGGTCTCCGGGAAGAGCACGGCGTGGAGGCGCATCCGCACCAGGTAATCGCCGAGGGTGCTGGAGTTCACTCCATGGTAGAGGCGCTTGATCCAGCGACCTGATTCCTGATCGTGGTAAACCTGGTGCTCGGCACCGCCGCGTTTTTCCTGTGCGGTCCAGCGCTGGAAAAAGTGCGCTTCATCGCAAACGTGGTTGTTTTCCTCTGCCCAGATCCTGAGGAATTTCCGCCCGACGCGGTCGAGAGGGCTGAGACGGGTCAGCTCCCGGAGCTGCTGCGGGAGCTGCGGGAGCTGCGGGAGCTGCGGGATTTCAGGTAGTCGTAGCCCTTGAGCGCCTGCTCGGTAGTAAGTTTCGGCCTCTTCAAAACAGATGCCGCCGTCGCCTTCTTGGCCGGCGATTTCGGCGTCGGCACGGTGATGCTGAAGAGCGGCTTCGATAGGGTGGAGTGCATAACGATGTTGTGAACGTAGCTGAAATGCCTGAATGGTCAAGACTTGGAGATCCGCACCGATGCCACTTCCAACCGGGGTGCGGCGGGGTGTGGGGTCGGGTTGGGAAGCGCGGGGCATGGGGTGGAAAGCACTAAATGCTAAAGATTAAATCAGAAACGGAAGAGAAAGATTTTTTAACCACGGATTCCACGGATGGGCACGGATAAGAGGAAGAATTCATCGGGGTCAGTCCTCGCAAGTTAATTCATCGGGGTTAGTCCTCGCAAGGTAACATTTCCCGCAAGCTTTCTCTAGATTCCTTGGGTTTTTCAGAAGTCATAAGGGACGCAGGGACGATGATTTGCAGGGGAGGGGATTCGTTTGGGATGGGAGGTAGGATGCCTCACGAACGGCCTGGCGCAGGATGCGCCGGCTACTTGGTTTCGCCCCGAGACGGGGCTTGCGCGGCCTGCTGCGAGACGCGGCAGCTACTTTAATCCGCCTGACCACCTGTTCCCAGGCAGCTTGGTTGGGCGGGGGTGATTTGCCTAAGTGAAAGGGGTCTGAAAGGGGGCGGTCCGTGAAATGCGGCGATGATGGCGACGACTGGTTGGTTCAGCTTGGAGGGCATGGCGAGTCCGCTGCGGTATCAGGCACCCGGTGCGATTTACCACGTGATGGGCCGGGCGGGCGTATGTTGCATGGCTGGAGGCGAGAGCCGAGGTAGGAGGGGAAGTTGGTGAGGCGGCGATGAGGAAACTCAGCCGCCTGACAGGGATGTTCCATCGCGATTCCGGGAACACGAAAAGGCTACGGGATTTGGAAGAAATGCTAAAATGAGAGACCTGACCCGAATGGCACTGTTTTAAGCGTCTCGAAGTTTGGAAGCCATAGGCCCGTCCCTGTGAAACATCGCTACTTCGCTTCCGGGCCAACCTGTTTGGGCGTGAGAGGTTTCTTCAACGATTCTCTCACAGTGCAATTCATTCCTCTGTTTACGAATTTCTAATCCAGACGATCAGAGCTACGTCAAAAACCTATTACCCGACTCCGTTCGAGGAGTCACAAGTATGTTTTCCACGTTGCGGAGGGGTGAAGCCATATTGCTTGGGGACTCAGTGATGATGCCCACAAGGATCAAAATCGACCGCCCTGATCCCACGCCGCATAGCGAGGACACTTCGTTCTACGATTGCTGGAACGAAGAACCTAGCGAACTAGATGTCGCAGCTGTGCTTGATGCGTGGCGAAAACAGAGCTCGTAAATTGACCTCCATGAAATTCACCGAAGCCCAACTCGAATCAGCGATCAGAGGCGAACCCAAGGGGTTCGAGTGATGATTTATGAATGATGAGTGCTGAATTGGATATCGTCGAGAGGAGCTTCGAGTTTGCGGTGCGCATAGTTCGCCTGTGCCGTTTTCTGGAAACACAGGATCGTGTCTCGCGAACACTGGCTAATCAGTTGTTGCGCGCAGGGACATCGATCGGCGCAAACATCGAAGAGGCGCAAGCCGGGCAGAGCAAAGCGGACTTTACTGCCAAAATGGCGATTGCTCGAAAGGAAGCGAGGGAAGCCCTCTACTGGCTCAGACTGCTGAACGCGGCGGAGGTCGTAGAGGGTGAAAAACTCATCGGCATCACCAAAGAAGCCGACGAGTTGGTCCGCATCCTCACCGCCATCGTCAAAACCTCGCAGCTCGGAAAGAATTCATAACTCATGACTCAGCATTCAAAATTCAGCGAAGCTGCTGCCGATCTCTACGAGAGCAACAAGGCGATCATGAAGCTGGTCTCGGATGGCTTTCTCCTGAAGCGGCAGGACCGCATTTGGAGAGGGCTGTTCATGCAAAGACAGCGCCAATTCCAAGCTTGCCGATATTTCCAAAAACAAGTAACTTAGCCTCTAGTTACTAAGAAATGGAAAAACAACGATCCCAACTTCAACGACTTGCGCAACATTCAAGGCTTCTCCGAGAGGAAAGCCTACGTGAGGCTGGGATCAGCAGCACGGTGATCTCACAGGCTGTCAAAGCAGGTGAGCTGATTCGGCTGTCGCGCGGAATTTATCATCACCCAGAGGCAGAACTCGATGAGAACCTCAGCCTTTCCGAAGTCGCCGCTCGTGTTCCCAAGGGAATCATCACCCTTCTCTCTGCACTACAGTTTCACCAGATTGGAACCCAACAACCCCACGCCGTTTGGATTCTCCTGAAACAAAACGCTGTCACACCGAGAATTGACTATCCCCCGCTGGAAGTGGTCCGTAGCAAAGTCCCTGCGGCTTTTAAGGAAGGAGTCGTGACCCACGTTCTCAATGACATCCCCACCCAGATCACCAATCCTGCGCGCACCGTGGTCGATTGTTTCAAATACCGGAATCGGGTCGGTCTTGATGTCTGTCTCGAGGCTCTCAAAGAGATTCTCGGAAGCGGAGTGAAGCCTACTGAGGTCATAGAATATGCAAAGCCCCAGCGCGTCACCAGCGTGATCCGGCCCTATCTCGATGCCCTCGTCTAAGCCATGAATCTTGTCGCCTCACTTCAAGACCGCCTCAAGGACGAGGGACGCCGGACAGGTATTCAGTATGCCTCGTTGCTTGAGCAATTTGCCCTAAGCCGCTTTTTTGCTCGCCTGGCTCAGAGTGACTATGCGGATCGCTTTGTCCTCAAAGGTGCTCAGCTCTTCCGCTTTCTAAAGCTGGATGGGCACCGCCCTACCCGAGATGCGGACTTCCTCAGTTTCGGAGATCATGATCCTGAAGATCTGAAAGAGATTTTCACCGAGATTTGCCAGCTCACGCCAGAAAAGGAAGATTCCCTGAGTTGGGAAAATATTCGAGCGGCAGCGATTCGCGATGACAACAGCTACGGCGGCGTGCGGGTGCTGATCACTTGTAAGCTCGGCAGAGTGAAGATCCCCCTGCAATTCGACATCGGCTTCGGGGATATCATCACGCCCGAAGTCCGCATTCAAAAGTGGGCGCCCCTTCTCGACTATCAGGAAATCCCTCTGGTAACCTATCCGATGGAGACCGTGATCGCCGAGAAGCTCGAGGCAGCCGTAACCCTCGGGATCAACAACAGCCGGATGAAGGATTTTTACGATCTCCATTGGCTGCAAGCCCATCTCGACTTCAATGGCAACAATTTAACAAAAGCTATCCTCAACACATTTTCTCGACGTTCGACCCCGATTCCAGCAGAGAGCCCGATGCCTTTCACCACTGAGTTCAGCTGTGACGCTCAAAAAATCGAGCAGTGGTCTGCCTTCGTCCGAAAAGGAAAATTGCCACAGTTCGAACTATCGAAGGTCACGACTGATATTTCGAAATTCCTCTTTCCCGTAATTAAAAAAGAAGTCTCCGATCACAACTGGACACCATCGAAACATTGGCAGCCTATTCATCCAACCTCATGAAATTCACCGAAGCCCAACTCGAATCAGCCATCATCGAACTCCTCGGAGCCGAAGGCTATCCGCACGTGTTGGGCGAGGCGATTGAGCGCCAGCCACAAGAGGTTCTCATCAAGGGCGACCTCCGAGCCTTCCTCGCCAAGCAATACGCCACCGACCATATCACGCCCCAAGAAATCGAGGCGGTGATCAAGCAGCACGAAGCCTACTCTCCTCGGGGTCTCCTCGGGGTCAGGTGCTGAATCGCAACATTTTCCGCAAGTTTTCTCCAGATTCCTTGGGTTTTTCAGAAGTCATAAGGGACGCAGGGACGGTGATTTGCAGGGGAGGGGATTCGTTTGGGATGGGCGGCAGGATGCCTCACTAACGGCCTGGCGCAGGATGCGCGAGCTACTTGGTTTTGCCCCGAGACGGGGCTTGCACGGCCTGCTGCGAGACGCGGCAGCTACTTTAATGCGCCTGACCACTTGTTTCCAGATGGCTTGGTTGGGCGGGGGAGTTTTGCCTAAGCGATCAGCTGCCAACGCTGGGCTTTCACTTCGAAGGTGGGGAGGCTGCCCAGTGCGACGGCAGTGACGGCGATGCGGAGGTTGAAGGTGGAGCGTAGTTGTTGCGCGAGCGCGGTGGCTGTGCTTTCGGCGGCTTCGATCTGGAGGCGGAGTTCGGCGAGGTCCGAGCGTTGATCGACTTCGACCCGATACTCGGCGATGTTGGGGAATGAGCGGACGATTGCATCCACGGAGCTTGGATGAATGTTGATGCCGCGGATGACGACCATGTCATCGGTGCGGCCGAGGATGCCGCCGCGGAGTGCGAAGGCACCGGGGGCGGCGGCGTCCGGGATGACGGCTTGAACCCGATCGGCGGTGCGGTAGCGCAGGAGCGGGGAGCCGTGGCGGCCCAGGGTCGTGAGGACGAGTTCGCCGGTCTCGCCCGGGGCGGCGGGCGCTCCGGTGGCGGGGTCGATGACTTCGCAGAAGTAAGCCTCGTGGCGCAGGAGGAGCAGGTTGGGATCGTTTTCCGAGCTGACCGATACGGGGCCGATTTCGGTCATGCCGTGATGGTCATAGACGCGGGCGCCCCATGCGGACTCGATGCGATCACGGACTTCAGGGATGCTGCCGCCGGGTTCGCCGCAGACGACGATTTTCCTAACGCCGAGGGAGTGGACGGGGAGGCCGGATTTTTCGCCGACCTCGGCGAGACGCAGGGCGTAGGTGGGGGTGCAGCAGAGGATGGTGCACTCGCTACGCTGGAGGAGGCGGAGACGGTCTACGGAGGAAAGTCCACCGCCGGGAACGGCCCGGAGGCCCATGCGGGTGGCGGCTTCGAAGCCAGCCCAAAAGCCGAGGAAGGGGCCGAATGCGAAGGGGAAGAATACGGGGTCGCCGGGATTCACGCCGGCGCCGTGCCAGACCCATTCCCAGTTATCGAGGATCCAGGACCAGCCTGAGGGTTCGTCGAGCCAGATGAGAGGCTTGCCGCGCGTGCCGCTGGTTTGGTGGAAACGGTGATAGCTTGTGAGGGGGAAGGTGTGGGTGGTGCCGTAGGGCGGGTGTTGTTCGTGGTCTGCGGCGAGTTCGTCCTTGGTAGTGAATGGAACCGTGGCGGAGAAGTCGGCAAGGGATTGGAACGGGCCGAGGCTGCCGAGCTTGCTATGATAGAAGGCATTCGCCGGAAGGATGGTGGCGAGTAGCTGGTTCAGCTTGGTGAGTTGATCGGGCATGGGTCCTATCGAGCGTAGAGGACCTATTTCTCAGCCGGAGCGGCGACTGCCGCTGGCGGGGCGGAATCGGGTTTGAATTTGGTAACCAGAAAACCGCCGAGGGCGGCGAGGATGATGCCAAGGAAGAACGGCACGGGGATGGCAGAGAGCCCAGCCTTGGGCGGGTGCATGGCAATCGCGGTGATGGCGTTGACGATGGGTGCGCCGGCGAAGATGATGGACATGACCGAGACCGCGACGATACCGGGGTTCATACCGCTTTTGGTGCCGGAGGCCATGGCAAGAAGGACGAAAAACGCCCCGACGGCTCCGAGAATGCCAGCCAGCAGGGAGAGCCACATGCCTTTGGGGGGCATGTTCCAGTTCATGTTCTTCGACATGAGCAGGACGGCAAGCGGTGCGAGGACGGCGGTGAGGAAGTAGGCGACACCGACGAATAGGAAGGCTTTGTAGCGGCCGAGTTCCTTGTCGGCCATGCCAAGTTGGCCAGCGTGGAGGAAGATACCATAGAGTCCCCA
>Ga0206131_10005499_pt1 | contig 13344 bp, 7 predicted proteins | sample Helgoland_Spring_FD_148636 | JGI IMG/M metagenome (GOLD analysis project Ga0206131, IMG submission 148636) | Pelagic subsurface seawater microbial communities from Kabeltonne, Helgoland, North Sea - Helgoland_Spring_Bloom_20160517_1 | ecosystem: Environmental > Aquatic > Marine > Epipelagic ...
CTCGGGAACGGCGATCAACTTCACCGAGTTACTCACCCGATCGCTAGAAAACATTACTGCGATACTCCATATGAATTCACAATCCTCGGACTGACCCCTCTCCCGTCACATTGGAAGTCGGAGGGGTGTGATTTTCATCGGTGTTTCTCACACGGTAGGGCTGATCCGGCTCGGTCAGCCCACTTTAAAAATCTAGCAGCCCGCCTCACCCACACGGAAGTGAGATCCCGGGGGAAATGCCGTGTCTTGCCGTGGCTTCACTCCCTTTCCGGAGATACGGAGCTTGCGTTTTTCGATCAGGCCCGACCGAGCCGGATCAGCCCGACCATGATTGAATCGCTTGGACGATGTTTGAATACGGACAATTGAAGCAACAGAGACGACCACACCTCTTTTTCACCATTCTCTATGCGCGGCAGTATAGGAGCACGTCGAAGGGCCCTCAGGCTCGAAGTCGAAGAGAGCAAGTGAGCTCGTCGAAGCACCTCAAAAATCCGCATTGTGCAGGCAAGTGACATTTGACGTCTACATTCTCCTTTGCGCCGACGGTTCCTACTACGTCGGACAAACCGACGATCTCGAGCAGCGGCTCGCCGAGCACAAGGCAGGTAACGGATCCCGACACACAGCCGCCCGATTGCCCGTGGAACCGGTCTACACAGAGAGTTTGCCCAAGAATCGCCCGCTTCCGTTCGGATCAACTCGGTTCTTTCCGTTCAATGAGAGGCATCAAATTTCAACGGAGCCACCGGCTTTGATCGCTCACCGCATGGTGAGCCCGATGGGCACCGTGCGGTAGATTTCGACGAGTTCGCAGATGGCACTTTGCCGCTATCCGCCGATCTTCCGGACGAGCAATCCAAGAGCCGGTGATCGATTCCATGACATGGCCGTAGCCCACAACTTCCGGTTCATCGCGGGACTGAAAAGATTCCCTACCTGGCTTACCGACGAGTTTCTCGACCTCCCCCTCTCCTCAAGCGCCCCACGCAAAAAAAAGCAAATTCCTAGCCAATCAAATTGGACGATAAAAAATACCAAACAGTGATAATTGCTTGCGCAGAAATTCGTCCTTAAACATGTGCCTCGTTTCAGGGGGTGGATTCCTTTCCTCACAAGAGAATATCAAAAAAACACCCGATTCGCGAAATACACAGTGACAACCCGAGATTGGCATACTATGTAGTTACATCTCGCGTAAACCCAACCCGTGTGTCGAATGAGAATAAGAATAAGAATGAGAAATGCCATACTTGGTCAGGCCAAGTCGCTCGGGCGGGGCCCAGCAGGATCGAGTGGCTTTACGCTCATTGAGATATTGGTCGTGATTACGATCATCGCGATCCTGATGAGTATTGGGCTCAGCGCGATGAGATTACCGATCTCACGCAGCGAGATGGCCGCCAACGAGATTTCACGGGCCTTGGGCTATGCCCGCTCCTTCGCGGTGGCTCGGAACCGGACCGTGTGGGTGCGCCTCGCCACACCGGAGGACGCGCCCAACGACCTCGAACTGCGCTTCTATTTTTCCGCAGACGGATCGGGCGCGCAGGACTCGATCGAGCAATTCCGGCGTAGGACGGTCATCGAGAACCTGGCAATCTCCAATACCCTCGACGAGTTTGGAGACCGTCCCGAGGCTCCGCTCGATGCCCGACTCGACACCGAGGGGTTTATCCTGTTCTCACCCGCCGGCGAGGCCCATCTCGCTCAGGGCACCGGGAACGGCTTCCCGTCCCCCGACGCCCAGCTTCGGCGCACCATCGAACTCGGGATCCAGCCGACCCGGGCCGGCCGCGTCGCCGGCAAGCTGCAAACCGAAATTTCGGCCCTCCACATCCGGGGATCCTCGGGAGCCACCATCCTCTATACCAAGTGAACCAGTCAAAACACCACCCCCCGGCATCCGGCTTCACGTTGATGGAAATCGTCATCAGCCTCGTCGTCTTGGCGTTCGCCCTCACCACCATTCTTCTCGTGCTGAGCCACGCCTCGAAGTCGTCCGCAGAGTCCATCAGCAAGAGCCAGGCCATCGAGATTCTCGAGCTCACCTTCGCCGATATCAACGCGGCCAACCTCAACCGGTTTCCAAAGTCGCCGCAGTATTTGATCGACGCCCCGGACGGCGCAGCGCCCGAACATCGCGAGCTCCTCTGGTTCGATGGCGAGGGCCGCAGGGTCGAGGCCCGGCAGGACGCCTATTTCCGCTGTGAGCTGACCTTCCGCCAGGACTCCCGCCACGCGGAGCTTCTGCATCTCCACGGCCGCGTCGCTTGGCCGGCACGCGCCGCGGAAGGACGCGAGGGGCACCAGACCGAGCTTCTCACCAGCCTTCTCCTACCATGATCCTACCGATATCGAAACCTCCATGCCGCCGCGGATTCACGCTGGTGGAGCTGATTGTAGCAATGGCCATCTTCACGGTCATCCTGCTCCTCACCGCGCAAGTGTCCAACTCGGCTCTGACTATCACGCGCAGCACCGAGGCGCGCCTCGCCGCCCAGCGGGAGGCGTCGGTGGCCGCCCAGCAACTGCGAACCGACTTCGCTCAGCGTATCCAGCGCCTCGACACACCGGTCCGGTTCGAAAAAAAAATTGGCAGTGACTCCTTGGTGCTTCTCACCCAACGACTCGGCTATTCCGATGGCTTCACCCCCGACCGCGCCGTCTCCATCATCGAGTATCGGATCGAAACCGGCGCCACGCAGCAGGCCGCCAACGGCCTGCTACGAGCCAGCAGGGGAATCGGTTTCGGCGACCTGACCGCACGGCCGGCGCTCGACAAGGGCACCCTCGCCCTTGCCACCCTGCCCGTAGAGGGTCCCGAGGAACTGGACGCCCGCCACTTCCAGATGCTTGCCCCCGGCGTGATCCGGCTCGAACTGAGCTTCCTCATCAATGACCAGGCGATGCCGATCCGCATGCAGGCTCCCGACGACCAGGAACTCATCGACGGCGTCATCGCAACGCTCTGCATCCTCGAGCCCGACCACCGCGGGGGCCTCAGGGATGGCCAACTCACCCGCATCGCCGAGCAGTTCGATGACGCCGCGGACGGCAAACTCCCCGTCGAGGACTGGCTCCAGACCCTCGACGATCTTCCCACCCTGCTTCAGGGCTTTCCCAAGGCCATTCTCCGCCACGTTCGCGTCAAGCAGATCCTGATTCCCTTCCACGACCGACTGTAATGCATAATCACCCAACAACTCATGACAGCAAGTTTGCACCCGGGGCCGCCCTGGTGATCGTGCTCAGCATGGTCTCGCTTCTCACCCTCCTCGCGATTGCGCTCCTGATGAGTGCCAACTTCGCCCAGCAGCGCACCGCCTTGGAAACCGCCACCAAGCAGAGTGAGGCCCTCGCGCAGACCGCCTTCCAAACTGTCATGGCCGACCTCCTCGACGAAATGGAACAAGGAGCCTCCGCCGTCACTGAAAACACGCTCGCCGACGACACCACTCTGCGACTCTACGATCTCTCCGACAATCGCGAGTCGATGCGCCCCACCACCTCCCTCCGGGATCCGTCCCTGGAAGGCAGCCCACTCATCAAGCAATCCAATCCCGGGCAGCCCTTTCACAGCCACGACCCCGCCCTCACTTCGCGGGCCTCCTCGGTTCCGACCCACTCGTCCGATTTTCCGCTGGCGACCGCATTCTGGGAAGCCCCACGCATTCTGCCCTCCACGAACAGTCTTTCGAACAGCAACACCCCGACCTGGGTCTACCTCACGCGGGGCGGTGCCAATCCCACCGCCTTCAGCGCAGACATGGCTCTCCGCCGCAGCGCATCGGGAGCCACCAATGACAAATACGTAATGGGTCGCTACGCCTACAACCTCTACGACCTCTCGGGGGCTCTCGACATCAATGCCGCTGGCTTCCCGGCGACTGGCGGACCGGAGGCCGAACTCGCCGCCACCAAGGGCTCCCTCGCCTTCGCCGATCTCACCCAACTCCCGGGCATGAGCGAGGAGATCGTCGATGCCCTCGCCACGTGGAAACACGAATGGGGCAATGACGACGAAGACTACATCCGCCGTGCCGAGGGCGCAGGGTGGATGAGCCTCGTCGACAACGACAACCTCTTCCTCAGCCGGCAGGACCTCCTACGTTTCGCCGACCGGAATCCCCAGGCCCTCGCCCCCGAGGCGCTCCCCTACCTGACCCACTTTTCGCGCGACCTCGACGCCCCCAGCTTTCGACCCAACCCGGACCGTCCCAAAGTGGAGCTCTCCGCCACGCAGGGTGGCAATGATGCCAAAGGGGTCGAGGACGAGCTCAACCCGCCCCTCACCGATTTCAACGAGGACCGCGAGCGCCAGCTGCTCGACCGGCGCTTCCCGCTCGAAAGACTGAAGTGGGTCGCGACTCCGCAATCCGGTGGCCCCATCGATGCCGAACTCGCCGAACGCTACTTCGGGCTGCAGTGGACCGGCACGATCTGGGAGTATGTTCACGCCCGTTCGAGTGGAGATATCTACACCCTTCAGGACGTTCCTGCGGATCGTGAACCCAACTTCTTCGAGATCCTTCGCGCCTCCATCAATGTCGGCAGCCTCGGTCGCCAATACGCCGCCCGGGGCTTCATCCCCGGCCAGGACTTGGAGGAATGGTCGCACCGCCTCCCGACCGCCGACGGCAGGGGTGGTCTCGATGCTTCGGTGAATCGCAACATCCTCGAGATCGGAGCCTGCATCATCGACCAGTATGACGCCGACAGCTACCCGAGTGCTATCCGTATCAAGGACGCCCCCACCAACCAGATCGTCTACGGCAAGGAGGATCTCCCCTACCTCGCCAAGACCCTCGTCGTACCCTACCGGGGCAAAAAGCTCGACCTCCCGGTCTACAACAAGAACAACGAGACCCAAGAGCTCGAGATCGCCCACAATGACAGCTACGAGGTCAACATGACCCTGCAGGTCGGCCTCTGGCGCCCCCACCAACCGGTTCCCAGCGAGGATTACATAGGCCCTTCCACCTTCCGCCTCCGTCCGGTCCATATCGACCAGTTTGGCGGGTCGCTCTTCTGGCTCATGAGCGGTTGGGAGGTTCCCGATGCCCAGGGAGGTCGACCCAACGGTGGTGACCCCAACAACGCGGGCGATTACTCCTATTGGGGAGGTCCCAACTATCGCGATACACACCCGGAGCTCTACCCGAAGACCTTCACCGGCGACGAGTCCATGACCGTCTCCTTTGATCATTCGTCCAATGCCTTCCGAGAGCCACAGACCGTCCATTCCCCGGCTCATGCCTCCCAAGCCGGCTACACCGTCTCAGGCTCCACCGTCCCGATCAAGATGGGTGACCTCCAGTGGTTTGGAACCCCTTCCACCGACCTTCTTTCCGGTTTCCTGATCGGCAAGGCAATGGCGGCACGCAAGGAGTCGGGCGCCAACCAGGGCCGCATCGAAAGGGGATGGTTCACCGGCAAGCCGCTCGAGTTCATCCTCGAATATCAAGGGCCCGGCGGCAGCTGGCGCCCCTACCAACAGGTCGAGAGCACCTACCAAAACACCTGGAGCCATCACTACCACAATGAACCCTACTGGCATACCGCATCCTGGATCTGGACTTCCCTCATGATCGATCCCCGGACCAACCGCTTCGGAGGGATCGGAGGGACCGGCCAGTGCTGGACCCAGGGCAACAATCCGATCGGCGTCCCCCAGAGCGGCCCCAACATGTTCGACTCCCGCCTCCACTGGCCCGAGGGCGCCGCCCTGCGTTGGGAAACCAACAAAACCGGCGGCAGCGGAACCTACTCCGGCGTCTGGAGTTGGTGGCGCGCCCCCGCGCCTAACACCGGTTGGAGCTACAACGCCAATGTGTCTTGGTGGATGGCCTTCCAGCACGCCGGATGCCTGGAGAACAACCTCGATGCCTGGAATAACAATTTCACCCTCGCCTACCGCGATCCCGATAGCGTCCTGCGCCCCGGCGTGGGGGTCGACATCGACTACTCCGGCTCCGGGGGGGTGACCGGCAACCCGATGTCGCGCCGCTACCAGATCAACTCTTCCGGAGTCCTGAGTGGGGACAAGTCCCTCACCGGCCGCCCCCGCATACTCAATCGCGCCTTCCGTTCAGTCGGCGAACTGGCTTACGCCTTTCGCGGCACACCGTGGAAGGACATCGATTTCCTCGACCCCTCCTCGCCCGATGCGGCCCTCCTCGATGTCTTCCGCCTCTACGAATATCCCGACCCGGAGGATCTCGCGTCCGACCCAGTCGTGGCGGGCCGGGTCAACCTGAACTCCGCCAGCGAGGAAGTTCTCAAAGCCCTCTTCGCCGGAGCCTTGGTGGAGGACCAAATTGTTGGCAAGGGGGCGGCGGAGCTCAAGCCCTTCACCGATGATCAAGCTGCCGAACTGGCCAGCAAATTTCGCGACTGGGTCGACTCCAAGGACGACGACAAAGGACTCCTCCTTTCCATGGCCGACCTGGTCCAGGGATACAGTCCCGACATTTCCAGCAGCAGCCACCTTGTCGAGGCTCCCGGCCTGGCCCGCACCCTGTCCGAGATTCTCACCGATTCCGACGACCGCAGCATCAACGACCGCCGCGAGTCCGCCATGCGGGCCCTCTCGAGCGGCACCACGGTTCGTTCCTGGACCTTCATGTTGGACCTCGTCGTCCAAAGCGGCTCACTGCGGAAGAGCGCCTCCTCACTCGAAGACTTCAATTCCAAATCGGAACAACGCTACTGGATTCACTTCTCGCTGGACCGTTTCACGGGGAAACTTCTGGACCTTCAGTGGGAGAAGGTCTCCGGACTCCCGGGTCCGGCCTCCACCGGACCATGATTCCACCATCCTTTCCACCACTCGCTCCATCACCATGAAACAGACCGTTCCGGCCCTGGCCCTCTTCCTCAGCCTCTCCGCCTTCGCACAGGAGGAACCCCGAAAGCCGCGCGAACCAGTCTTGGGAAAGACCCCCGCCCACGCGGCATGGACCGTCCGGCAGAAGTCGAACTTCTCCGAACAGGAGGACGGTTGGGAGAAGGCGTTTGACGATGTCAACTCGCCCGTCGGCGGCAACCCGAACGGCCGCGTCGAAACCCGCCACATCACCCGCCGGAAGTTCAAGAAAAACCAATCCTTGAAGACCTTCCATGTCTCCACCACCTGGAGTGACGGAGACACTCAGGATGACTGGATCGTCATGGGATACCACGTCGCGGAACGGGCAGGCGGCCGCGGGCTCTATGTCACCGGTGAGGAAAGCACCCTGGGAGAAGAACTCTCCGCCGCCGACTTCCCCGAACTCTCCTGGCTCGAAATGAAACACTACCGGGGAATCCGGACCTACAAAGGCTCACCGGTATTCGTCTTCGACGTCCCCTACAACAACAAGGCCATGACGATCGCCGACCAACGCTACTTCAACTTCGTGAAACAGAACAACCCGAAGGCGACGCCAAAGGACGTCTTCAAACCGAAGTTCGAGCGCGTCGTCGCCTATCTCGATGTCAAAACCCAGCTACCCGTCCTCTATAACGACGGAACCACCCTCCACCGCTACGCCTTCTCCTTCACCGGCACCCCCGTCCGCCCGCCCAAGAAGATCATCGACTTCCTGCGCAAGCGCGACAAGGCCCTGCGGATCAGGACCGCCACTCCCGCTGGCCCCGGAGGAAACAGGTGAGCCGGCCCCGAAATCCGGCACCTCCCCTCCCCCGCCAGCGGTGAGCTTGTGTCACCGGTGCGATGGTCAACCAGCGACACCAGTTAGCTTGATGACGCCTGAGCGCAGAAAACCTTACTCTGCCAGAGTCACTTTCAGGCGGACGAAGATCGCATCCTTGTCGAGGGGGAGGCTGTAGGAGATTTCATTGGCATCATTCACGCTCGGAGCGACGGCCTCCCATTGATCGGTGACTCCTAGGTCGTCGGATTCCTCGATGGTGTAGATCACGTCGTCATTGGCGGTTGCTCCCTTGGTGAAGGTGATTCCTCCAGCGTCTATGTTGCTTGCCGGTTGGTCAGAGACGTGAGGGTCTTTGCCGAGGGCATACTCCGTGAGAGCATCAAAGGTATCGCCATCGTGATCGATCTCCCAATCCGTAGAGAGAAGGCTGGCTGCTCCGAAATTCGTGAACCACCAGTTCTGCGACGATTGGTCCGCAAGGGTCATTTCCCCAATCCCGGAAGCATCGATGAAGTAGGTGTCGCGGTCCCCGGAAGTTACGGTGATGCTCTCCACACGAGGGATTAAAGTGAGAGTGAGAGTCTCCGCACCTTCCGCCAAGTCATCAGCGGAGACCGCAAGGTTCAGTGATTTACTCGTCTCACCGATCGCAAAGGAGACCGTCCCGCTGAGAGCCGGCGTGTAGTCACTGGCACTGGCAGAGCCACCCAGAGTGTAATCTACCGTGAGCGGAAAGTCGGTGGCACCCTCGCGGGTCAGAGAGAAAGCAGTGGAGTTAGCTCCACCCTCGGCCAGGGAATCGTTCGGTGTCGTGGCAGTGAGAGTGCTTCCCTTCACAATCGTAAAGTCATCACGCTCATTGCCGCTGTCATCGATATAGACCGCATGGAGCGTGTCTCCATCCACATCGATCACCATCGATCCGAGCACAAGCAAGTTGGAGACGTGCACGGGGTGAGGATTCGGGTTGACGAATTCAGTAGATCCGCCCGACCAGCGAGTAGCTTGCCCGGACGCTCCCACGATCGCTGAAACCTGCCCTGCGTGGCCCGCAGCGAGCGGCTTCTGATAGGCCCCATCGCCACCGCTCAAACTAAAATTCCCATACTCATCGATGCTGCCCCTCTCCGAACCATTGCCCGTGTCCTTGGCATGACTTACGGCATCGTAAGTGCCGGAAAGCCCATAGTGTCCATCAATGAGATGGGAGCGCTCATAGCAATGGCTATGGCCCGAGAGGATGAGATCAACTCCGTAGTCCTCGAGAATCGACAAGGTGTTCTCACGCATCTGGTTGTGATGTTTGCCGTCGGAATTATGCGAGCCCCTCGTATAGGGGCCGTGATGGAAAAACGCGATGATCCAGTCGGCGGTGGTTGCCTCAAGGTCGCTCTGAAGCCAATCGGCCATTCCGGGGGTGGCGTCGGCGAGAGTGTCCTCGTAGTTATCGCTCTCGTCGGAATCGAGGCAGACGAAGTGGATGTTTCCGTAGTCGAAGGAATAGTATTCTTCAGTCCCTGAAGAAACACCGCCACATCCCCCGCCGGTGGGAAAGTCGAATATGTCAAAGTAGTCTCCTTCGTCGTCGTGGTTGCCCCGAGTGGACCAAAGGGGGGTATTGCAAAGCAGCTCCGGATACATGTCGAAGACAGCCTCCTGGTATTCCTCCTGGGTGCCGCTTTCATAAGCGTTGTCCCCCAGCATGAGCCAGACATCGGTGTGATCCTGACCGTTGTAACTGCGGAAGGCCTCGTAGACATTCTTCGCATTGCGGTCGGCCCTTCCGGAATCACCGATGACCCAGATCCGTGTCGGATGTTTCGCTCCCGGCGACGGGGAGGTCTCAAAGAAATACTCTGGTGAAACCCAATTCCCCACACCGCCATTGTCGGTCTCGAGCTGATAATAGTACTTCGTGTCAGCGGCGAGACCGGTCACCGGGACGGTATGCTCCTTGGTTGATCCCGAGACAGTCACCGACGACGTGAGACTCTCGGGCGCTGTCCCATAACGAACGGTGGAGTTGCCTAGTTGGCTGGTTCTCCACCAAAAGGTGATCCGATCATGAGAGGCGGACTGCAGATAGGGCCCGCGCGCGAGGTTGATGTCATTCGGCCCCTCCGCCGTGGTGAATGAGCCCGTCTTGGTCGGATTGAAGGATACTCCGTCATCCGTTTCCGCTTCAAAAAAGTAGGTGGTGCCGGAAGTAAGCCCGCTGAGCGCAATCTCATGAGAGGTGACACTGCCCGCAACGTTGAGCACCGTGTCGTAGACCCCCGGGTCCACTCCATAGCGCAGCGTGGAATCACCCGCACTCGCCGTCAGCCAACGAACCGTGGCCGTGGTCTTGGTGATCTCATCAGCCCCGAGAAAGGCCAGGTCGGGAAGGCCGCCGACATCACCGGAGAGTTCCAGCTTCATCCCGAGATCCGAACTGAACGCACCTTCCTGATGCACGGAAACCGCCAGAAGATTGGTGAGCCCGGGCGTCAAGACCGGATCATTCAGAAGCGGCTCATTGTCGAAGTCGCCGTCGGGCCCTTTGGTGGCAGAGAACAGAGCCCAGGTGTCGTCCCCACCAAGCGGCATGTTCTTATTCGCGATGAGGCGGCCGTTCAAATAGACTAAAGCTCCGTCATCGGCGAGAAGCTTGAGCGTGAGGTTCGAATAGCCGTCCGCTCCTCCATCGACTTCCTTCAGGAACCAGGCGGTATGACGAGTGCCGCTCAGCGGAAGTGTTAGAGCGGTGCCCGCCCCTTCGATATCCCCGACATCCCCATAGGAAAACGGCGCAGTCGCCCCAATGGTGAAATCTGGGCCGTCGTAAGAGTCGACCACGTGGTAACCGAAGCTCGATCGATCGTTCCAGGTTTCGTCAAAATCGGTATCGGGAGTGAGAGCGGGAGCGATGGGATCGACGGCGGGATCGACGTCGGCGAGACCGGCGTCGAGGGACTGCAGGTAGGCCCAACCCCCAGCGTCCTCAGCGATGAGCACGGGCTGGCCGGGGTCGTTTACTACGATCGTCTCGAGAGGGGTGCTGTCGAGCCCTCGGTAAGTTCGCAAGGTAAGGGTATCTCCTTCCTTGGAGAACGCCGTGTCGAAGATGGCGAAACAGTCGGTGCTCTCGGAGTAAACTTCGAACGCGCCGGTGGGGTCCGGAACATGGAGCGGTGAGCCAAAGGAACCGACAACCATATAGTGGATGCCGTTCCGCTCGTTATGCTGATAGTAGTGGTTGTGGCCGGCCATCACGAAGTTCACGCCGTACGGCTCGAAGAGCGCAGTAGCCATATCCATGCTACCGTCGCTGTTGTGGCTGCCGTAGGAAATTGCCGGTTTGTGGGAGGCGACGATCTTGAATTTCGCGGTGGAGTTCATCAAGTCGTTCTCGGCAAAGAGCCACTGAGCGCTGCCTGGACTGTCGTCAATCTCGTTATTGAGCACCAGGATGTGCACATCACCATAATCGAAGGAGAAATAACCCTCACCGCCTTCGCCGTCGGTCCCGCTGGGCGATTCGGTGAAAGCCCGGGTGTTTTTATGCGGGGCCCCACCGTCTGATTCTTTTCTATTCCAGCCCTCGTGGTTGCCAGGGGCATTGACAAAGGGCACGCTGCTGTTCAGGGCGACCTGATTGGACACCCCCGCCCCAAACCAATCTTTTGTCCATTGGTGGTAGCCGGAACCGTAAGCGATGTCGCCCCCGTAGATGATCATCTTCGGGTTCATCGCAGCCAAGTTTCCGGCGCAGATGTTGTGGTTGGTGGTCGGCCCGTTCGAATCCGCTCGGGTGTCGGCGGCAAAACCAAAACGTGCGGGCTTACCCGCCTCCGGGGCGGTGCGGAAGGTGTAATTGGCGCTGACCGATGTGCCATGGGTCACCTGGTAATTGTACACGGTGTTCGGCAGCAGACCGGTGAGGTTGACGTTGTGAACATAGGTTAGGAGAGCGGAAGTCACCCCCTCGTCGGGAGGGTAGAGCTCCGTCTGGTCGATGCTGGAACCGGTGGTAAGCGTGGTGGCCGAGCTTCCGTAAGCTGTTGTCAGCCCATAATTGACCGTTGCGGTCGCCGTAGAATCGGCATCCACACATGCGTAGACGCTGTTGGTGGTGACGCCGGCAAGCCATGGCGTCGCTGTCACGGGAGTGCCATTATCATCGGCCACCGCAAAGTCTGCGAAACCCGCAGATGGGGTCAAGGCGACTACTAGGAAAGAGCACCAGGCGATCCGCGACAACTGTCGCCCGCCCGGCTGCTTGGTGTTCGTGTTCGGTGTTTTTTTGTTCATGACTGCTAGGGATTTTTTTGGGTTGTGGTTTTGAGAATTGGTTTTGAGCTTGGTGGTCATCCGGGGGATCAATCCCCCGACTTATCAATCGTCCCGCTGGGACACAGAATGGATGCCGTTCTCCGTAAATGACCTGTCCTCGTGAAACCATCCTCAGCGTTCTCAGTGATGAGCACGGTCGTGGTCTGGCCGGCGACCGGAAGGCAGAACAGGAGGATGGTTTTCATGGTTGGAGCGCTTTGAGGATTTCGCCACGCAGAGTTTGCAGGCCGGGCTGGCTTTGCTTGTTGGCAGGAAGTTGGTCGAAATGCTGGAGCGCCAATTGAAAGGAACCCCGTGCCTTCTGCGGGTGTCCCCCCTCGAGCCAGAGCGTTCCTTCCTGGTAATGGAGGCGCGGCAGGAGGGTGGGATAACGCTCGCGCAGAGCGGCGAAACTTTGCTCCGCTTCGGGCACTCTTCCTAGTTGGATCTCGAGAGACGCAACATCCTGGCGGAGCGGAATGGAAGAAGGATACCGTTCCAGGCCTCGCAAGACCAAGCGATGCGCTGCAGCGCCATCCTTGGTCGCCATGATGGCCTTTGCCGCTTCCACGAATTCGTCCGCGGTGGGTTGCTCGGCCTTCTCAAGGTAGACCTGCCACGCCTTTGCCGCTGATTCGGGCAAATCCAACAGTGTATCGAGACGCGCCTTCTCCCGAAAGGCCTCCGCCGCATGACCCTCGTGAGCGAAATACCTGACCAACGCAGCCGCGGCATCAGCAAGCTGTCCGTTCTCACGCTCCAAGCGTGCCAGATTGCGAAGAGCCTCGAGGTGACCGGGAGAGTCCCTCCCGATCGCCAGCAGGTCCGCCTTGGAAGCGGCATAATCTTCGTGAGCTCGATGCAGAGTCGCCCGACGAAGGAGCAGCTCGGTATTCCCCGGTTCCTCCTCCAGTCGCTTCGTCACCTCCGCAATATCCTCTTCAACAAGCCCATGCCCCGCAAGGGGAAGGCCTGCCGCAAGGAAAATCAGGGCAATGGTCGGGAAGAGGCGGATATTGTAAGGGATTTTCTTTTTCGGGGTTTCCCTGAGGACCTTGTTGAGGAGATCGGAGAGCGGGAGAAAGGAAACATCCCTCCTGAAACGATTCTCTGATCTAAGCGAAATTTCAGCTCAAGCAATTATTACTTGTTGGTATTTTTTGTGGGCCAATTTGATATTGGCTAGGAATATGCTTTTTGAGGACGTCGTTGAGGGGATTGGAGAGGGGGAGGAAGTAGTGAAAAGTGCCGAGTGCCGAGTGCCGAGTGCCGAGTGCCGAGTGATCAGTGATCAGTGATCAGTGATCAGTGAAGAAAATAGCAGCAGACTGCCGTGTGGTCGGGGCCGGTGGTGGTTTTGGCGGTCAGTTTG
>Ga0206131_10005507_pt1 | contig 13328 bp, 10 predicted proteins | sample Helgoland_Spring_FD_148636 | JGI IMG/M metagenome (GOLD analysis project Ga0206131, IMG submission 148636) | Pelagic subsurface seawater microbial communities from Kabeltonne, Helgoland, North Sea - Helgoland_Spring_Bloom_20160517_1 | ecosystem: Environmental > Aquatic > Marine > Epipelagic ...
AGATGCTGGCGCAATTCAACGCGGAGAATGTCTTCCAGGGCCGGATCATCGAAGTTCACATCGGTACGCTGCTCGCGGACCAAGCGTTCACCTTCACGGACTGGACCGCGGAGATGAAGGCCAAAGCATCAATCTGCATTTCCAATGACGAGACGCTGATTGAATCGCTCGAGATCGCCAAGGGCCGTATCCAAGTCATGATCGACAAAGGTATGGAAATCTCGTCAGGCATGCTTCAGGGCCTGATCAACAAGGCGGATGAACGCATCGCGGGCATCAAATCTGGTGCTCAATCGGCGTTAAAGCCCGATGATAACGCAAAATACTTCGCCGAAGTTGTTATCGATCTGAACGCCATCAATGAGCCGATGATCGCCGACCCGGACGTCAACAACATCGACGTCGCGAAGCGTTACACCCATGACACCATTCGGCCAATCTCCTACTACGGCGGCGAGAAGCAGGTTGATCTCGGCTTTGTCGGATCATGCATGGTGCACAAAGGTGACATGAACATCATCGCGCAGATGTTCCGCAATATCGAAAAGTCCGGCGGCAAGGTGGAATTCCAGGCACCACTGGTCGTCGCACCGCCAACATATAACATCGTCGATGAGCTCAAGGCCGAGGGTGATTGGGATATCCTCCAGAAATACGCCGGTTTCGAATTCGATGACATAGCCCCTAAAACTGAGGCGCGGACGGAATACGAAAACATCCTCTATCTGGAACGTCCGGGCTGTAATCTTTGCATGGGCAACCAGGAAAAGGCGGCCAAGGGCGATACGGTCATGGCCACCTCTACCCGGCTTTTCCAGAACCGTGTCGTGGCTGACTCGGACGAGAAGAAGGGTGAATCGCTGCTTGCCTCCACGCCGGTGGTGGTGCTGTCGACAATCCTTGGCCGGACGCCAAACATTGACGAGTACAAGGCCGCAGTAGACGGCATTGACCTCACGAGGTTCGCGCCGCCAGCAGCTTAAGCGCTAAGCGCCTTCATACGCCGCTGAATAGGACATCTAACTGTAGCCTATGATGCGCCTGTTAGCTTGGCCCCGCCTCCGTAGCTACGGAGGCGGGGCCATTGGCTACTGGATGCCGAAGGTTAACTTCATCAGCCGAAAACGAGATCGGCTGGAACGATTTCAATCCCAGCGAAGCCCAGCAACGTAACGCTGTCACCATTGACGGTGTCGATACGCTTGTCCGAGCCGAAATCAGTGAACGTCAGGTCCGCGAAGGTGACGCCGTTGAAACGCACTTGATCAAAACCCTTCTGGAAGTCGACGATCACATCATCGCCATCACCAGGAGTGAAGACGAAAACGTCGCGCTTACCGCCGCCGAACAGCCGGTCGTCGCCAGTCTGCCCGAACAGGCGGTCAATACCATCACGACCAAAGATGGTGTCATTGCCCGGTCCGCCTATCAGTAGGTCATCGCCGCGGGCACCGTTCAGATAATCGTTCCCAGCGCCACCATTCGCATAGAGGGCGGCGTCCGTGCCTCCGCGATTGCGCAGTTCATCATCACCGTCACCACCCCGGAAATCGACGAAATTGACACCGGCATCCTCGATATTGTCCACGACAAGCCGGTCATTGCCGCCCTTCGCATTGATCAAAACGGTCTCAACATCAGTCATTGTAATGGTGAATTCGTCGAGATTAATCCGCGACAGGATCGCTTCGTCGTTAACAACGCCTAACCGCAGTTCGTCGCCGAGCATGGCATGGGTGTTTGCGCGAACAGTGTCCGCCCCCTCCCCGCCGTCGACGATGTCGCTGCCGTCTCGACCAATCTGGCGTCCATGCCACTCGATCAAATCATCACCACCAGCGCCCATGATGATGTCATCGCCATCAATAGCCGTAATCTTATCATTATAGGCCGTGCCGATGATGGTTTCGGACGCCGCCGTCCCGCGAATGTCTTCGCCAACGCCGCCGTCTACGGGCAGCAGTTTGTAGATCTTGCCATTGTGCTTGGAGAGGATGAACACCTCACCGTCTTCGTTCTGCCCAAAGCGCAAATCGACTCGTTCACCGCCCACCTCAGCGACAATGATGTCTTTGAAGGACTGCTCAACACCTTCGAACTCAAACTTGAGCTCTTTGATCTCGGCTTGTTGCCCTAGAATGAGATCATCTTCTGAGACATAGAAAACGCGGCCGCTGATGATGTCACCGAAGAGGTATTTGCCGAACAAGTCTGGCGCATCATCGTCCCGGTAAACATAGCCACCGACACTGGCTAGAATACTGATGCCATTGACCTCTGTCGCTTCATCACGGTCAAACTGTGCCACGGGATAGATAAAATTGTAGCTCGCGTCGTTGGCTGGCAGTGTGTAGACGGCATTGTCCACCGGATGGGACGCACCGTCCGGGGACTGTGAGAATGTGCCCTCACGCAAGGGCCAGCCATAATTACCGCCGGCCACGCCAATATTGATCTCCTCCACCTGCTTCTGGCCGATATCATTGAAGATCATCCGGCCTTGCCCGCCGGTGTCGAACACCAGGTTCTGATGATGGCGGAGACCTGTCGCCCAGATATAGGGCAGCGCGCCGGTCTCATTCAGAAAGGGATTATCCTGGGGGATGCCATAGGCATCACCATTGTCCTGCTCCAACGGATCAAGGCGCAGAATTTTGCCACGGGGATTGTCCAGGTCCTGGACTTCCATGAACGGGTCGCCCGGTGGATTTACGATCCCGTCGCCGGCGGCGATATAGAGCATGCCGTAATCCGCATCACCCACTTCGGCATTCGGGTTGAACATAAGCTGTTCGGTATTGTGATGAAAGTTCGGCTCAGAAATGCGCAGAATTTCGCGCGCCGAGTTGGGATCAATCTTATCAGGATCATTTGGGTCGACGGTCCATTCCGTCAATGTCGAATGCCAGATCAGCGTGAACGGACCATCCTGAATTTCGACGCCCGCCTGGGCGCTCGCGACCGACATGGTGGCGACGGTGTAAAACTTGCCCTCACCGTCAGCACCCGGTTTGTAGAAGTCAGGATGGAAGGCGAAAGAGCGCAGGCCAGTTGGGTTCTGATTGTCGATAAGATCAGCACCGTAAATCGCTTTCAAGTCCAGGATCGGCGTAGCACCAACGCTGCCATCGGCCTCAATGATTACGATCCGGCCGCCGTCGGATTCACCGGCATACATCCGGCCCGAGCCATCGCCAGAATGATAGAGTGAGACTATTGAGTTACGTGTGAACTGCTGCCCGCCCACGGGCAGTTGTGCGTATTCCTCAAGCTTGATCGTGATATCGCCAAACCCAATCGTTTCAGCGATCGGATTCGTTACTAAATCTCCCATAGAACTTTCAGCTCCCAAATAGCCAAAGGTGATGTCAGAGTTGTCAGACCCGTATCAAAGGGTCTCAGCACATCCACATTGCCTGTGGTGCAGGCGGCGAAATGAGTGCCATTCAGCCATAATGGCAGACCAATTCTGTTTGCAGATATCGCGACTGACGATGTGATAGTCGAAGTGGGAGATGTTATGGACGGTGGAGTGGTTGGAAGTAAACCGCTGTAGACGCTTGATATCTTAGAGCATATTCAAAATGCCGGGTGTGCAAGTTGTCTGCTCGCGTATTCCACTAGCAACCACATCATTGATGCAGCTCAAGCTACAGGCACTTCAACGCCGCACCATAGGGTGCTTGGCAGTCTTTCAGATAACCTTGGCGCGACCAACGTGCTTCATCCATCTGCGCAAAGGTTTAAGCATGGCCGTAGTCGGACCACATCTGCTGAACTGTTGCGGCAGCGGGACGGAATTCTCATGCAAGAACCTATGGACCGCCACTTATTCACTCAAACCCAACGGCTCTGGCGGTGCCATTCTTCGGGCTACGTCAGGGTGTTCGCTGTTAGGAAGGTGCGCAGGTGGCGGACGGCCACGGCCACGCGGTCTTCAGGCTCCTTCCAAGGGAAGAAGGTCATCTGCGCATTCGGGGCCAACATGACTGTTTCCTCAGCCGTGGCATAGGGATGCGAATCTGTGTCGTCTGGCATGACGAGGACAGGCGTTGTGCAACTGCGCACGAAATCGCGGGCCACGCTGAATACGAAGTCAGGATTTCCATACATCTTCGACAGGAAGGCATCACACATATCCATCGTGATATCGGACCGTTTTTCGCACAATGCCGGCGCCCATTTGGTCATATTGTTCCGGTAAAAATTATCCGGAATCTCGGGGCGGAACCCGCTGGGTGTGGCTGGCACGGCAGCAATTACTCGCTCGGGTGCGCGTTCCAGCATTTTCCAGATGAAGGGGCCACCGATGCAGAAGCCAATGACCAGGAATTTGTCGTACCCGTGATGGTCCATCAGGCCGAGCAGGTCATCAATGTAAGAATCCCATGGCCGATCAACCTCCACGGGGCCAGAGGACTGGCCGCCATTAGCATTGCGCAGGTCCGCGGTTATGCAGTGGAATTGGTCGTTGAGGGTGTTCATCGGGTTGAACGGCGTGCGTTCAGATAAATAGGCGATGTTCGCGTTCAGCCCGCCACCAGGAATGACCAGCAGCGGAAAGCCCGAGCCCGCTTCCTCATAGTAAATTTTGACGGAACCGTTTTCATAAAAAGCCATGGCGGATATCCAAAAAAGGGGGTGGAAAACGCTGATCGCAGGATGTCGAGTACCACCTTAATGAACCGGACAGCATCACTGCAATCAGAAATCGCCATCTGGCTCAACCAGCGGGGCATGTCGGACCAACAGCACGAGGTCTCTGAAATTCCGCATAACCGTGGTTCAAGCTTGGTTCGTCTGACAGTTCCGTTTTGCCTAGGCTGGACATGCGGCAGCTTTAGCTTTGCACCGGCAGCATCTCGTATCTTTGAGGTGGTAGACCTAAGCTTGGGTGGCAACCCTCTCCCGCCGCAGCGCATAGAGCCCGCTGGCGATCACAAGTCCGCCACCTATGAATGTCCACCGATCGGGGATGTCATGAAAGACGAACCAGCCGATGACGACTGCCCAAAGCGGCATGGTATAAGCGAACGGCTGCAGCGTGGACGCGGGCGCGTGTCTGAAAGCCGTCGACAATAGGTAATGGCCAATAGCGCCAAGTGAACCCAGCACCAGCAGCCAAGCCCAAGTTATGGGATCAGGCGTGCGCCAAACAAACGGGGCGACCATAGAAAACGCCGCACACCCAACCATGGCAGAGAAGAGCGTTGTCGTTTGGACGCTGTCCCGACGCCCGACCAATCGCAGCAATATCTGGAAGCAGGCCCAACAGGATGCGCCGCCGAGCGCTATCAACGAGATCGGATCAAAAACGCCTGTGCTAGGCCGAATGATGATGAGAACGCCTATAAAACCAAAAGCAACTGCCGCGGCGCGGCGGGGTCCAATCTTCTCGCCCAGGAATATCGCCGCCAAGACCATCACTAGCAATGGCGCTACAGCGAAAATGGCTCCAACGTCAGCCAGCGGGAGATAAGAGACAGCGAAAATAAACGCGCTCATCTGCCCAAGCATGATCAGAGAGCGGAGCAGTTGCAGGCCCGGCGTCGCAGACCGGATCGTCCGCCCCAGGCCATTGCTGGATGCCAACGCCAAAGCAAATATGAGGAATACCCAAAACCGGATCGCCAAGATTTGCGGGACCGCCAATGTATCCGTCAGATGTTTTGAGATCGCATCCATGATGGATAGCAGAAACATCGCCAACACCATCAAAGCGATACCAAGGGCTGGTCGATCAGTGCGAGGAACTTCAACAATGTGCAAACTGGACTATCCCGTGGTGTGTCTTTTTAAGAACTGTCGCACCCGGTCAATTGTACGGTCCTTGAGTTCTGGTGGGGACTTCCAAGGAAATACTGTGATCTCAGCGTTTGGTGCCAGGGAGGCGATATCGACGGATGTTTGATGCGGATGCGCTGGAATATCGTCCGGCAAAACAAGCATCGGCGTCTGACAATTGCGGATCATGTCGCGGGAAACGCTGTAGAGGAAATCTGGGTTCGCCCGATAAAGATTGTGCAGATAAGGCGCAATTTCTGCTTCGTTCAGATCAGGCCGCCGCCTTAGAAGTTCTGGTGCCCAGGTCTGTATTCCAGAGCGGTACATAACGTCTGGGTCTTCTGGATAATGCCCGACGGACTGGCAGAATACTGCTGCCACAACCCGCTCTGGCGCGCGCTCCAGCAGCTTCCCGGCGAAGCAGCCACCAATGCAATATCCCATAAAGGCAAACTGGTTGATGCCCAGGTGATCCATCAGCCCTAACTGATCATCAGCAAAAGCGCCCCATGGATCATCAGTGGCAATTGGCCCGCTGCTTTCCCCACCATTGGCGTTGCGTTGATCCATTGTGATGCAACGGAAATCGCCCTTAAATTCCTCCATCGCATTGATTACGGCACTTGGCCATGCGGCCATGCGAGAATTCAGGCCGCCGCCGGGCGTGACCAACAGCGGAAACCCACTGCCGACCTCTTCGTAACGAATGCGGACGTCGCCATATTCATAGAACGGCATGCGAAGTCTCCTAGGGTCAGGCCCTAAGGCCAATGCTAAACTCCCAGAATATTAGGCGTTCTGAGCGGACCTGTCGTGATGTTTTAAAAACCACGTTACGCCGGCACCTTAAGCTGCGCACAGTCGCCCACGCGATTCCTTTGAAGCTTTACGGCAGGCAGACCTGAGTATTCGTGCTTGCGTCTCTTTGTTGCGCATGTCAGCGTTTATCCAACGGCAAGAATAGTCATTGAAGAGGAGGAATGTTCTGATGGATGTCGGTTACTTCATGATTTTTTCCAGCTATGGCTGGGATAACCAACCGGATGGCGAAACCTGGAAAGAGGAACTGCGTCTGGCAGATGTCGCAGCAGACCTTGGCTTCGACTGTTTGTGGTCCACCGAGCATCACTTCGCGGACTACTCGTTCATTCCTGACAACATCCAGCTGATGACCCATTTGGCCGCCAAGCATACCCATATCGATGTCGGCACAGCCGCCGTTATTCTGCCGTGGCATGACCCGCTGCGGGTGGCTGAACAGATTGTAATGCTGGATATTCTGAGCGAGGGCCGTTTGCGGTTTGGCATGGGCCGAGGCTTGGCGCGGCGGGAGTTCGAAGGTTTCCGTCTGTCGATGGATGAATCGCGGGGCCGCTTCGACGAGGCATCCTCCATGATTATCAACGCGCTTGAGACTGGTTTCATCGAAGGCGATGGGCCAATTTACAAGCAGCCGAGAACCGAAATTCGCCCACGTCCGCAACGGTCCATGGCAGGCCGACTTTACTCGGTCGCGACCAGTGAGGAATCTGTAGAGTCCGTAGCCAAACTCGGCGACGTCCGAATGGTTATGTTCGCTGATCGTCCTTGGGAAATGCGTGCGCCGGTCATTAATTATGGCCGTGAGCTCCACCTCAAACACCATGGCCGACCGGCTCCGCCGCCAATGCTGACCGACTTTGCCATCTGCGCCGACAATAATGAGAAGGCGGAAGAGATGGCGCGGAAGTATCAGGGGAAATTCACTGAAAGCAATTTCTACCACTACGAATTCTTAGGCCAGCATTTCGCCAATGTGAAAGGCTATGACGGCTATCAGGAGAAGGCTGAATTCGCGCGCCAGGCAGGTGGGGATCTGAAACCGGCTGTCGAAAATTTCATGAAGTCAGCTAGTTGGGGAACGCCTAATCGTATCCTGCGCGAGTTGGAAAAGCGCCGTGAGGTCGTCGGGGATTTTGAATTGAACGTCTCCTTCCGATTTGGCGGCACACCCTATGAAGTGTCTGAGGCCAGCCTGAAGCTGTTCGCAAAGGAAGTTCTGCCCGTACTGAAGACGTGGAAGGCCGAGGACGCCGTCGCAGCCGAATAAAGAGGCAAGCACCAAGAAATTTATCACGGTGCTTGGTTAGCAAGGGCGACGGCGGAGGATTATCTGGCCGAGCGGGCGTACCGCCTTGTCCGCCAAGGTCAACTGCCACGACCATATATTTACGTGGAGCAGCAGTGCCATATTTCCCTCCACCGTTGCCCCAAGGCCTAGAGCGCAGTGCGTCGCTTGGCCAAGCAGCCTGGCGCTCTATCACATTGATTGCGGGCAATTTATGCTGACTAATCTGATTCAGATTGGTCGGGAATTGCCCTAGCGTGGAACCTCACCTTCCAACAAAACACGATGCATGACGCGGCCAGCCTGCATGTCATAGTCCGCATGCGCTTGGTGCATCACGCCCCGGTTATCCCATAGGACAAGATCGCCCGGGTGCCATTGGTGGCGGTAGGTCACATCGGGGCCAATCGTTTGGTCCAATAGACTGTCCACGAAAATCCGGCTGGCTTCCGGCTCCATGCCTTCGATGCGCTCTGTCTTGCCCGGGTGCAAGTAGATCCCCTGCCTGCCAGTCTCGGGATGTGTGCGGATCAGCGGGTGGAATTGATGGTTGCCAAAACGCGCACGATCCGCCTCGCTAACATAGCCATGATCCTCAATCTTGTTGACTGTGCGCAGCCCTGTCAGTTCCGCTTGCTGGGCCTTTGGCAGGCTGGCATAGGCTAGTTGCATATTTGCGAAACTTGTGTCGCCTCCGCTCTCCGGCAACTGCACCGCATATAACGCGGTCACTTTTGGCGGCCTGGCATGGTTGGTGTGATCAGTATGCCAAGCGCGAGACCCTACAGGCATAACGCGACCATCCGAACCCTTTGGCGCTTTGCGACTGTCGAGCACGGCAATCTCCGGATGGCCTGGCATCAACATGTCTGACAAGTGCTGCGGCATGGTTTCCCCGAACAGTCTTAGGGCCGCGAGAAGCTCAGTCGGGTCGAGGCTCTGGTCCCGGATGACCATAACCAACCGATCCGCGAGCGTGGTTTGCAATGTTTCAATGTCTTGCTTTGAAACAGATGTAGCAAGATCAATGCCTATGATCTCGACGCCCAATGCATCGCCTAGCGGCCTCATCCTTAGCGACATTCTGGTTCCCTTTCCCGTTGTGCGGCCTAAGCGGCGTCGGCCAGCACCATATCGGCTGCCTTTTCGCCGATCATAATACTCGGTGCATTGGTATTGCCGGATGTGAGGGTCGGCATGATTGATGCGTCGGCGACCCTGAGACCCGTGATGCCGTGGACCCGCAGGCGCGCGTCCACCACGGCCATCGGGTCGGTCCCCATTTTACAGGTTCCGACAGGGTGATAGGTGGTCTCGGCCGTCTGCTTCACCCAGGCAATCAGTTCATTATCGCCGAGCAGGCCGGGATCGGGAAATATCTCCTCAATCTGCAACGGCTGCATGGCTGGCGCGTTCATGATCGTGCGGGTCATGCGGATGCCGCTGAGCGTAATGTCAGCGTCCTGCGGTGAGGACAGGAAATTGAAATTGATTGCGGGCTGAACGCCTGGGTCATTACCAGCAATATGAATGTTGCCTGTACTTTCCGACCGCAGCGGATGGGTGAAGGTTGTAAGGCCGGACTCGCTGTCCAGTTTGTAGCCAGGCGCGATCAGCATAGGGAACCAGCCGATGCAGGAATCGGGCGTTTCCAAGCCGTCACGGGTGCGGAAGAAGGCGCGTACGGGGGCTGCTGGCAAACCCAACAGGCCTGTGCGCTTTATCATGTATTTCAGCACCTCACGGACGATCCCAAGGCCGCGTGCTTTATCGTTATAGGAGTATCCCTTTGCCCCAATTCTCCACCGCATGCGCGGGGCATAGTGGTCGCGTAAATTCTCGCCAACACCTGGCAGATCATGCACCATCGTGATGCCAAGCCCGCGAAGGCGCTCTGCCTGGCCAATGCCTGATAGTTCCAACAATTGCGGTGACTTCACAGCACCGGCGCTGACGATCACCTCTCTCGCTGCCATGGCCTGCTTGGCGACGCCACGGACCGTATAGTGTACACCGGTGCAATGGGTTCCTTCGAACACCATGCGTTCCGCCAAGGCTTCGGAGACAATGCGCAGATTGGGCCGGCTTTTGGCCGGGTCAAGGTAACAATGGGCCGTGCTCTGCCGGCGCCCCTTCGCGATCGTTGTCTGGCTAATGGCGATACCTTCCTGGCTCGCACCATTATAATCTGGATTGAAGGGCAGCCCGGTCTGTTGGCCTGCGTCCAGGATTGCTTGATAGAGCGGCTCAACCTCTGGGATTTCTGTCACCTTCAAGGGGCCGGAGCGACCGCGATACTCTTCCTCGCCACTGCCATAGGCCTCCATCTTCTGGAAGAATGGCAGCACCTCACGATAGCTCCAGCCGCGATTACCCAGCTGCCCCCATGTATCATAGTCCATCGCCTGCCCACGAACGAAGATCATGCCGTTGATGGCGCTTGAGCCGCCCAGCAGTTTGCCGCGCGGCACAGGGAGACGGCGCCCGTCGGTATTTTCCTCAGGCTCAGCGCTGTAGCACCAATTGGCCGCTGGGTTCTCGATCAACTTGCCGAAGCCGATAGGGATACGCGTCCATGGATTGCTTGACTTCCCGGCTTCCAACAACAAGACGTTATGCTTGCCATCGGCGCTGAGCCTGTTCGCAAGCACCGCACCTGCGGACCCGGCACCAACAACAATATAGTCATAATTCTCAGTAGTCATCGCCAGTGTCCGTCCCTTTTCGGCTAGAGACAGATTGCTCTATCGGTCCCTGAGTTCAGCTTAGACTACTTTTACAGTCAGCTCGCCCAGGCCAGCCACACTACCAACCATCTCATCACCACGTGAAATGGGGCCTACACCTGCTGGCGTTCCAGACATAATCAGATCACCGGCGGTAATCTCGTAATATTCCGAAAGATAGGCGATCATCTCCGGAACTTTCCAAATCATCTGATTGATGTCGCCAGATTGCTGCAGTGCGCCGTTCACATGCAAGGCAATTGGTCCGGATGCAATATGCCCTGTCTCAGCCGCCATATGCAGCGGGCCCATGGGTGCTGAATTCTCAAACGCTTTACCGATTTCCCAGGGGCGGCCCATCTTCTTCATCTCGCCCTGCAGGTCACGACGCGTCATGTCCAGGCCAATACCGTAGCCGAAAACATGATCCAAGGCGTTGCTTAAAGCGATATTGCGGCCGCCGCTTTTCAATGCGACGACCATTTCAATTTCAAAGTGGACATCGCTGGTTTTTGGCGGGTAGGGAAAGTTCCCTGAAGAATCAACGTTATCTGGGTTTTTTTGAAAAAAGAATGGTGGCTCCTTATTCGGATCATGACCCATTTCAATCGCATGCTCGGCATAGTTTCGCCCGATACAGTAAATTCGGCGCACGGGGAAAAGTGCGTCGGAACCAGCAACTGTAAGTGCCGCTTGTTTGGGGGGATCAATGACGTAGGTGCTCAACTGTCGTCCTTTCAAATATCGATGGCCTTGCATATACCAATCTGGCCTATGCAGGCCAATGCTGCCAGCTCATTCGATCCGCGACTGTATTCAGGCTCGAAACGCGAGCACTCGGCCTCGGCGTCTACTTAACCCTGTTTTACATACGCACGTTGCTTGCCACCATTGCCGCGGGTGCGCTTGGGCCCACTGAAGCGCCCTTCGCCATGGGTGGAGCTCTGCTAGTTCCGAGCCTCGCACTCTTGGCAGCATTCAAAATGCTACAGCGGCGAGCCCCAGCGGCATAAGGCGGTTCTGATCATTTTGTGAATTAAGCAGCGAGTATGCGTCCTGCTTGATCACGCTCTAGACAACCAGCACACCAGTCCTATCCAGCACCCAGAAGATAGCGATCGCGGCAATTGCGATCGACGCAGGCGCCACGATAAAGCGCCGGTACCACGGTTTACTCCCAAAGAAGAAGCCAACGGTGAGATAGCAAACCGCGATGACGGTCAGTTGTCCGAGCTCTACGCCAACGTTAAACGCCAGCAACGCCGCGATGAAATCACCCGTTGGCATGCCGAACTCACCAAGCACGCTGGCGAAGCCAAGACCATGCAACAGGCCAAATGCAAATATGATAATCGGCCGCCACGTATGCAGGCGATTGGTCATCAGGTTCTCTAAGGCGATAAAAACGATCGACGCCGCTATCAACGGCTCAACAATGGCACCAGGGACCGAAAGAATTCCAAGGGCACCTAAGGCCAGCGTAATCGAGTGCGCGATGGTGAAACTGGAAATCTGAATGAGCAATGGCCGTAAACGTGGGCTCAAAAGGAATATACCGATCACAAACAGGATGTGATCCAGTCCCTTGGGCACAATATGATCAAACCCGGAAACGACGTAACGCACAACGATATCGGTAAGTGTCTGTTCGGCGGCGATGTCCAGGGATACCGGGTTGCTTGATGCATTCGCATCGATCAACGCACCATAGTACGGGCGATCTTCGCCGCCGCGCCGAACGCGAAGGGCCGTTACGCCAAACCGGCCAGACGCCTCCCAAACCAACGCCTCCGCGCCAGCCGGTGCGACGCTTTTAAGTGAAATACTGGACTGGCGCGCGGTCGATGGATCGCCAACTGCGGGAATATCGACATTGGCGATTTCCAGCGGGACGGCCATATCGTCGATTCTTAATGTGATCGCACCGGTTAGAACTCCAGTGGCAGCGGTCGCGCGGCGCGCCAACGCCTCAGGCTCCATTTGGCGCAACGCGTCATAAAGGGCGGCTGTTGGCGCATCATCTGTATCCGCGTGATCGGCACCGATATCGGCCAGAAAAGCTTCAAGATTGAGACGCGCTTTGATCTTGAGCGCGCCATTGGACGCGACTTCAATCTCAACAACCGCAGGCTGGATTTCATGCGCAACAGATATCTGGACATGCGCCACACTATAAAGCGCCATCAAAACCAGGAGCACGACTTTGACCGCGCGCCGAACGGCTGCGCCATGCATGATGCTCATTCTCCATTCCCCCTTTCAGGGTCGTATCGGCGGGTATAACATAACGTTGCTGGGTCGCAGTTTGTCCTGCGCTCGCAAGATGTGGGCCGTGCGGCGGGCATTAAGGTGCCGAGCCACAACATTCATGCAGGCTTGCCATAAGGTTGCCCGCAATCGCAAGCAGGGAGTTTCTGCATTATGGCTACTCGCAGACTCTTGGCAGCAGCGTTCGCTTTGGTGCTAACGGCACCATCAGTGGCGGCCCATGAGTTCTGGTTAGAGCCGCTGGAACCGCGCGTCGCCGAGCGCGGCGCGTTGCAAGCGGATATTCGGGTCGGCCAGAATATGGTCGGAACCTCCTATAGTTACATTCCAGAGTGGTTCAAGAGCTTCGAGATCATTGAGAACAACGTTCGTCGCCCGGTGGATTCGTTTATAGGCGACCGACCCGCAGTGAATGAACAGGCGACGGCAGATGGCCTCGCCCA
>Ga0206131_10005511_pt1 | contig 13324 bp, 9 predicted proteins | sample Helgoland_Spring_FD_148636 | JGI IMG/M metagenome (GOLD analysis project Ga0206131, IMG submission 148636) | Pelagic subsurface seawater microbial communities from Kabeltonne, Helgoland, North Sea - Helgoland_Spring_Bloom_20160517_1 | ecosystem: Environmental > Aquatic > Marine > Epipelagic ...
AAGGAATAGAAGTTTATGGAAACTTAGTGAGAGATTATCTAAATATCGATAAAATATCAAAAATAATAATAAATCTTATTTTTAAAAAAAAAAGTTTTGGGGTTGTAAATATATGCTCAGGAAAAGGAACTTCTTTAAAAAATTTAATTAAAAAAATTACCAAAGAAGAAAAAATAATGGCAAAAATTAATTATAAAAATTACACAAAAGTAAGTGAAAATGATGAAGTGGTAAAATTTTGGGGTTGTAATAAAAAACTAAAGCAATGTTTGAGAGATAATAATTAATAAATATATCTAAAACTGATAAGAGAATTAAGTTTTTTGATCAAAGAAAAGAAATATTTGGAGGTGAAAATTTTCAATTTGTTTTAGACCAATCAAAAGTTAAATATTTTAGATGGAACGCTGCAGATGATTTTGTGTCCCCTAATTATACACAAAAAAATTATTTAGCAAACGACTGGACGGTTGCTCTAGATTTATTGTTAGATGAAAAATTTAAAACACTGGAAAAAAGTTATATTATTTTGGGTGTCAAAGGATTTTTAAGGTCAAAGAGCTTTCTCGATTATACAAATTACAACTCTAAAAAAATATATGCTTTATTGCCTATGTATGAGTTAACTAAGGACTTTTTCAAAAAAACTATTTTTAGAAAAGAGCTGAATACAATGGATAAAATTTATTTATATTTTTTATGCATCAAAGGTAATTTATCTTTTTTTTAAAAAAAAGTTAAAACTGAAAAGGTTATTATTATGATTATTTATTTAGTTTTAACTAAACTCTTATATAAATTTTTTGTTTGAATTGCACACTTAGACCATGTGAATTTTTTAGAATTTTTAATTCCTCTTTTAATATAAATATCTCTATTTTTTTTATCCAAAAAATAAATCATTTTGTTAGCTAAATCTTTGTAATCACCATTCTTAAAAAACAAAATTGAACTACCACCAATTTCTTTAAATACTGAAAAGTCTGATGTAATTACTGGACACCCTAAGTACATTGCCTCTATATTGGGTATACCAAAACCTTCATATTTTGAGGTATTAATATAAGCCATAGCATTTTTATATAAATTAGACATTAAAAAATCATTTCCTTGATAATTTATAAAATTACTTTTTAAATTATATTTCTTTATTTCTTGATTTGAAAATTTGCCTCCTCCAAAACAAATTATTTTCATATTTTTTAATTTTTTTGATTTATTTATTGCTTCACATAAAATTCCAAAATTTTTATAACCATCTCTATCACCAACATATAAAAAGTACTCATCTTTTAATTTAAAATTATTTTTTTTTTTATATTTCTTTAAGTGATCACACCCCAAATATATTACGCTAGTCTTTTTAGTGGGAATGTTATAATAATTAATAAAATCACTTTGTGTTTTTTTAGAAATACATACAAAATGATCAACATTTTTAAGTATTTTATTTTTTTCTAGTGATTTCTCCTTAGAATAAAACTTTGAAAATTTTTCATGTATCAAGTCATAAACAGTAACTATTTTAATTTTATTTTTCAAAATATTTAAATTATTTTTATCAAAATATGTTTCATGAATAATGTCTGGATTTTCTTTTTTTAAAAAATAGCTAAATAAAAAATTATTTAGTTTGTATAAAAAAAAGTTTATGGGGAATCTTTTAATAAAAAAAGATATATTATTTGAATCTGATTTTTTTAAATAAATATTTTTATTTATTGGAGCTATAATTTTTGAATTAATTTTATTTTTTCTTAATTCCTTATTTAGATTTACAAAATATCTAGAAATACCACCTTTTTTTTGCAAAAAAAAAATTGTATTTGAAAAAATAACTTTCATATCTAATTTTTATTAAAATAAGTCTTTTACTTTAATTAACTTATTTTTATTACTTTCCAAGTTAATAATTTGACAATCCTTAATCTCATTAATTTTCTGATTGCTTCTTAAAAAATTTAAATTTCCTTTTATATCTCTACTTTCACTAAAGTTTGCATCAGTACAATCAATTAAATTCATTTCTTGAATTTTTTTAAAAAAATTTTTTTTTGGAAAATCATTATTTATAAAAAAAGCATTATTTCGTAGCCTATTTATTCCTAAAAGGTAATAACCTTTCTCCTCCATTAATTTAATATAAGCATTTAATGAAGCCCCATAATATAAATTTGAATAATGCTCTTTAGTTCTGTTAAAATCTTTATTATTTGGAACTGTTACTTCTAACTCCGGACCAAAAATTGAATTATATTCTAAAATGATTACCTTGCTGATTTTAGGCTTAATTTTCTTTAATATCCAGTAGTCAATACCATCAACATCAATACTAAAAATATCAATATTAAAATTTGCATAGTTTGATAAAATTTCATTAATATTTTCTGAAGAAATTTTTTTTTCAACTACTTGTAAATTTCCTCTCCACAAATTTACATTTGATGAAACTTTTTCTTTTAAGTCTTTTAGAATATCCACCACTAAGCCATTACTGTAATATGTTTCATATAAAAACCTTGTATTCGACTCTGAATAATCTCCAATACCTATCTCAACAAAACTAGGTTTTTTTAGACCAAGTTTTTGAATAATATAATCAATTATTCCATCTTCTCCATTCTGAGAAAAAAATTTTAATTCAGCATCTTCCAGTAAATTATATTGATCATATGATTTTCTAGAATTAACAATTAAAATATTAGATAAAACTATAAAAAATTTTTTAATTGTATAATTCTTTGTTCTTCTCATATGATAAATAAATATTGTTAATATTTTTTTAAGAAGAATATTCATATAATCAATTTCTTATATTTTATTTTATAATGTTATCTATCTTGGCTTGTTTTAAATATAACAGTATTGTTTTTTACTTCTAATATTTTGTTACAATACTTTAATAATTCTTTTTTATGAGTACATAATATAATAAATTTATCTTCAAACATTTTGGATATGTTGTCTAATATTTTTTTTTCAGTTTTAGCATCTAATGCATTCGTTGCCTCGTCTAAAATTAAGATAGCTGGATCTCTAAATAAAGCTCTTGCAATCCCGATTCGCTGAATTTGCCCCCCTGAAAGTTTAGACCCTCTGTCACCTATTGTATCATATAAGTTAATTGGCCTATTGTTAATCACACTTAGGTTTAGTGATTTCAATATTGTCAATATTTTATCTTCATCTTCCAACGAAAATTCATTGGACAGGCCAATATTAGAAATAATTGAATTGTCCGAAAGATAAACTGATTGTGGCACATAGCCTATATTGTTTCGAATTTCTTTAAACCCATCTAATTGATCTGAACCATTTATCTTTATTTTTCCATTAGATGGAGTGACCAAAGTTGCAATAATATTCAATAAGGTTGTTTTTCCAGATCCCGTCTCTCCAATAATTGCAATTTTGTCACCTTTATTTATTTCAAAGTTAACTTGATCAAGTGTTGGATTTTTTTGATTTTTGTATGAAAAACTAATGTTTTCAAATTTTATACTCTTTAAAATAGTTTTTTTGTATTTTTCTGTATCACTAAAATTATTAGGTACATCAGAATTTATCAAAATATCATAAACTACATCACAAGCTGGCATATTAAACTTAATTCCCTGTAGAGATCTTAAAAGAGTTGTTGCTGCTGGCAGAAGCTTTACACAAGCAAAAGCAAATACACCAAATAAAATAGTAACTTCACTGAGATCAATTGATGAATAAATTATTAAAATTAAAAAAAATGAAAAAAAAATGAAAATTGCAATAAATTCAACTATTGGTGCACCAAAAGCTAGAGCAGTGTCTCTATAAATATTTGCTTTTGCTAATTTTTTATTATGAATATAAACTTCATCTGTAAAAAACTGTCTTTTATTGTATAAAATTACTTCTTTAACACTTCCAATTATTTCACTAATTTTCTTTAGTAATGAAGCTGTTCCCTCTAATCTAACTAATCCCCATTTATGAAATTTATTATTTAAAGTTTTCATAATAATACCACAAACAAAAAATAAAAATAAAATTACATAAAAAGAATAAAAATTATAGATAACAAGAAATAAACAAACAGAAAATATAAAAACAATTTGTGTAAAGCATGTTATTAGATTGCCAATAAGACCCATGGCAAAAAGACTTGTTTCAGAAGTAATATTTCTTACAAAAAACGAAGGATTATTTTCTAAGAAAAAAATATAATTTTTATTTAGATATTTTTTTAATACTCTATTTGTTAAATTTACAGATAAATTATTTGTGAACCTTGCACTCCAAAAATTATAAAAAATATTGAAAAGAGTTTTGATTAAATAGACAAAAACAAAAATTATAACCAAAAATAATATTAATTGTTGATTATCAAATCTCTGTAAAAAAGGTAAAGTATCATATAGAAATTTATCCTCATTTTGACTAGTAGTATAAGTTAAAATTGGGATAATTAAACCAATACCAATTACCTCTAAAATAGATTTAATTATTAATAAAACTATAGAAATTAAAATATTTTTTTTATCTCTTGTAGTTAAAATTTCTAAAGTTTTTTTTATTAAAATTTTCAAAACAGAACTTTAAAGCAAATATTTTTTTGTTATTTTTAGAAATTGATATATACAATTATCTTATATTAACAAAATAAATAATACAATATAATAAAAATAAGACTTATGGAATTTGATAATAAAATTATTTTAATTACAGGTGGAACAGGAAGCTTTGGGAAAGCATTATCTGCTCATTTACTAAAAACTTACAAACCTAAAAAAATTATAATCTTTAGCAGAGATGAATTTTTGCAATTTGAAATGAGCAAAGAAGAAATTTATAAAAAAAATGAAAAAGTTATGAGATTTTTTATAGGAGATGTAAGGGACTACAAAAGATTGGAATATGCTACGCACGAAGTAGATTATGTAATTCATGCTGCAGCATTAAAACAAGTTCCAACAGCTGAATATAATCCTGACGAATTTGTTAAAACAAATATCATAGGAGCTCAAAATATTATTGATGTTTGTATTGCAGCAAATGTAAAAAAAGTAGTCGCCTTATCTACAGATAAAGCTGCGGCTCCTATTAACTTGTATGGTGCTACGAAACTATGTTCAGATAAACTTTTTACTTCAGCTAATAGTAAAACAGGTTTTAGAAAAATAATATTTAGTGTTGTGCGTTATGGTAATGTCATGGGAAGCCGTGGTTCTGTTATACCCTATTTTAAAAAATTAAAAAAATCAGACTCTTTACCAATAACAGATAAAAGAATGACTAGGTTTAATATAACCATGGATGAAAGCATAAGTTTAGTGTTGTTTGCTCTAAAAAATGCAAAAGGAAGTGAAATTTTTGTACCAAAAATTCCTAGTTATAAAATTCTTGATGTTGCTAAAGCAATTAATCCAAATTGTAAAATCAAAATTGTAGGTATAAGACCAGGTGAAAAAATCCACGAAGAAATGATCACAGAAAATGATAGCTATTCTACATTTGATTTGAAAAATTGTTACGCAATTGTTAATCCATCCAATGGAAAGGTTTTAAAATATTATGATAATAATAAGAATTTTAATAGAGTTCCTGAAAACTTTTCATTTAATAGTGGTCAAAATAAAGACAACTTAACTGTTAAGCAATTGAAGAATTTAATTAATAAAATATAAATGAAAAAACCGTGGGAGATATTAAATAAACCTAAATATAAAAATATTCTACAATACTTGAATGATCTTAAAAAAAACAGGTAGTAGTTAGTCATTGGATTTTGGATATAAAAAAATAAAAAAGTAAGATTTATATTACAAACAAAAGAGTTAAGCTTTATAGAATTAAAGTAAAAAATTTATGTTTTAAAAAAACCTATAAACTTAAAAAAAATCTATCAAAAAATAGATAAATTAAATTATCAATTGGTTCCCGTAGATATTGCTCTAAGGGCAAGACATGCATATAAAATCAAAAAAAAAGGTGAATGGTTGAGAATAGCAACTGATGTGACTTCTATGATGGACAGCGATAATGTTTCACATCTTCCAAAATTAGGAAAAACAAGAGAAACGTCTCTATAAATATTTGTTTTAGTAATTTTTTTATAATGAAAATTAAATTCATCTGAAAAAAAACTTTTTTTATCATATAAAATTACTTCTTTAATACTACCAACTATTTTATTAATCTTTTTTAAAATGAGTGCAGATTTTTATTGCCGAATATCACCCCACTTTTATAACTATTATTAGTAAACCAAATAATTAAGGCACAAATTAACATCAAAATTATAATAACTAAAATTAAATAAAGATTGTAAATCATAAGAAATATAGAACAGAAATAATGAAAATTATTGAGTCAAACTTAATATCATATTTCCAATAAGTTTATTGCTAACTTATTTTATTTATAACATTAATTACTTTTTTGTAGCCTAAATTATTTCCGTCAGCTTTCAGATAATCACTTATATATGCTTTCATTTTTTTTTTTGAAATCGATGACAGTTTATTAATATCTTTTTTATCCAATCTATTAAATGAATCTAAATTAATAGAAAATAAACCAAGTATTTGAATATAGTTTTTTGTTCTTTTGCTCAAATAATCTCCTAAAAATTTTGTTTCTAAACTTACAAGATTTTTATTTAAGAGGATCGCATCCAAAGCTGCTGAGGAATCATGAAATAAAACTGTATGAGATTGTTTGATATATCTAAATGTTTGATGTTTCTTAATTAGAAAATTTGAAAGATATTGTTTAATAAGTTTACTATTATTTGCAGGATGAATACAAATGACTACTTGTTTTTTATATTTTTTTTTAAACTCGCTAAGCAATTTATTAATTAACTTATAATAATTTATTATTATTTTTTTATTAATTTTACCTTCTCTTTTGATTCTATCAATATGATCAATCTGACTATCTATAAATGAAATATATTTATTAGATATAAATTTGACTTTTCTGATTTTATCATAAGATCTACTATTAATTAATATTGGTTTTTTAAAGTATGAAGTTTTTAAAAAAGAGAATTTTTTTTCTATTAAGTTTATTTTACTATTATTTATATTATTGATAATTTTTTTTGAAGTATCAAAATAATAATCAATTCTTGGGAAAATATTTAATATGCTCAAAACTCTATATATTTTTTTGGAAAAAGTTTTTTTTAGCTTAAATATAGTGCTAAAGAATAAATTTTTTATTCCATTAGAGTTAATTTCAACTGAATTTGCAAGATATCCAATATTTAGCAATAAAATTAGAATTAAATCTAATTTTTTTAATGTGTAAAAAATTCTATAATAATTAAAGTCAGTTCCTAGACAATTAAAAGCAATTAGTTTTTTTTTTGAAAAAAAGTCAACTAATTCATTATAATTTTTTGGAACGAAATATTTAACATTTGTTTTTTTGCTAAATATTTTTTTTTCTTTTTTTTTTACAATTAATAATTTACTTAAATCAATAATGTACAAATAGTTAAATTTTTTTAAAATTTCTTCATAAAGCTGTTCATTTATATTAATTAATGAATTATAATCATGTGAAGTCGTCAATATTCCTATTATTTTATTATTTATTTTCATTTAAGAATTGTTGTTGATTTTACGAGTCTATTTATCATTTATCAAATAATTAATAAGTTTAAATAAGAAACAATACAAAAGATAATTAATTTTAATTTTGCAATTAAATGAAAAATAAACATTTAATAAAATTTGATTATTTCTCTACGATATTTAAATCAAAATTCATTTTTTTCATGGCAAAAATTATAACATCAAATAAGATATTAAAATACATTTTTAGTAAAACTTGATGAGTGTTATTACTTACAATCAATAGCTAGCTTATGTTTAGAAATATTTTTAAGAAATATTTATTTATTTACTTTTTTAACTTCAAATATTGTCTCGCTGATTTCAGTAATAATTTTTTTTTCGACTAAACCATCTATATTTGCAATTTCTGAGCTTTTCTTTTTAAAAAGCCCTTGCTCAAAATGCTTTTTTGATAATTTTAAGTTTCGCATTATTATTCTATTATAAAAATCCTTATGATAAGTAGATGGATAGTGAAATATTAGCGTATAAATAAGCTCTAATAAATCATCTTTTGAAGGTGCTTTTAGCTTGGAAGCATCTAGGTTCATTAATTTTAAATATTCTTTTTTATTTTTCCACATATTCGATATTTTAAATTTTTGATCGAAAGTGTTATGAGTTGTGCATATTGATTTGAAATTCATGTAAGCACTCTCAAGTATAGCTGTTCCGAACCCAGACAACAGTATGCAATCCTTATTTAATCTTTTTAATAAAAGGTAGTTGTGAATAGGAATTTTTATAAAACATAAATTTTTATATTTTTTATATTTCTTCACAACTGTATTATAAATTTTAGCATCCCATATTGCCTCAGCGCTCATTGAGCGGTTATAAAAATTTGGGTGTGGTTTAATTAATGTTTTTTTATTTTTTTGAACAAGATTATCTAAAGTAAATTCCAACCAATCCAATGTATTTTCAAAACCTGAATAACCGTTCCACAATTGCCCATCTGTAAAAGAGTGGCAATAAACAACATAATCAAATGATTTATAGTCCATATCATCTAATTTCTTGTAATTTGTTTTTGCCATGTAGGGAATATAAGTAGCTTTTTTTACTATGTTTGAAATTTTTACTGCAGTCTTTCTTTTTTGAGAACTATTTAGTTTTTTTTTTACATTTATTCTCAAAGAATTTTCATATTTTAAAAGATATTTGCTTTTATTTTTTTTGTAATTAACAAAATAAATTCCATGAGGATAATTATTTGTATAAACAATACTATTTTTTAAAGCAAAATAAGAAAAAATTATTCCATTTAAATAACCACAATGATCAACATAAACACCATTAATTTTAAACTTGGTATTATAATAGTCACAAGTATTAATTAAGGATCCTGCATTAAAAAAATTTCTAAATAATTTATAGTAAAATTTAAATTTATTTAAATAACAATCATAATTACGAAAAGTTTGGGACAATACAAATCTTCCGATTTCAATATCATGATAATGTATTTGAGCTCTATTTTTTTTAAATATTTTTCCTGAAATTGTGATGTATATTAAAAATAAAAGGTAATTAAGCGTAGGAAATTTTTTCTTTTCAAAGAGAAGAAGGTCTAATTTTTTTTGGGAGATATTTTCACAATTTTTTTTTGAAGATTTAACTAAAAAATTATAAAAATAGTCATAGTTCCTAGTTGATAAAAACATTATTAAAATAACCTGTTAATTTTTTTAAGTATAATAAATTTTTTGATATTTTTTATTACCTTATTTTGCTTTTCTCTATCAAATTTGTGATATATTGGAATACTTAATGTTGATTTAAAATATTCTTCAGATGATTTTAGTTTAATCTTTTTGTTATTATATAAAGTAAATTTATAGATAGGGATATAGTGAAACTGAGATATTATATTTTTGGATTGTAAATATTTTAAAAATAAGTCTTTGTTAGATTTTAGTTTTTTAAAATTTATATTTATTAATACTAAATGATAAGAGGGTTTATTTCTTTTATCATACTCAGGGAAACTTATTATATTTTTATATTTATGGAGCTCTGTTTTATAATATTCATAAATTTTTTTTCTATTTTTAAAAAATATTTTAATTTTTTTTAATTGAGATAGTCCTAAAGCTGAATTTATATCACTTAATCTATAGTTATATCCTGAATTAAAGATATTATATTTCCAATGAAATTTATGATCTCTAATTATTCCATGTGATCTAAAATTTTTTATTTTTTTAGCAATTAATTGATTATTAGTTGTTATTATACCACCCTCTCCAGTTGTTATAGGTTTTAAGGGATGAAAGGAAAAAGTTGAAATATCTGAATGTTTGCAGGCACCAACTTTTATCAATTTTCTATTAAATTTATACTCAGATCCAAAGGCATGGCATGCATCTTCAATTAATAAACATTTAAATTTTTTTTTTATTTTATAAAATTCTAACAAGTTTTCTGGAAATCCACCCATATACATTGTTAAAATTATTTTAATTTTTTTTATTTTATTGATTTTTATACATTTTAATAAAGTTTTTGGTGTCATTTGTCCTGTTTCAAAATCAACATCTGCTAAATAAATTTTAGCACCTAGCTGCTTACACATACTGTAAGCTGAAATGAAATTAATTGCTGGCATTACAATTATATCATTTTTTTTTATATCAGAAGCTAAGAAAGCTAAATGTAATGCTGCTGTACCACTATTACAGCTTATAGCATTTTTAACTTTTAAAAAATTTGATACTTTATTTTCAAATTTTTTTACAAATTTTCCTGTTGTAATTAATGACCCTTGCAAAGATTTAGAGACCAATTCTATATCAGCTTTATCTAAATATTGTCTTCCGTAGGGTATATTGTTTCGCACTTTATTTTGCTTTTTTAACTTTTAAATTATTTTTATAAAAAACCTTTGCTATTTCTAAATCTTCCATAGTATCAATATCAACTGCAAAATTTTTTTTTAATTTGTAGCCATAAAATTTAAAACTACTTTTTTTAAATATCTGATCCGTTTTAAAAATAACAAAACATGCAGCCTCATAATAGTTTTTTTTAATATCTTGTGATCTTAATTTTAAAGATCTTATATCCTTAGGTTTAAGTATGTTGTTCTTTTCTTTAAAAGCCCATTCAATTGGAGTGTCGTACTCTCTTATTGACATCATTGGGTAATTTTTTTTTGTTTTGTTATATTTCTTTGAGGCTGTTATAAAATCATTATGTTTAATTAAAGGCGAACAAGGATATAATAACCACACTTCATTAAAAAAGATATTTCTTTTTTTATATTCATTTACTACAAATTTTAAAACTTCAGCTATACTGATTTTATCATCCGAAAATCTTTTTGGTCTTTTAAATTCTGGTTCAATATTGCACTTTTTTAAAAAATTTATTATTTTGTTGCTATCTGTTGAAATGTGAATTTTGTCAAATAATTTAGATTTTTTTGCATTATTAATTGTATAATCAATTATTGGTTTTCCATGAAAGTCAACTAAGTTTTTATTTTTAATTCTTTTTGAACCGCCTCTAGCAGGAATAATTGCAAGTCTATTTAATTCTAACATATTAATTTAATCTATTAATTTCTGTATGAGCAATGTCTCCTTTAATACTAGATTTTATCTTTTTTATATCATTTTGAGAAATTTTATAAAAAATATTTTCTAAGCTCTTATAATATTTTTGTAATATTTTTTTATTATGGGAAATTGAAACATATACAGTAGTGCTTGCCAAGAAATTTTTTTTTAACATCTCTTGGGTTAGAAAAGTTTTATATATATTGTTAGATTTTTTAAATTTAAACTGAGGTATCGAGTCTTTTCCAAAAATTTCAATCTCAATTTTATTTTTTTTAGCAATTTCTTGCCATTTAGATTTAATATCTTTTCCAGTGTTTTTAACAAATTCAAATATCCCTTTTTTTTTCATAATTTTTATTGTTGTAAGTGCTGCTACAAAACCTATTCTCTCTGACCAGAAAGTGCTGCTGATGAATGTATCTTCTGCTGGTCTTAAAAACTCTTTTTTAGCCACTACTGCTGTAATAGCATGTCCATTTCCTATTGCCTTTCCATAAGTAACTATATCTGGAAAAATTTTATATTTATGGAATATTCCTCCTAAATTTTCTCTAAAACCAGAGGTACACTCATCAAAAATTAAAACAGCATGATATTTTTTAGATAAATTTTTTACTTTTTTTAAAAAATTAATATCCGGTTTTATAATTCTTTCTACTTCCATTTTAATTATTCCAATTTTTTTATTTTTTAAAAGATATTCCAATCTATCAATGTCATTATATCGAAACAAAAAAGTTGTATTTTTAAGTTTATTATTTACACCTGCTGTTTTTACATTGTTTGTCAGATGATAATTTAAATTATTTCTATTGGATAAGTTTGATGATAAATACCAATCATGCCAGCCATGATAGCCACACGCAGCAATGTTAGGTTTTTTTCTTTGATATGATTTAGCTATTCTGATGGCAATCGAATTAGCTTCTGCCCCAGTTCTTGCATACTTAACCATCCCAGCCCATTTATCAATTTTAAGCAATTCCTCTGTTAATTGAACTTCTTCATAACAATTTAATGTTGACATATTTCCATCTTTGACTGCTTTAATAATTTTTTTTTCTATTAAAGGGTGATTGTATCCGAGTACATTTGTTCCAACTGCAAATATCATATCAATATATTTATTTCCCTCTTTATCCCAGACTAAAGCATCTTTTGTTTTTGAATAATATGTTGGCCAAAATTTAGGTAAAAATGCTTCTGCTCTTTTAGAATAAAGCATATTGCCACCTGGAATTATTTTAGCAGCTTTTTTCCATCTTTTATTAGCTTTTAATTTCATAATTTACCAAAGGTCAGGTCTTAATAGTTTGTTGTTATCTGATTGATATTTAATAAAATTGGGTGGTAGTACATATTTTATATTGTGATAATTTGAAATTTCTTTATATTCATTAAAGTTATCAAATCCAATAACAATATTATTTATTTTATTTTTTAATATAAAATTTATACAGAAAAATTTTTTGTTAACAATATTTTCTTTAACAACCCAATTTTCATAAGCATCAAATTCCTTTTTATATTTAACCATTGCTCTATTTTCATCTCTAAATTTTTTATTAACCAACATCCCTTTTAAAAAGATGGACCTAGCAAAAACTTTTATTTTTTTTTGTCTTAATTTTCCTAGTAACTTTTGGCTTAAAAATCGTTTATCAAAAAGATTTGCTGGCAATTGGATTATATTTATATCAAATTTGTTGATAATTTTTTTTAAAGATTTCAAAGTATAGATTGAAACACCTATTTTGTTAGTGATACTATTTGACTTTAAAGACTTAACTAATTCTACGAATTCATTAGGTTTTTTGTTTAATAATTCTTTTTCACTATGAAACAAAACTCCATAAAATTTTTTAATCCTAAGTTTTTTTTTAGATAGTATTAGTTTTTCAATAATTTTATCATTTGAATTATTTATTTTAGTTATTATATTAAATTTAGTTAAATTAAATTTAGATAAAATTTTTTCAGAACTTTTATATCCTAATGCAGTGTCTATAAAAAGATTATTTTTTTTTTGTGATAATTGTATAATTTTTTTAAAGCTCGATAGGCCTAATCTTTTTTTAGAAAAACTATAATTTTTATCAAGTTGGGCTGTTCCCAAAACTAAATTGAATTTTTTTTTTTCATATTTAACCACTAGTA
>Ga0206131_10005514_pt1 | contig 13321 bp, 4 predicted proteins | sample Helgoland_Spring_FD_148636 | JGI IMG/M metagenome (GOLD analysis project Ga0206131, IMG submission 148636) | Pelagic subsurface seawater microbial communities from Kabeltonne, Helgoland, North Sea - Helgoland_Spring_Bloom_20160517_1 | ecosystem: Environmental > Aquatic > Marine > Epipelagic ...
ATTTAAATTTTATTTGGAAGTTGGTTGGGCGAAAATTGCATTAATGGAGGATGAAATGGAAGAGAGTCTTGATTATTTATATTGGTTTGATTGTGGTCTATCACATATTGGATTATATCCACGAAGATATAATAGTGAATCTGATAAATTAACTGGTCTTTCAAATAATAAATACCGTTACACTTATGACGGTATTTTTAACGAAAATACAATTAGTAAAATTAATAATTGGGTTGGTGATAAGTTAGTTGATATTCGTAATACTTTATTCTTCCATAACCACCGAGATTTAAATAACGTGTTGGAAAAAGAACATAACTACGACTCATTAACCATTGGTGGTATTATTGGTGGTCACGTTAGTAAGTTACCTGACTTTTATCGTAGGTTTGAGGAATATACTCAGGTGTGTTTAAGAAAGGAATTTCTTATTAATCATGAAGCCATTATGTCTACAATGTCTTATGACAAACCTGAAGATTATAAAACATTTAAGTTTAATACTTGGTATCATGATGATTCAGGTATAACAGATAAATCTATTACACCTCAGTTCTTACAAGATAAGGTGAGTTTTTACAAATTTTTTGAACAATTATGAATGATTTAAATACTATATACCCAAAATTAAAAAATAAAGATATAAACTTTAATAATCTTGATGGTTGGGCGATTTCAGTGGAGTGCTATGATTGGATACTTGACAATATACCTGAAGGAGAAACAATAGTTGAGTTTGGTAGTGGGAGTGGCACTATGGAGTTATGTAGGTACCATAAAGTGTATCCAATTGAACACCAAGAGAGATTCACACGTTTGGCTCCTAAAGCTAATTACATTTTGGCGGATATAGTTGATGGGTGGTATGACCCAGAAGTTGTTTTTAATAATTTACCTGATGAATATTCACTAATTATTGTTGATGGACCACCAAATTTAGACCAGGTAAAAACGAGAAACAATATTGAAAAATATTGGGATAGATTGAATACGTCTGTTCCAATTATTATGGACGATACTCATAGAGAAGATGAATATGACTTTGCTATTCGTACTGCCGAATTATTAGGTAAGGATTGGGTGGAATATAAGGGTTGGCAGAAAAATTTTATAGTAATACGATAATGATTGAACTTAATAATACAGATTATTTTAATGATGTATTACATCATTTTGGGAGTAAAGGTGAAAAACTTTTTACGATTAACGTCGGAGCGATGGACGGACTAACATTCGATGAGTTATGTGGGTATAGTAGTATGTACGGATTCAAAGGATTGTTCGTAGAACCAATTCCGGTACATTTTGAATCGTTAAAAAACAATATGGGTGATGACAATCTATTTGAAAACTCTGCGATATCAGAATATGATGGAGAAATTACTATGTTAACCATCGATAAAGAGCCTATTGAAAAGGGGTTAATACATTCTTGTTTTTTAGGGATGAGCGCGGTATATCCACCTAAGAATGGTTTAGGTAGTGAAGGTGATAGAGATACGGTTGAAAAGTATGGTAAACTAATTACAGTTCCATGTATAACTTTCCCTAATTTATTATCCAAACATTCTATTGAAAGTTTCGATGTTTTAAAGATTGACGCTGAGGGTCACGACTATAAAATTTTTAAACTTGTTGACATAGAAAAATATCGTCCAAAAGTAATAAGAATGGAATGGTCAAGTATTGATGAGGTTGAAAAAGAATTAACTATTAAAAAATTAGAAGATTCCAACTATGTTTACGGTTTAGAGGCCGATGATATTGTTGGCATCCCACAAGAAATATATGATGAATGTTATTCAAATAAAAAAGAAGAAGAAATCATATATAGTACTGAATTAAAATTGGAAAATGATACGACGATGGATAGTGGAGTTACATTAGTTACAGGGTTATGGAACATTAAGAGAGACGAGCTAACTGAGGGTTGGTCACGTAGTTTTGAGCATTATTTGGAGAAGTTCTCACAGTTCTTAGACATACCAAATAATATGATTATTTTTGGTGATGAAGAGTTAAGAGAATTTATATTCCAAAAAAGGACTACTGAAAACACACAATTCATACCAAGAAGTCAAGAATGGTTTAAGGGTGAGTTTTATAACCCAATTCAAAATATTAGAAATAATCCTGAATGGATTAATCAAGTTGGGTGGTTAGGTGAATCAACACAAGCTAAATTGGAGATGTATAATCCATTGGTTATGTCAAAACCATATTTACTACACGATGCCAAGATAATGGACCCATTTAATTCGACACATTTATTCTGGTTGGACGCGGGTATTACAAACACAGTTCACGGTGGTTACTTTACACACGATAAGGTATTGGATAAGTTGACTAAGATTGACAAAATGTCATTTATTGCGTTTCCTTATGAGACTGAAACTGAGATTCATGGATTTGACTATAATAAAATGTGTGAAATGACAGGAGTTAAGGTGGATAAAGTTTGTCGCGGAGGATTCTTTGGTGGTCCTGTTGAATCTATTGCAGATTTTAACAATGAGTACTATAACCTTATGAAAAACACACTTAATTCAGGTCACATGGGTACTGAAGAATCGTTATTCACGATTTTGTTATATAGGTACCCTGAAAATTACCAATATTTCCCTATCGAGGGAAATGGGTTGATTAGTAAGTTCTTTGAGGATGTTAAGAACGATAATCATAAACCAATGGATGAGTTAAAATTTGAAATAATTAAGAATGACTTAGATATTGATAATGTTGCTCTTTATGTGATTACATTTAACAGTCCAAACCAGGTTAGAACACTAATTAAGTCAATGAAAGAATATGATGAGGATTTTGTGACTAAACCTAAGTGGATTATGTTAGATAATTCTACAGATTTAACTACCACACCTGAATATGCTGAGATAGCTAAGGAATACGATATCGAACACGTTAAAAAAGAAAATTTAGGAATTTGTGGGGGTCGTCAATGGGTTGCAGAACACGCAGAAGAAAATGGTTATGATTATTATTTCTTTTTCGAGGACGACATGTTCTTTTATCCAAAACCAGGTGAGGTGGATAAGAATGGTTTCAATAGATACGTGAAAAACCTCTATCGAAAATCACTTAAAATTGCAAAGAAAAACAACTTCGACTTTTTGAAGTTATCCTACACTGAGTTTTATGGGGATAATACAGTTCAATGGGCATGGTATAATGTTCCTCAGGTCATTAGAGAACAACATTGGCCTGAAAAACCTATGTTACCCGTTCAAGGATTAGACCCAAATGCTCCAAAAACTAAGATTACAAAAATTGATAGTTTCTTAGGTGTACCATTTGCTCACGGAGAAATCTATTACTGTAATTGGCCTCAAGTTGTGTCTAAATATGGTAATGAAAAAATGTTTTTAACTGAGAAATGGGCTCGACCTTATGAGCAGACTTGGATGTCTTATATGTTCCAAGAAACAATTAAAGGTAATATTAATCCTGGTATATTATTATTAACACCTACTGAACACGACAGATTTGACCATTATGATGGAAGTTTAAGGAAGGAATCCTAGAACAAAAGGGTTCAACCTATTATTTATAGGTTAATTATATCAATAAATGGCTGGTTATAAATTAGGACAAAAAGTATTACTTTCAAATGGTACCGTAAAGAACATTGAAGATGTTCAATTAGGTGACAGTATATACTCTTTTGATATACCTGAAATTATCACAGGAATTGACTTCCGTGAAATCGAATCACTAACTCTTAATGTTGATAATATACAATCACCTGAGGTTACAAACATCTATAATGATGAGGGTAACTATCTTCAAATTAACGGATTAGGAGTTATAGACGAAAATGTCTTAGCTTATCACAAAAATGATAAAAGATATCAGTTCGTATCTACCATAGATTTAGTTATTAATGGCGAATATGAAATGGTTAAAATGGTTGATGGAAACATTACCCATGAACCTGTCGTTAGTAAGGAAATTGTCTACTCTGAAGAATCTTTATATAACATAACACTTAGCGGTCCTAGTTATTACGTTTTAAACGGTTATATTGTTCATAATATTGGTTACGCTTGTATTCAGGACTGCCTAACACAATCATCAATTGCCTGTATTCAAAATGTTTATAATTTTAGTGTTGGAGATTCATTTTCTGATAATATAAATGTTTGTTGGGAAGTAATAGCTGTCGGAGGTTGTGCTGAAAATTGTCCAACAGCTAACATATCATTTATTGGTTCAGTTATTAATACTTATGTTGATTGTGACGCGTGTTTAGGGGGTAATCCTAATAATCCAATATCGTATGAACCAGGTATGGAACCTGGCGCTGGTTACGACATAGGTAATCTAAATGACCCGTGTTGCCTTTATTTAATATCGTGTGATAATATAGAACCTGAATGTACGTGTGCGTATGTATATAATAATCAATATGTTAAAGTTACTAACTTAACTCCTTGTCCGAATGCGGGTCAAGTTGTTAAATTAGATAATTGTGACGGTTGTTGTTATTTTATAGAGGGGGTTGTCCCTGATTGTGAAACGATTGTAGAATGTACTGCTACCGTATATGAAACATGTGTCGACTGTTGTAGTGGTGAGCCTGTCACACCAACTCCAACTCCGACCAAAACCCCAACACCGACACCCACACCTCAGTATGATTATTATTTATTTCAGAACTGTTGTGATACGAATGATACGTTTATTGGTGCGTTTCCAATTGGTACTGTAGTATTTCAGGGTAATATTGTAATTAACCCTTTTGGTAATAATAAATGTTATGAGGTTGTTGCTAGTGCGGGTCCACCTGCGTCAGTATTCTTTCCTGCTAATGCCATTATTGATTCGGACTGTTCTTATCCTGAGTGTCCGTCATGTCCATCTCCGACACCTACACCAACTGCGTCTGTAACTCGTACTCCGACCAATACTCCAACTAAAACGGTTACACCATCTGTTACTCGTACACCGACAATTACTCCGAGTAATACTCCGACACGTACCCCGACTAACACGCCAACTAGAACGGTTACACCAACTAGGACCCCAACGGTAACACCGACTAATACGACAACTGCTTCGGTCACTCCATCTGTTACTCCTACGAGAACGGTAACACCAACGAGAACGGCCACGGTTACTCCCACGTTTACACCAACTAATAGTGTAACACCCTCTGTTACACCTACGAGAACGGTAACGCCTACGAGGACTGCGACTGTTACACCTACGTTTACACCAACTAATAGTGTTACTCCGTCAAATACTCCTACGAGAACGGTAACGCCAACGAGAACGGCTACCGTAACACCTACGTTTACTCCGACATCATCGGTAACACCAACTAATACGCCGACAAGAACAGTTACTCCAACGGTAACTCCGACATTTACGCCTACTGAAACTGTAACACCTTCAGTTACTCCATCGGTAACGCCAACAAGAACGGTGACACCGACAAGAACGGCAACAGTTACTCCAACATTTACACCTACGGCATCTGTAACACCATCGGTAACTGCGACTGTCACACCGACAAGGACGGTTACACCGACAAGAACTGCAACTGTTACACCGACATTTACACCAACTTCTTCAGTCACTCCGACTGTTACACCAACAAGGACTGCGACTGTTACACCGACATTCACTCCAACATCCTCAGTGACACCAACGGTGACACCTACAAGGACTGCGACCGTAACACCGACATTCACTCCAACGTCTTCAGTTACTCCGACTGTTACACCAACTCATACACCTACACAGACTGCTCAGGTAACTCCCACAAATACACCAACATCATCGGTTACTCCAACTGCGAGTGTGACACCAACAAATACGGTTACCCCTTCTAATACTGTAACTCCAACAAATACGCCGACTTCTTCAGTTACACCAACTTCGAGTGTTACTCCTACAAACACTCCGACATCATCGGTAACACCAACCGCAAGTGTTACTCCGACTCCGTCTGTAACTGCAACATCAACAGTTACTCCATCGGTAACGCCGACAAGAACCGCAACTGTTACCCCGACATTTACACCTACATCATCAGTAACGCCAACGGTTACACCTACAAGGACTGCGACGGTTACTCCGACACAGACAGTAACTGCTTCTTCAACCCCCGCAGTAACACCAACTAATACCCCGACATCAACAGTTACATCGACTTCAACGGTAACTCCAACACAAACGATTACTGCGTCTGTAACACCAACATCTTCAGTTACTCCAACCGCTTCGGTTACTCCGACACAGACAGTAACTGCGTCTAATACTCCAACACCATCTGTAACTACAACTGTGACTGCCAGTGTTACTCCAACAGCATCTATTACACCAACAGTGACTGCGACAGTAACCCCAACCTTTACTCCGACACAAACGGTAACTGCTTCTTCTACACCGGCGGTAACACCTACAAATACGCCAACATCTACAGTTACACAAACGGCCACTATTACTCCGACTCAAACGGTAACTGCTTCGGTAACGCCTACATCTTCAGTTACTCCAACCGCTTCGGTTACTCCAACTGCCTCGTTGACACCTACGAATACGCCAACACCAACAGTGACTCAAACGGTTACTTCTTCCGTAACACCAACTGCGTCAATCACACCAACAGTGACTGCAACGGTTACTCCGACATTCACTCCTACTCAGACGGTAACTGCTTCTTCTACACCGGCAGTGACACCAACAAATACTCCAACATCAACATTGACACCGACGGCAACTATAACTCCGACTCAAACGGTAACTGCTTCGGTTACACCAACATCATCAGTAACACCTACAAGTTCGGTCACTCCAACCGCAAGTATTACACCAACAAATACGCCAACTCAGACTGTCACACAAACGGTTACTGCTTCGGTTACGCCAACAGCGAGTATTACACCAACAGTTACTGCGACTGTAACTCCTACATTCACACCGACACAAACAGTAACGGCTTCGTCAACACCTGTAAGTACTCCAACTAATACGCCAACTTCAACGGTTACTCAAACTGCAACTATTACACCCACACAGACGGTAACTGCTTCGGTTACTCCTACTGCGAGTGTAACTCCAACATCTTCGGTAACTCCAACACCAACTGAAACTCCTACAAATACTCCTACACCTTCGGTTACTGCTACTGTGACTGCATCGGTAACTCCGACTGCGTCTGTTACACCAACATTGACGGCAAGTGAGACGCCAACTAATACACCTACTCAAACGGTCACTCCATCTGAAACGCCTGCGGTAACACAAACAAATACTCCAACATCATCAGTCACTCCAACTGCGAGTGTGACACCAACCGCATCAATTACCCCAACTCAAACGGTGACTGCTTCGGTAACACCTACTTCATCTGTTACTCCAACTGCGTCAGTAACTCCGACTCAAACGGTAACCCCATCAGTAACGGCAACGATAACTGCGAGTGTAACACCAACGGCAAGTATTACGCCAACGGTAACGGCAACCGTAACTCCGACATTTACTCCTACTCAGACGGTAACTGCTTCTGAAACACCAGGTGTTACACCAACATCTACTCCAACTTCTACAGTTACGGTAACACCTTCTAATACTCCGACATCATCGGTTACACCAACAGCCTCTGTAACACCAACTCAAACAGTTACCGCATCTGTGACTCCAACTGCCTCTGTTACTCCTACGGCTACTGTTACTCCGACAGTCACTCAAACTCAAACTATTACACCTACTCAGACAGTGACTCCATCTGCGACGTGTCCTCAAACTACACAATATTTAACAGGTTATGTTGTTCAGGGTGATAAGATTAGACTACAATTATACCAAGATTCAGGTCTATCGGTTAATGCGGAATCTCTATGTGATTATGAGGTTAGTGGTTATATGGTTGGTAGTTCAGGATTTACTTATTCTGGTACGAGAACATGGCCAGTAGGTGAACACCAAATTGAATATAACTTCAATGCTATTCTCCCTCCAGGTGAGGTGATTAGTTATTGGGGTATTACTAATGTAGATACTTCAGATTGTATATGTCCTGTTGATGTTATCTTCATTGCTCCGACACCAACACCTACACCAACTGCGTCGGTCACTCCAACACCGTCAGTCACTCCAACACATACACCAACAGCCTCGGTAACGCCAACATCTTCAGTTACGCCAACGGCAAGTGTAACTCCAACAAATACTGCATCAGTCACACCAACTCCTTCAGTTACTGCGACAGTAACTGCGAGTGTGACTCCAACGGTTACTCAAACTCAAACGGTTACTCCGTCATCTACACCTGCAATTACACCGACAAATACTCCTACACAAACGGTAACGCAAACTGCTTCGGTTACTCCAACATCATCTGTAACACCAACATCGTCAGTTACACCTACGGCAAGTGTGACTCCAACAATAACATCATCGGTCACTCCAACAGCTAGTTTGACACCTACTGTAACTGCAACAGTTACTCCGACATTTACACCTACACAAACGGTTACCCCTTCTGAAACACCAGGTTCAACACCTACGTCTACACCAACACAAACGGTAACTCAGACATCATCTGTTACTCCAACTGCTTCTCTTACACCGACAGCGTCAGTTACCCCTACAACATCAAATACGCCAACACCGTCAGTTACATCTACGGTGACTGCTTCAGTCACACCAACTGCGTCAGTTACACCAACATTGACAGCAAGTAATACACCGACCGTAACTCAAACACAAACGGTAACTCCTTCTGAAACACCTGTATCTACACCAACTAATACACCAACAAGTTCTGTTACACCTACTGCTTCTGTTACTCCAACTGCGTCAGTAACGCCTACGACATCAAACACACCAACTCCATCAGTTACTGCTACAGTTACATCATCTGTTACTCCGACAGCATCGGTTACACCAACATTGACAGCGAGTAACACACCAACGGTAACTCAAACACAAACAGTTACTCCTTCAGAGACGCCAGTCTCAACACCAACTAATACCCCGACAAGTTCTGTTACTCCGACTGCTTCAATCACACCAACAGCTTCAGTTACACCAACAACGTCAAATACTCCAACACCATCGGTGACTGCGACGGTAACATCGACAGTGACACCAACTGCGACAGTGACTCCGACATTAACGGCTACTATCACACCGACAATAACTCAAACACAGACTGTAACACCTTCTGAAACACCAGGGGTGACACCGACATCTACGCCAACTGCTACGGTTACACAAACGGCTTCAGTAACTCCAACATCATCGGTAACACCAACAGCTTCAGTTACACCAACTACATCAAATACACCAACACCTTCAGTTACTGCTACTGTGACGGCATCAGTTACACCGACCGCATCAGTAACACCAACTATTACCTCGAGTGTAACTCCGACAGTAACTCAAACACAAACGGTAACACCATCATCGACTCCTGTATCTACACCTACAAACACCCCAACACAAACAGTTACTCAGACTTCTACGGTTACCCCAACTGCATCTGTGACACCAACCTCATCAGTTACACCGACTCCATCGGTTACTGCTACTATTACTTCAACAGTTACCCCAACGGCATCTATAACCCCTACAGTAACTGCAAGTGAAACACCAACACAGACACCGACATTGACCGTAACTCCTTCTGAAACGCCAGGGGTAACCCCAACTAATACGCCTACTCAAACTGTGACACAGACTTCAACGGTTACTCCAACGGCAACAATAACACCTACAACGTCAAATACTCCAACACCGTCGGTGACTGCAACTGTAACGTCATCTGTTACTCCAACCGCTTCAGTAACTCCAACATTGACGGCAAGTATTACTCCGACGGTTACTCAGACACAAACAGTTACACCATCTGAAACGCCAGGTTCAACACCTACTAATACACCAACTCAAACGGTTACGGTAACACCATCTAATACTCCGACACAAACGATAACTCCTACATCGTCAGTTACCCCAACGGCATCTATTACGCCGACACCATCTACGACTGCTTCGGTAACACCAACGGTTACAAATACTAATACACCTACAGGTTCAGTTACTCCAACGGTTACGGCTTCTGAGACTCCAACTTCAACACCTACACAAACAGTTACACCTTCTGAAACACCGGATGTTACACAGACAAATACGCCAACACAGACTTCAACAGTTACCCCAACTGCATCTGCAACACCATCTGTTACTGTAACACAGACTGTAACACCGTCAGAGACACCTGGTGGTACTCCTACATCAACTCCGACATCCACAATCACTCCGACACAAACGGTGACTGTAACGTCGTCTAATACGCCGACACCATCTGTTACACCTACATTAACAGCGACACCGACGGTAACTTCAACACCAGGTGCGACTCCAACATCGACACCAACACCGACAGCGTCAGTCACACCATCTTCATCATTGGATGCAACATCGACTCCGACACCAACACAAACACTTACATTCTCTGTTACACCTACAAATACAGTTACCCCATCTGTGACTTCAACTTATACGCCAACACCAAGCTCAACACCGTCAGTTTTATTCTGTTCACAATATGAATTAACGGTTACAGGGTTTAGTAATTCACAGACCTTTGAATATTACTATACGGAATGTGATGATACTTTATGTGGGTTAGAGAGACAGGTGAGTGGCGTGATATTAAACGTGCCGACAACAATTACGATATGTGCACAAGATAACACAGTGATTATACCTTCTCTGTATAATCCTATAACGTATAATTTAACCACAATATGTAATAACTGTTGTTAATGAGTTTAGTTGTGGAGTTATTATATTATTATAAAGGAAACGATATCTAAGATATTTATTAAGAGGGAATACAAAAATTAAAATGATAACAGGAAGTAAAAGATTTGAAGTTTTTAGTGAAGAAACTCATTGCGATACGGTAAAGAAACTTATTGAGTGTGGTACTAATAATGCTTTTTACGTTACTGACGCTTTATTTTATGGTTCAACACAAATTAATATTGGTGGGGTGTTTTATGGTGAGATAACAAACGCAAATGGTACTTCATTTTTATGTTTATATTATGATAGTGATGTTACTGGTTCACCTGACACAATTTTAAACTTTATTAATAACGTCTATACTTCATGTGAAGATTGTGAAGAATCGATTATACCGAGCCCGACACCGACATCTTCAGTAACCCCAACACCAACACATACCCCAACTAATACACCAACACCATCTATCACACCAAGTATTACACCAACACTTTCTTTGTCTGCAACACCTGGTTCGTCACCGACAGGTACACCACAACCAACAATAACACCTTCTTTTACTCCAACACTTACTCCTGAACCAACCCAAACTCAGACTTTAACACCTACAATTACGCCAAGTCCAACAAGGACACCAACGGTAACTCCTTCACATAGTCAAACACCGACACCAACGGTTACACCTACAGTAACACCATCAACAGGCTCTGAATGTTGTACGGATTGGGGTTTATATGGTGGTTATGATGTTAATGTTGGTGCTAATTTTAGGGTTATTGATTGTAATGGTAATCTGTATAATGTATATGTGAATCCATATAACGTCGTTACAGTATGTGCTATAAACGTAATTTTTTTAAGTGGTGGTATTGGGGCCAGTGCAACACCTGACCCAGGATGTGTATGTAGTACACCGACACCTACACCAACAGTGACACCATCCTCAACACCACTATGTTGTACAGATTGGGGATTATACGGTGGTTATGATAATGGTACTGAATTTATAGTTACAGATTGTAGTGGTAATGTGTATGTAATATATGTAAATCCATATAAAGTGGTTACGGTATGTGCGGTAAATGCAATGCCAATACCTGGTAACAATTTTACTGGTACTGCAACACCTGACCCAGAATGTGTATGTAGTACACCAACACCCACACCAACACAAACATCAACACCGAGTAACACACCACCTAATACACCTTCAATTACTCCTTCATCGTCACAAGGACAACCTCAATATACGTTTGTGTATAGCGCATGTAGTTCAAATAGTATTGTTGCTCAAGATGTGTCTGTAGGTCCTCTTTCAATTGGTACAACATTCAAATATACTGTTGGGTCTACTACTACTTGTTGGACGGTTGTTGGTATGTTCCAAAAACCATATGTTGCACCACCAAATCATGTGTTAACAACATCTAGTACTAATATATTTGGTAGTCCTTCCATTTATTATGCCAATTGTAACGCTTGTACCATTACTTTAGGGACTCCGTCACCGTCACCATCTCCGTCAAGTCCAACAACTACGTTATGTATGAACTTTGATTGGTTAGGTACAGGAGTGATACCTCAATCCCCGGGTAAATCATATGCCAATAGTGTAACTGTAAGTTCAATAACAGAATTCTATTTATATGATGTTGCTTGTCTTAACGGTAATTTCGAAGCACTTGCTAATACATTGGTGACAGGATTTGGTCTTTCCGTATATAGAGGTAGTACGGTTGGTAATTTTACACTTAACACATTAACGAATAATTCTGCGAATGATTATTGGACTTTAGGTGTGACATACATATCTGGTTCTATGTCTCAGTCACCAGTGGGGTTACCGTGTCATCAACCAAGTACTTTCTGTTTTACGCAACCGGTTATGTCATGATGAAACAGATAAGTAAATATTTATAATAACATGAGTAATCTTATACCTACAAATAATTGTGATGTTTTTACCGTCTTTCCATTAGGGGTGTCGTGTACTACAACAGGAGCTAATGATAGTGGTTATGGGGGCACTATGACCTTATTTATCACAGGGGGGACACCACCTTATACAATAAATTGGTCAACAGGTGATGTAGGTGTAACTACATTAACAAATTTAGCCAGCGGTACGTATACTGCGACAGTAATTGATAATTATGGTGATTACAGTGGGTCTACAACATGTATTGTAAATGCGGTGACACCAACTCCAACATCGAGTCCAACTCCGACACCAACACCATCACCGGCTCCTTCATATCCGTCTGAATTATGTTTGACTAAATATGAGAAACCGAATACTCAATATGCGTTTGGGTATAAGGGTATTGTTAATGGTAAACCGTCATGGACAGGTTCAACTTATGATGTTGTATATAATAATACTAATATACCACCACGTTGGGAAATCAGTGGATATACTCCTGGTAACATTGTTCTACAATCTAACATTAGTATTCCACAAGGTTTATGGACTGAATTGGGAACAAGTAATACATGGATTATGACAACGGGTACTTGTGAAACTGTTGCATTAAATGCTAGTGTA
>Ga0206131_10005516_pt1 | contig 13316 bp, 15 predicted proteins | sample Helgoland_Spring_FD_148636 | JGI IMG/M metagenome (GOLD analysis project Ga0206131, IMG submission 148636) | Pelagic subsurface seawater microbial communities from Kabeltonne, Helgoland, North Sea - Helgoland_Spring_Bloom_20160517_1 | ecosystem: Environmental > Aquatic > Marine > Epipelagic ...
GGCTCATTGGTTTTGCAATATTCTTTACAATCATTCTCAGTTAACTTTGCAAACTCAACATTTGATGAAACGCTGATAGTGTGAAATTTGGCTTGCTCTTTATTTATGATCCCAACAGTCACCGCAGTTATAACTATATGAGTCTTGTCAGAGAGTTTTAGAAGCATGGCTATAGCATCAGATTCTGATTCTGGCTTCCCAAAAATCTTATCTCCTAAAACGACAATAGTATCAGCTGCAAGCACTGGAAAAGAACGCATATCCTCAATAATGACCTTGCGAACACCTTCCTGACATTTCAATACTGATAATGCTCTAACATTTTCTTGAGGAGAGTTAGAACTGTTAATATTTTCGTCAACCTCGATATCGATGATTTTATGTTCGACACCAACTTGCTGCAAAAGCTCAGTTCTTCTCGGTGATTTGGAGGCTAGGTAGATCATCTATTACAATTTTAACAGGAGAACAATATGACCAATCAAAATAAAAGAGTAATTTTAGTAACAGGAGCTAGCAGGGGAGTAGGTAAGGGTATTGCTGAAGGAATGGCGCGAAAGGGAGATATTATTATTTGTGCCGCCAGAAGCCAAAAGAAAGGATCAACCGTCCAACAATTTGGCTTTGAGATTCAAAGCAGTCTTGATGAAACGGTTGAAAAGATTAATGAAAAGGGTGCTAATGGCACCGCCTATCCAATTGATCTCAACAATCATAAAGAAATTTTAAAATTATCTAGCTATATTAAAAAAGAGTTCGGTCAGCTAGATATTCTTGTTCACTCAGCCTGCCAGATTCATGATGATCTTGTCCAGCCTAAACCCTATTGGGAAAAATCTGTTGATCTTTGGTCTGTGATGGATGTTGGACTTAAGTCTAATTACTTGTTATCACATGCATTGACTCCATTGATGATTGAAAGCAAGGGCAAGCTCATAGTTCAAATTTCTTCTCATGGAGCCATGTGCTATATGCACGGGCCCATATATGGTGCACAAAAAGCTGGCATAGATAAAATGGCATTCGACATGGCCTATGATCTTAAGCCCCATGAAATTTGTTCATTATCTCTCTGGTCAGGAATAGTAAAAGATGAGAAAACTCAGAAGGTCAGTGAAATGCATGGAGAGCAATATGCAGAGTTTTTGAAGGGTGCTGCCAGTCAAGAATATGCCGGTTTGGTGATAAACCAGCTATATGATGATACAAAACTTATGGACTTGTCTGGTAAAACAATATTGGCTGCAGAGGTTGGAAGCCAATACGGAGTTGAAGATATAGATGGCTGCACTCCTAAGAGCGATAGAGAAACGCTAGGTGGACCTAGAGATTTTTCAGAAGCAGTAGTTTATTAATTAGACTTTTTCGCCGCGAGATCTCATGTCTTTGAGAACCTCATCAATGCCTTTTTTATCTATGATGCGCATACCTTTAGTAGATAGCTTCAGAGTTACGAATCTGTTTTCTGACTCGACCCAAAATTTATGTGTATGGAGGTTAGGAAAGAACTTCCTTTTCACTCGGTTATTCGCATGGGAAACGTGATTACCGCTTTGTGGCATCTTCCCTGTTACTTGGCATACTTTACTCATAGAAACGCGATTTTATAGGACATAGAGAGTCTTAGCAAGATAGAATTAACAAGAATGAAAAATTTATTTTTACTTAGGCATGCTAAATCTAGTTGGGAAAATGCAGCACTTGGAGATTTTGACCGTCCTTTATCTAAAAGAGGAATATCGAATGCAATTCTATTGTCTAAATACATACAAAAACAAAGCATTTCATTTGATCTTGTTATATCCAGTCCAAGCGAAAGAACACAATCAACTCTTGATCTAGTGTTGAGCTCTCTTGATCCCATTCCAACAACCACTTTAAAAGAGTCCCTTTATCATGCATCAGCATCAAGTCTCTCCCAGTTAATTAAAGAGCAAAATGATGAGATAAACAATTTACTGGTCATAGGACATAATCCCGGCCTGCATGCTCTTACAGAGTCACTAACCAATGAATCCATTGTTAAATTTCCAACCTGTGCTTTTGCAAAAATTACTAATTTTAATCATTGGAAGGATATAGATGCTGGTATATTGAATCTCGAATCATTAATTATCCCCAAGGAACTCAAACATGATTGATTTAAAAGTTAAAATCCTTAATCCGCTTATTGGTGACTCTATTCCATTGCCAGAATATTCTACAGAAGGCTCGGCCGGTTTAGATTTGAGAGCATGCGTTGAAGAAAGTTTTACGCTAAAGCCTCAAGAGTGCAAATTAATTCCTTTAGGTTTTTCTATTTATATTGAAGACCCAACTCTATCAGCTTTGGTGATCCCAAGATCTGGCCTAGGTTCAAAATATGGCATTGTGATGGGCAACTTAGTGGGATTAATTGATTCTGATTACCAGGGTGAGCTTAAAGTGCCTCTTTGGAATAGATCGACAGAAGATTTTCTAGTAACCGGTGGCGATAGAATTGCTCAGATGATTTTGGTGCCAATCAAGCAAGCTAAATTAAGAGTAGTAGAGGATTTTTCTGAAACAGAAAGAGGGGTTAAAGGATTTGGCAGTTCTGGGATTGAGTAAGAGCTTATTTGTCTTCTTCGCTTTCTGACTCAGAGTCAACTTCTGTCTCGGCAGTTTCCTCAGCTTCGTCGGCAGGGGTCTCTTCAATCACAACATCAGCTTCAGCCTCTTCAGCGTTAGTTTCCTCAGTCACTTCTTCAACAGGAGCTTCTTCTACAACTTCTACAACTTCTTCAACAGGAGTCTCCTCAGCTTTAGCCTTCTTCAACAGGAGCTTCTAATACTTCTTCTACAACTTCTTCAACAGGAGTCTCCTCAGCCTTAGCTTCAACTTTTTTAGCTGCAGGCTTGGAAGCGCCGCCAGCTCCAAAACGATCTTGGAATTTCTTCACTCTTCCGCCAGAATCAAGCATCTTTTGCTTTCCGGTATAGAATGGATGACATTTAGCACAAACGTCCAATGATAAATTATCTTTTAATGTACTCATGACGGGCAGTACGTTGCCACAGCTACAAGTAGTAGTTATTTCTTGATAATTGGGATGTATGTCTGTTTTCATAATAAAATCAAATTTGGATGAGCACTATACCAAATACAGTTACGTTTACAAACACATATGAGTAAATTTTTTTACAATGTAGCTATAGCTGTTCCGCTAAGACAAGCCTTTACCTATCACTCAAACCAAAGCATTACTCCAGGTACTAGGGTGGCCGTAAAATTTGGCAGAACGAATAAGCTGGGCATTGTGACCGAAGTTATCAGCAACACTGATATTAAAACCAAACCCATTCATATGGTGCTGGATGATTTACCAGTATTTAGCAAATTAGAACTAAAAATTTTTAAATGGGCGTCTGACTATTATTTGCATCCAATTGGTGAAGTTATAGGTGCCTTTTTGCCTTCAAATCTCAGGCAAACAAAAAATATTATTGAGGTTGAATCCATAAATGACAGAAAAAAAATTATAGAAAAAAATTTAGACTTTAAAACAGTACTGAATTCTGAACAGATTAAAGCTGTAGAATTTTTGAACAACCTTAAAGGATTTTTGCCGACTCTTTTATATGGAGTTACTGGTTCAGGCAAGACAGAAGTTTACATAAGGTGTATTTACAAACAATTATTAAACAATAAATCAGTTTTAGTTTTAGCTCCTGAAATTGCTCTAACGCCTCAACTTGAGAGCAGGGTGAGAGATCAATTTGGAGATTTGGTAGGGATTTACCATTCCAAAATGACGCCATCTGCTCGATATAAAACTTGGAAAAAATTTCGCAGTGGTGAGATTAAAGTAATTATTGGCACACGCTCTGCTGCAATGATGCCAGCACCTAAGCTTGGGCTCATTATTGTTGATGAAGAGCATGACGCTTCATACAAACAACAAGAAGGTTTTAAATTTTCTGCAAGAGACATTGCAATTAAAAGAGCCCAGATAATCAAAATTCCAATTATCCTTGGCTCAGCAACTCCCTCTTTAAGAACACTTAAGCTGGTTAAGGAAAAAAAGTTTCAAACTATCAGCCTAACCAAAAGAGTTACCCAAAAGAGTCCGCCAAAATTTACTATCCTCGATATTAATGATGTGAAGTTAGTTAGCGGCTTAGCCCCTCACGCAATAGATGCTATACGTCAAACTTTAAATCAAAAAAAACAAGCCATGATATTTATTAATCGTCGCGGGTTTGCGCCGCAATTTATATGTTCTTATTGTGAGTGGAAAGCAATGTGTAATAGTTGTGATTCAAGCCTAGTATTCCATCATCAAGCCGCACGATTAATTTGCCATCGTTGTGACTCAGCTTTTGGTGTCCCAGTTAACTGTCCAAGCTGCTCTAAGATGCAACTATCTTTTGTCGGCACAGGGACAGAGCAACTGGAAGAAACCCTAAGGGAACTTTTTCCCAACACATCTATTCATAGAATGGATCGAGACTCGACAATAAAAGCGGGCTCCTTGGAAACAATACTTTCAGGAATCAATGATTCTGAAACAGGTATTCTTATAGGCACACAAATGCTAATTAAGGGGCACGATTTTCCAAATTTAGAGTTGGTTGTAACTGTAGATGTTGATCAAGGCATCACAAGTTTAAATTCATCTGCTGTCGAAGAAATGGGACAACAATTAATTCAGGTGGCTGGAAGGGCGGGACGCTCCAATGGGAATGCAACTGTCTTAGTGCAATCTCGATATGTTAATGACCAAAATTTATTACAACTCAAGAGTGGAAACTATATAAACTTTGCTAAATCTTTGATGGAGCAACGCCAGGCAACAAATCAACCTCCATACTCCTTCGAAGCTGTGATTAAGGCTTCATCTCCTAAAGCTCAAACTAATATAGAAATGTTAAGTTATACGAAGCAATTTATAGACACCAGCAAGTGCATGCTTATTGGTCCCATTCCAGCCATGCAATCTAAAGTTAGGGGTTCATATCACCATCATTTGGTTATTCAGGCTGATACAAGAAGCAGTTTAAATAAACTTCTAGTTCATTTAGTAGATTCACTTACTAAAGATAAAAACAATATCTCCAAGAAGGTTCGTTGGAGCATAAATGTTGATCCCCTTGAGTTTTAAATATCAAAAGTTTGGCCTACCAATTTCTCTGATAAGTCCCAAAGCTTGTGTGCTTCTTCAAGGTTTTTGGAATAAGTTGATGACTTAGCTATTTTTGAGTCAACAAAGTATTCACCCGTCACGCCATCATCTTGCTTGGTCGCAAGGTAGATAATGCTTTCAGCTCCTTTTAATGGTGATCTAAAGAAGGGTCTTAGCATTAATCTCAGAGGCTTGCTATACCAAGCTTTATTCTGACTTCCAAGGGAAGTATTAACTCCTCCTGGATGAATAGCATTAACAGAAATATTGTCTGTTGAGAGTTTGATGGCCAGGTATCTTGTAAAAAGCAAGTTAGCAAGCTTCGATTGGCCATATGGCCTGAGACCGTGCCCAAAATTATTTTTAAAATTGATATCTTCCCATTGAATTTCTTTTACAAATGAATGAGCGGCAGAAGAGACGTTCACAATCCTTGTCTCATCATCACTCTTTAATTTTTGAAGCAGTAGATTTGTAAAAAGAAAATATCCAAGGTGATTAACTGCGAATGTATTTTCAATGCCTTCGCCAGTTTCATGATAAGAAGTATTGACAACACCGGCATTGTTGATGAGGACATCAATATTTGCACACAAATCATTAATTTCATTGGTGCATTTTTTAATGGAATCTTGGTCTGAAAAATCACAATATACTGAATGGATTTGAGTATTTGGAGATATATCCTTGATTTCTGCAAGAAGCTCATCTGCAAGGTTTTGATTTCTATAGGTAAACAATAGTTTTGGATTTTCTTTAGACAGTTCAATAGCTGCAGCTTTACCAATACCATTGGTAGCTCCAGAAATGACGATCGTTTTATTATTTAGATTCCACATTAGATAGAAATTTGAATTATTTGACCTGGGTAAATACTCTTATTCTTTAGGTTATTCCAATTGATAATTTCATCAATGGTAACACCAAAACGCACGGCAATCTCTGAGATTACATCACCTTTTTGAATCTCATACTCAACATATTTTGGAAAAGATGCCATAAAAGTATTTGGTTTTGGCTTTTCTTTAAAATAATTATGTATTCCTAAAAAGATACTTCTGGCTATCATTCTTCTTCCGGCTTTGCCCTCTAATCTTTTAGCATCATCAGGGTTTGAAATAAAACCCGATTCAATGAGAACCGATGGGATATCTATTGATTTTAAGACTCTGAAATCTGCAAATTCTACGTTGGGTTTATGCATTTTGGTATAGGGATCTTTTTTTAATTGCTCCAATATTTTTTTTGCTAAAATGACGCTGTTATCTATTTTGGCTTCATACGCTATTTGATAAAGAGTCCTAGCTGCATCTTCATCAAAATCTCTTACATCCAACTTACCAATCTTTGAGTTTACCTCTGGACTGGAGGTTAATTTATTTTTTGAAAGGGTTTCAGCTGTAATTGAGGACGCTTCTTCTGACCAGACATATACAGATGCACCTTTAACAGATGTAAGTCTAAATCCATCAGCATGAACAGAAACAAACAAATCGGCACCCAGTTTTCTAGCATTTTGATATCTATCATCTAAATCTACATATCGATCATCGGGCCTGATCATGACTGGCTTATACCCATAAGTATTTTTTAAAGTACGCTCTAATTCTTTAGCAATTAAAAGTGTTACATCTTTTTCTAGTATGTTCTTCCCAACTGCTCCTGGATCTCTTCCACCATGACCCGCATCAATTGCCACAATAATATCTCTTAAATTTTTAGAGATTTTTTGATCTCTTTTAATTTCAAGTATTAAATCAATACGATCTTTGTGTTTTACTTGCCAAGGCTTTTTCCAATAAACAGACCCCTTTAAGTCAATCACAATGCGGACAGTATTTCCAACTTCACTGGCTCTTATCAATCTTATAGGATGAAATGATTCGGATTTTATTGGCTCTTTCAAAGAAGTTTCCTTGAGGTCAATTACTATTCTTGATGGATCATCTAAGGCATAAGAATTAATTAATGCAATCTTATCCAGATGAAATACTATTTTTAAATTTCCAGATTCAAGTTCAGAAATATTGCTGAAAGAGACTTTGTTAGAAGCTTCAGCTGTTAGGGTAAAAACACAGAAAATTCCAAGCAGAAATTTAAGATTAATTAGTTTCATAATAAGCTTTAATACTAGATTCAATCTCAATATGCTTGCATTTTATTGAGGCATGTCTTGCCATATGATCATGATCTAGATTGATTATAACGTCGACATCTCTATCTGTCTGAAGATTTTCTGGCCACTCAATAAAAATAATTTTTTGCATGTCAGTCTTTCTATCAAGGTTTAATACTTCTACATCTTCAAGGGAATTTATTCTATATAAATCAACATGCAATAAGAGCTTTCTATCTATTTCATACTCTTCACATAGGGTATATGAAGGACTGGTCACCACATCTGTCCAATTTAAATGCTGAAGAATACCTCTTACCAAAGTTGTTTTTCCAGCGCCTAAATTACCATTTAAATGAATTTCAAAATTTTTAAAATCATGATTTTTAATAGTATTCCCAATAGCTGAGCCCAAAAGCAATGTTCTGGATTCATTCTTTAATTTGAGTTTTAGCATTGAGGGTTAATTCAAGAATTTTCTTATATAAAATATCAGTTCACCAGCAGCCAGTCCTATTCTCCCAACATCTTTGACAAACTCTTTACCAGCAAGAGCATGAATTTCAACTCCAGTTTTTGCTGCATCAAATGGAGATAACCCCTGAGCAATTAATGACCCAATGACTCCAGAGAGAATATCACCAGAGCCTGCAACAGCTAATTCTGGCCCACCAGAGGAACAAAGGTAAACATCATTTTTGTTACAAACAATCGTTCCATTACCTTTAAGGACGATGATGCATCCATATTTTTCTTGCAGCGCTTTTGCTGATTTTATTCGATTTTTTTGAATTTCGTTGACCGAGATATTCAACATCTCAGCTGCCTCACCTGGATGAGGAGTGAGCACCGTTTCGCTAAGAAGCTTTATTTTAGAAAAAGCCTTATGGCTTAGTAATCTTAGAGCGCCAGCATCTAAAAGAGTGGGGATGTTGTTGTTAGCAACATGGACAAGTAGCTTATATAGTATTTGTTCCGACCAGTAGTTTTTAAACATTCCAGGCCCCGCAACAACTGCATCAGGCCAGTCTAAATTAGCTTCTATGTCTTGAGCATTGTCAGCCCCAAATACCATCACCTCAGGATTTCTTGCTAAGCTTGCAGAGACGTGAGACTTTCTAGTGAGTAGCTTTACAAGCCCAGCGCCAGTTTTCAGTCCAGACTCTGAAGACATAATTCCGGCACCCCCAAAGCCTTCATCCCCAGCAATTATCAAAAGTTTGCCATGATCTCCCTTATGAGAATTTTCTCTTCTTTTGGGAATATTCATCTTAATATCCTCAAAAGAGAGTTCGTTCACTGTTGGGCTTACATTTTCTTCCATACCAAGTCCGAGATCTTTTAATATTAGCTTGCCACAATAATTCTTACCTTCATTGATTCGCTGTCCAAGTTTATAACCGATAAAAGTAATTGTTTTATCTGCATTAAAACATGCTTGAGATATTTCTCCAGTATTACTCTCAAGTCCTGTTGGCACATCTATGGCTACTTTAGAATCAAACTTATTACAGTCAGATAAAATTTTCTCTAACTTGCTCCCCAAATCTATTCTTCCACCTATTCCAAATATCGCATCCACAACAACGGTGTTACTGGAAATATCTTTTAGCATTTTTGCATTAATAAATTCTGCACCTTTGGTCGCTTTAAATGCATGCTCGCACAAGGGAGATTTTCTTACATCATCTAGCACATCTAAAAATTTGACACGTTTTTTTAACTCAATTAAACCAATGCCAATGAAATATCCGTCACCACCATTATTGCCAGGCCCACATAAAATTAAAAATTCTGATGTTGGATAATCTTTGTTTAATATCTCAACAGATTGCTTAGCAGCCTCCATCATTGCATGCAGGTCATCACCTTCCTTGATAAAAGAATTTTTCTCAAAAGCTTTGACCTGCTCAGCAGTATAAATACTATTCACTAAGAAAAAGATTTCCTTCTGCTATTCTGTCTGAATGATATGAACCAATCCACAAGGACCCATCGTGTGGCAAACCAACAGTTCCGACCCCCATATTTTTGCCCTTAAATTTATAGGACTCAACCAATGAAAGATCTAACAATGATAATTTGTTAACTGAAAAAGGAAGCGTGCAATTAACCGCCTCTCCACATCCTAACGATTCTGTAACAGAATGATCATGGTTGGTAACCCATGCAAAACCATCTTGAATAACTACATTATCAGGCGAATTGTGTTCATAGATTCCTAGTGGTTGTTTTGAATTTAAATCAAAAAGAATACTTTTATCCCCTAAGTTGTAATTCACTATTAGGTTATTATTTTTTTGATCTAATGCAATGCCATTTGGGAAAGATCCAGCCGTATACATAAGCTCTTCAAATTTATTATCCTGAGTCCATTTAACAGCCATTCCTGTATCTGATTTAGCAAACACATTCCACAATGCGCTGATCATAGAGAAGTCAGAGTCAAACATATGAGAAGCATAAAAGTTTCCGGATGCATCTAAGGACACGTCATTGAAATAATATTGGCCATCAACATCAATGCAGCCTTTCCACTCAAGTGCCCAGCCATCTTTTTTTATCAGCTCAAACATCTCTATGCTTTCATTGGGATAGTGACTGACAACTGCAAGTTGGAGCTTTCCATCCTCTCTTTGCACCAAATCAATGCCATGAGGACCAAAGGGAACGTTCGGATCTCTGGAGCATTCATCGGAACCCCATTCATTTTCTCTAAAAGTAATCCTTGCGTTAGATTTGGTTTTATCTTTTATATTAAAAAAGCTTAATTTACCAGATGTCATCTCAACCAATGGCGCCATTCCACCAAACTCAGCAACGATTAAAAAATTTCCATCTGGGGTAAGAGCCAAATCCTCAGGATTCATAAAATTACAATAGACTTTAAGCTCCTCATTATCCTCGCATCCACTCAAGGGCTCGATTGTGTTTTCATTTACGGACCACAAAAGCGAAATGACACCCAATGTCAGTGCCCCCAAAATAACCATTGATATTTTTTTCATTCTTTTTCTATCCACGCTTCTAAATAATTATTTATATAAGAGATTAGTTCTAATGGAGAATCGAGCGGAACATGGTGAGCCGCATCTTCAATTACTTCGACTGTCATAGAGTCTTTAAAAGCCTCTTTAATATATTTCATTATTTTTGATTCTAATAATAGGCTTTTACCCCCAGCGATAAAAAGTGCAGGGCATTTAAATTTAAATTCATAATTATGAAGTCGTCTAAGAGTGGCAAAAAGCTTGTCATCAAACCTCCATCTCCAGCCTTCTTCAACATTTAAAATTGAGTGCTCTGCTATATATCTAAGATACCAACCGTTGTCACAGTTTTGAGGAGGCATCAGTCTAAATCTTTCTATGATTGAAACCTTATCTGGATAGTATTTGATTCTTCGAAGCGGACCAGTGCTTTGATGTTTATCATAGTCATAAGTCGGAGGGCGAATAGGAGAATCAATCATCACAACTCCATGAAATAGGTCTTGAAATTCACTTGCCATAAATCCTGCAACATGCCCGCCTAAAGAATGGCCTACTAGATAAACTTTTTGGTTACCGTGAACAATTTTTTCCTGATGAATAATTGCGATTAATGCATCGCTGAAGTCCTCAAAATTATATGCATTTCTATGATCAGACTCACCCATCCCAGGAAGATCTGGAGCAATTATAGAAAATTTGTTACATAAAAGTGGTGCAATTGGGTCCCACCATTGCTTATGAGCACCTGTACCATGAATAAGAATAATAATGTCTTGAGCATCTTTCCTATCCCAGACTTGATAGGCAACATTACCAAGCGGATGATTGAGGTTTTCTTTTCTGGGGCTTTGAGATATAGCTGAATGGAACCAGTCTGGGGCATCTTTAATATCAGTTGCAAGTGAATCTGTGATTTCCATTAAGTTGTATTCTAAAGGATAATAAAACACCATACTATTGATATAAATTATGACAACACCCATTAAACCAGCAGCAACAGTTATTTTAATGCGAGAGGTTCAAGAAGGTGGTCTTGAAATATTTATGGTTAAGAGAAGCAGCAGACCACCCTTTGGAAGTTTGTACGTTTTTCCAGGCGGGAAATTAGACCCTGAAGACTCTGAATATGATTTATATCGACATTGTGAAGGAATGGAAGATGCAGAAGCCTCAAGATGGCTTGGGGTTGAGAAAAACGGGCTGGCTTTTTGGATTGCATGCATTAGAGAGTGCTTTGAGGAAGTCGGAGTGCTGCTTGCAAATCCCGAAAATTCTATTATGCAGGATGCACAAAGACTTGGTAAGTTAAGAAAAGAACTCAACAATAAAGACACTACTTTTAAAGATATCTGTGTGTCTGAATCTTTGAACTTAAGAGTTAAAAATATTGTGCCTTGCGCGCACTGGATTACTCCAGCAATTGAACCAAAAAGATTTGATACTAGATTTTTTCTTGCCAAGGTTAATGCCAAGCAATTAGCTAGCCATGATGGTTTTGAATTAACTGAGAGTTTTTGGGTTAAACCTATTGATGCTCTAAATAAATTAAAAAATGGAGAAATGAATATGATTCTTCCAACCATAAAAAATATTGAAAAATTAGCTGAATTTTCCTCTAGCGCAGAAGCCTTTAATTATTTTGAAAGCTTGGGAGACGAAGCAATTCCTCCAATACTTCCCAAATTTATTAAAAGAGATGGTGAGTGGGTTGGCTTTCTTCCTGGAGAGGAGGGATATGACAATGTCTAGAGCATTTATTGAAAGAGTTACAGCCTCTAATGGCAGTGTGTTTACTGGTCCAGGAACAAACAGTTATCTAATTGGCAATGAAGATATTACACTTGTAGATCCAGGACCAAAAATTGATGCGCACATAGAACACTTAATTAATCTTGGCCAGGGAAAAATTAAACGCATTTTAGTTACCCACACTCATCGAGATCATTCCCCTGCAGCTAAAGTTCTAGGAGAAATGCTTGAGGTTCCCTTGATGGGTCGATTGCTTGAAAAAGATGACTCCCTTCAAGATAGAACTTTTAAACCCGATCGTATTCTTGAGCATGGAGATTTAATTAAAACTGATGAATACACAATAGAGACGGTTCACACTCCTGGCCATGCCTCAAATCATTTATGCTATTTAATTCAAGAGGAAAAAGTGATGCTTACAGGAGATCATATTATGAATGGTTCCACGGTTGTCATTGCTCACCCCGATGGCTCTATGAAAGATTATTTGAGCTCTTTGGAGTTATTGCGGAATTATAATTTTAATAAAATAGGCCCTGGTCATGGTGATTTTCTGGAAGATCCAATGTCCGTAGTCGATTGGATCATTGACCATAGGCTAGAACGGGAAAGAAAAGTGATCTCCAAGCTAAAGTTATTTTCGACTGTTACTTCTGAAGATTTAGTAATCAGCGTCTATGATGATGTTGACCCAAAACTTCATCCTATTGCAATTTGGAGTCTGGAAGCTCACCTATACAAATTGCTTGAAGATGGAACAGCAGCTTTTAATTCATTAAATAAAACCTGGTCATTGAAATAGAATAAATGTTTGCTTTCATTCTCGGATGCTTGTATTTAATTTCAGCCCTCATCATTCTTTTTTTGATAAAAGAGAAGTTTAATATTTTTGGATTTATTTATAATCCAAACAACAGAAAGTTTTTAGTAATTTTTGATACCCCATTTTTGCTCCTAAGCTTTGCAGCAATTATCGAAGAAGCTCATTGGTTTGTTTTGGTAATATTTTTTATGCATGCGCTTAATACCATGACGCTCTTAATTAAACCTGATATTTTTTATAATTCGAAAGGAGAAATGCAGTTCATGGAAGAGGAACCCCTTAATAATTATTTGGTAATAATGACTTCTGTAGTTGGAATAGGGTGTTTATTAGTTAGCTATTTTTAAATTTACTTTATTAGCAATTAAATCCTCAACCACGCCCGGATCAGCTAAAGTCGAAGTATCACCAAGATCATTAAACTCACCATCAGCAACCTTCCTTAGAATCCTTCGCATGATTTTTCCGGATCTAGTCTTTGGCAGTCCTGG
>Ga0206131_10005517_pt1 | contig 13315 bp, 10 predicted proteins | sample Helgoland_Spring_FD_148636 | JGI IMG/M metagenome (GOLD analysis project Ga0206131, IMG submission 148636) | Pelagic subsurface seawater microbial communities from Kabeltonne, Helgoland, North Sea - Helgoland_Spring_Bloom_20160517_1 | ecosystem: Environmental > Aquatic > Marine > Epipelagic ...
AAGAAAATTAGACAAAGCAGACCTACTCGTTAATGAACTGTCTGCCCTAGTGTCTGATTTGCGCGGTCATACCCGCCGAGTGCAAAGGGACATTGACGAGAGTTACTGAACATTCCTCAAGGTTATCATGCCCTTTTTAAGTGCCCCTTAAGTGCCCCTTAAGTGCCCATTGGGTACATAATAACAATAGGCGATTGATGACCTGTTATGATTTGATGGCATTTCCTAACCCTCCGACACCAACAAACCTATGAAAACACTCATTTTCAATGGCTTATAAAGAATATCTCAGTTGTAATCGTTTGACCCAATTATTCAACGGGTCTATTTGGTATATACGTTGATACCTGAAAAAGTCATCAGATACCCTATTCTCCAAAACCCTAATTGTTAAACTCTGCCAAGGTTATTTACCTTAAAATTAAGGTTAAAGTACACTTTTGCTCTGGCAGTGAGTTATTTCCAATCCAAACAATATGAATAAAAATATCTCTTAAAAAGCAAACGATTGCATATTTTTAGTCTAAAAGTGCAACCATATTCGCCCAGTCATGCTTTATAAAATTACGCTTTAACAGCTAGTAGTTACATATTTAAGTCTGCATATACGAATCAACCCCGCTTTCATCCCAAATGTCCCCAAAAGATCCTGTGAGGTATTATAATGTTAATCAGACTGAGTTTCATGGCTCTAATAACACATAGAGCATTGTTTTTTATAGCTTAAATTAATTTTATAAAATTACACACTTACTAGTTAAGAGCTTTTTATCATTATTACAGCAGACAAAATCCTGTAATTAATAAAATAAAGACAACCTGAAATTTAAAGCTGATTTTTAATTGACTGAAAAAAGAATATGTGTTCCTATAAGGAATGCAATCGATTGCATATAAAAATACAAATAAATTAGGTAACCATTATGACTACAAAATCTACCCTCGTAGCCACGCTCGGTACTGCTGTATTAGCCGGCACGTTAAGCATGAGCTCACTAGCAGCGTCAATTGTGTCGTTTAACGGCCCAGCAGGCGAAGCCTACATCGGAAAATTTATCAAAGGTATTAAAGCCACTGCAGAATTAAAAGGCTTCGATATCAAGGTATATGAAAACCAGTTTAATCAAGCAGAACAAGACCAGCAGGTTCAGCAAGTTTTGGCGACCGGCCAGTTACCTGATGTTTTTATTTGGTGGCCTTCTGATGCCGTAGCAGGCTTAGGTTCGTTGCGTGCTATGCATAAGACAGGCGTACCTGTTTTAAAGATTAACCAACTACCAAATGACCAAGACAAAAAGTACATCTTTGGTTATGCAGGCCCAGATGATCGTTTACGCGCTCGTAACGCTGGTGTAATGATGGTACAAGCTGCCAAAGAGAAAAAAGCAGCTGGAGGCACAGGATTCAACGTGGTTGCACTAACGTACCCACAATCATACGGTGGCTATGGTCTTTCAATGGACGCTTTTAACGCAGCCATTGAAGGTTCAGATCTAAACCTAATTGGTGAAGTTGACGAAGGTTTCGGTCAAGCTAATGGTTACAAAGGTGCGGCCAAACTTGTTGCTAAACTAAAAGACCAAGGCATTGACTTTGTATATGGTATGGATGACGCCATTTTAACTGGTGGTCTTAAAGCTCTTGAAGAAGCTGGCTACAATATGGGCGAAGATGTAATCGCTGTTGGCACAGTATGTAACGGTGACAAGCAATTGTTGGAAGAAGGTAAGCAATACGGTACTACGTTGCAGTCTCCTCTGCATGAAGGTCAGTTGGCTATCAAGCTAGTTGAAGAGTATCTTGCTACTGGTAAGCTTGCAAACTACATTAACTTTACACCTAACCCACCAATCACCAAGTCCAACATGGACACCGTGGCATTGAAAGGTTATGACGGTAAGGTATACGCTATCGAAGAGCTTTGCTCTGGTGCTTGGAATTAAGCAGACGGGTTAACGCCTGTTAGTGTTTGAATCAAAGCGCCCAGTGGGGCGCTTTTTTTAATATTTTTTTAAACAAAAGTGACGTTTAAAACGTCCTCAAAATGGTTTATTTTCTGTGCTTAGGTATGCCTAAACTCAAGTAATAAAGTCATTTTATGCAAGACTAATCCAACAAGGATCTATCGATATGACTAATGCTCCATGGCTTGAGCTAAAGGGGATACAACGGCATTTTGGCTCCATCAAAGCACTCCGAGGTGTTGATATCAAAATTAACCGAGGTGAAGTCTTGGGCTTGGTTGGGGAAAATGGCGCAGGTAAATCTACCTTAATGAAAATCATGAGTGGCTTTGACAATGGTTTCACCGGCGATGTGTTCGTTGATGGGAGTTTAGTCGAACTGGGCTCTCCCAATAAAGCGCAAGCACTGGGCATAGCTATCGCTCAGCAAGAGTTAAGCTTAATCCCTACCCTTTCTGTTGCAGAAAATATTTTTTTAGGCGGCAACCATGGTCCCACCATCGCTTCCTTAAGTACGCTAAGTAATTTGGCTAGGCCATTTTTAGATGAGGTTGGCCTTAATGATATCGATCCCAAAATGCGGGTGCACAGGCTTTCGGTAGGTGAAAGTCATCTTGTTGAAGTCGCTCGTTTAGTGGCTCATAAACCTCAATTACTCATTCTTGATGAACCAACCGCTGCATTAAGTGAAACAGACAGTGAACGCATACTTAATATGGTCAATCGCCTTAAAGAGAATGGTAAGTCTGTTATTTATGTATCCCATCGATTGGATGAAATATTCAAAATTGCTGACCGTGTCACCGTTTTACGAGATGGCGCTAGTCAAGCTACGAAACTCGCCTCTGAGTTGGATGTGCCTAATTTAGTAACATTAATGTTGGGCCGTGAATTAAGTGACATGTTCCCGCCTAAAAATCTAGATCGGCAAGGCACATCCGCCTTTAAAATTTCTGACCTTTGGCCTGATGGTTTGTTGAGTCCCATTTCGTTTAGTGTGAACAAGGGCGAAATATTAGGCCTAGCTGGACAGTTAGGCAGTGGCGCTGGTGAAATTTTAGCTGCTATTGCAGGCTCCCACCCAGTTCGGGGGGGGTTAATTACTGATATGTCTAGTGGCCAATCTTTTTTACCTAAGTCGTCTAAAATTGCAATAAGTCATGGTATAGCCTATTGCTCACCAGACCGAAAGCACGATGGTTTATTTTTAGGCCGACCAATTTCTGAAAACTTAACCTCACCTAATCTAAAACGCATCTCACTAAAAGGCATTCTCAATACTAGTAAAAGCGATAGTCTCAGTGCAGATATTGCTGAATCCTTTACTATAGACCCCAGTCGCCTACCCCATGAAGCATCAGTTTTAAGTGGTGGTAACCAACAAAAAGTAGCATTGGGCAAGTGGCTTTCCATTAATCCTGGACTAATACTCGTAGACGAGCCTACTCGTGGTGTAGATGTTGGCGCCCGTGCAGAAATCTATCAAAAGCTTGTAGAGCTTGCAGAATCAGGGGTGTCTATCATCGTGGCTTCTACTGATCTACTTGAAATATCTGAACTTCCTAGCCGTGTGCTCACCTTTTACAAAGGTGCATTAACCAGTGAACTTGAGGGTAGCAAGGTGAACACTGACAACATTCTCAAAGAAATCACCAAACCAGAATCATTCCTACAATTAGCAGGAGACGCATCATGAGTGCTGCTGCAGACAGCAAACGTTCAGCCAGTTTTAGACAAAGCACGGCTTTAGCCATACTCAAACAAAACGGCCTCAATATATTTTTAGCTATTATTGCTTTGGTGTTTATTGGCTTTGCCATTACGACACACAATTATTTGACCTTATTTAATATAAAAACCATCGTGCGTGACGCCGCTTTGGTAGGCATCATGGGAATTGGACTTACCTTTGTTACTTTATCTGGCAATTTCTTTTTACTTTCCATGAAGGAAACTGCAGCCCTTTGCATTATTACTTTTGCCACTAGTATGTCGCATGACTATGGCTTCATCATTTCATTAGTAGGAGCATTAGCAGTAGCCATGGTTTCTGGTGGTTTACAAGGTTTGCTAATTGGTAGAGGAGGCAACCCAATAGTGGTGACCCTAGGTGCAGCAGGTATTTTATATGGCATTGCCAGTTGGTGGAGTGATAATTTAGTCATTTCTTTTCGAAGACCCAATGACGCTGAATGGCTGGGTACTGGCTCGGTAATGGGTATACCTAATATCACCATTACTTTTATTGTCATCGCTATCCTAGCCGAACTCGTGCTGCGCAAAACGAGCTTTGGAAGGCAGGTATATTTGATTGGCGCCAATCGTGCAGCTGGCAAAGCTACGGGCCATGAAAACAGAAGCATGGCGATTAAGGTATGTATGATCGCATCAGTTTGCTGTGCCATTGTAGCTGTGGCTTTTTCTGCACAGATGTCCAGCGCCCAAGCTAATTACTTTTCCTCCGAGTTTGGTTCTAGTGGTGACTTTACTATTTTAGTTATTGCAACCGTAATGGTGGCCGGTAATTCTATTATGGGTGGCTATGGTTCTACTTTGAGAACCAGTTTAGGTGCTGTCTTTATCTCAGCTGTTGATAACATGATGGTGCTTCAGGGCTATAACAGTGGACCACGGGTTCTTTCTGTGGGACTTATGATTGTATTCAGTATTTTAGTATTTGCTTACATACGCAGAGACAACCGCTCTGAGGGTTAATAATATGACATTTTTCAACTTCAAAAAAATCACCAGCAACGACCCTGACTTGACCTTCGCAATACTCTTGTCAGCTTTGGTGTTCGCTTTTTTCTCTCTTTATGAACCTTTATTTTTTAATATAAATACCGGCTTTGCCATCATGGAGCGATTTGCTGTTTTGGGCTTAGTCGGTTTGGCCTTAACCTTATGTATTATTGCTGGAGAAATTGACCTTTCTATTGGTTCTAATGCGGCCTTGTCAGCAGTAATCGTAGTGAGGTTAACAGATTCAATTGGTGCACCTAACGCCATCTTGATAGCTTTAGCTTTGGCCACAACGATTGGTTTAATCCAAGGCTTTTTTATCGCTTACCTAAAGGTGCGAGCGATCGTCTTAACTGTGGGTACCCTGATGCTCTTGCGGGGCATCACATTATTTGCAGCAGATGAAAAAACCGTTATGTTAACTGACTTCGATATTCCTGATTTTATTCAGGAAAAGATATTTTATATTTTTTCACCTGCGTCCTTCTTAGTACTTGGACTATTTGTACTTGTGGCTTTGTTTATGCGTTATACAAAATACGGCCGAGAGGTTTACGCGATAGGTGGAGCACGCAAAGAGGCTGTGGCTTCTGGGGTTAGTTTAAAGCGCCCGATGATGATTGTATTTGCCATCTCAGGTCTATGTGCTGGTATTGGTGGTGCAATTATTGGTTTACGCTCAGGCACAGCCCAACCTCTAGGATTACAATACTTGCTTTTGGCAGCCACGGTCGCGGCCTTTATTGGTGGCGTTAGTGTTTTGGGTGGCAAAGGTGGCGTAGTTGGTGCTTTTGTAGGTACTTTGACAGTCAACTTTCTCAATACTGGCTTAGTGTTCAACGTCACTCCAGCTTACATCGCACAAATGTATTTAGGGGGCCTGTTATTGGTCGTCATTTTGTTTCAGAACATGTCTAAAGTCTATGAAGACAAGCAACAAAGGCAACTTAAACTTGCTGACACTGATAGCTTCCGACAACGACTTTTAAAAAGTCTCAAAGCCTAATTAGGACTAAATCTGTCTCTGACTCGGGTATTATCAAGGAGAAAGATCAGGGAGAAAGATCAGGGAGAAAAATAGGAGTAATCAATCTGATCTACTGTCATAAGTTTATGCATATACTGACTTGTTAGCTTTACCCTAAATATATTTCCAGCTTGGTGCATGAGACACCAAACTGGAAACTGAAGAGGCCTTATAGTGCATGCAATACTCTCCTTTTTAGGTGGCAAATGTGCAATAATCGCGCCTAATTACAATTTACTGTCGTGGAGTTAATAGTTGAGTAGCCGAGTTCGTATTAAAGATGTAGCACTGCACCTAGGAATTAGTACCTCTACGGTATCTAGGGCTCTCAATCCTAAAACTAGTAACATGATTAGTAGTGACGTGGTGAGTAGAGTAAAACGTGCGGCAGATAAGCTGGGTTACACCATTGATTTTGCAGCAGCGAGTTTACGCAATCAGCGTACTTATACAGTTGGCGTCATTATTCCCGACATTCTCAACCCTGTATTCCCTCCAATCATTAAAGGCATCCAGGAATACCTGGCCAAACATGACTTTGTAACCTTCACTTTGTTTACTAATAATGAGCAAGATCAAGCCATTATCGAAATGCGAAAACTAGTATCTAGACGTGTAGACGGGGTGATCATCGCGAGTGCTTTCTTGCAGGATGCGAGTGTTAACTTGTGTATCGATAACAACCTACCCTTGGTCACAGTGAACCGTTCTATTAAAGATGGGCACTTGATACATCAAGTCATGGATGACGAAAATCACGGTATCCAACTGGCAATAGGACATTTGGTTGATCTGGGCCATACTCACATTGCTCATATTGCAGGACCACAAAATATATTGCAGGGCATCAAGCGCAAAGAAGCCTTTGTGCAACACTGCCAAGCTCGAAATATACAAGCCGATATTATTGACGCCACAGCTTTCACAGTTGCAGCTGGCAATGAGGCTGCTCAGCAGTTTTTAAGTACTCAGTGTGAGGCTACAGCCATTGTCGCAGGTAATGACTTGATTGCTGTGGGTGCCATCCAACATTTGTTAGCTAAAAATATAAATGTACCCAAACAAGTTTCCGTCGTGGGGTACAACGGCATGCCGTTCGCAGAGATGCTAAGTCCAGCTTTAACAACGATCGCTATGCCTGCGGAACAAATGGGCCAGCAAGCAGCTCGTTTACTGCTCAATGCAATAGAAGATCAAGGTGCCCCAAAACAAAAAGTCTTACTGGCTCCTAAACTTGAAGTACGAGACAGTACAGCCGCACCAAGAAAACAAACTTAAAGTGATTAAATGACACGAAAGCACTGCTGTTTTGAGTAGTCATTAAAAAGCTGAAAATTACAATAAAACAAAGCCATCATAGGTCAGTTTACAACCCGTTAAAAACAAGAAAAAATTGAAGATCCGATAGAACTTCTGGGCCGACACTCGCTTGTGTAAGTAATAACCTAAGCTCACACCAATAGGTGCCAAAGGCAAAAGCACCAATGAAGTTTGTAAGTTTTGACTGCCTAACTGTCCTAACCAGAAATAAGGTATGAGCTTCACATAGTTAGTGATTCCAAAGAACACAGCGCAGGTTGCCATAAACACTGTAGGATGTAACTTTTGGGGGACCAAATAGATGTTGACGGGTGGTCCTCCTGAGTGGATCCCAAAACTTGTGAAGCCACCAATAACTGACCAAAATGCACCCTTAATATAGTTTGGTTTTTGTTGGGTTGATGACTCTGACTTTAACCAAAAATTAAGTGCAAACACTAAGGCTAGACAACCAATTAGCAGACGCACATGGGCTTCATTTAGATAGCTAAAGGTTAAGCTACCTAACAGCACACCAACGAACCCGGCAGGCAACATGATGACCAAGTTAGAAACGTCCCATTGGCGCCAAAACTTGCGTATAGCAAACACGTCCATCACACACAATATAGGCAGCAAAATTCCCGCCGCTTGCATGGGACTGACCGCTAAAGCCATCAAAGGCACAGCAACGACACCGATAGCGTTACCAAACCCTCCCTTGGCCACACCAAATATAAGGATCGCAGGGACAGCAAAAAAATAAAATAGTGGATCCGTGATCATTTAATTACCCACCAGTTGATGACCCGCCAATAAACAACTCCGCAAACACAAAATGGGTACTATTAGTCATCAACAGGCTCAATTGGTTAGCTTACTTTAACAACAAGCATAGCAGCTAAGTAACTTTATATTTCTAATGAGTCTTTATTAGCGATGAGTACATCCTGTGACGCAACCACATGCAGTCGCTGCTGCGCTCTTTTTATTGACCACTGTAGTGCGCTTTAAACCATTGCGTCTTACGCCAATACCACCAGTAATGACTCGTTGTACCGGTAAACCCGTATCAGGGTCATGAGTGAGGGCTTGATCGTTCATTTTTTGAAACTGTTCAAAACGCCTTGATTCCTCGCCTGGACCTGTACCTATGGTTTGATAAATGTATGTTGGCATGTTTACTCCATAGTATGACTGTTAAATTCAGTTTGCTTTAAAGCACTCATCATGTGAGCGTATAGGGCGTTTATATATGTATGGCACGCGTATAAGCATCCAATACCGATTCGTGCATCGCTTCTGAAATACTCGGGTGAGCAAACACGGTGTCCATCAGTTCCTGCTCTGTCGTTTCCATATTTTTCGCCACTACAAACCCTTGTATCAATTCAGTCACGTCAGCACCAATAAGATGAGCCCCTAAGAGTTCGCCCGTATCAGCATCGAATATAGTTTTAATCAAGCCTTCAGTGTCTCCACTAGCCACCGCCATGCCACTGGCAGACAGAGGGAAGCGACCAACTTTTAGTGTGTGACCAGCTGCCAACGCCTTATTTTCAGTTAATCCTACACTAGCCACTTGTGGGCTGCCATAGGTGCAGCCTGGGATTAAGTCTTTACTAAGAGGATGCACCTGTTCAAGGCCATGAATTTTTTCAACACAAACTATGCCTTCATGACTGGCTTTATGAGCTAAGCAAGGGGCTCCTGCAACATCGCCGATGGCATAAACATTGGCTTCATGGGTCGCCTGCCACTGATCCACTTTTATAAAGCTATTTTCAAGTTCAATGGCGGTATTTTCTAAGCCTAAAGATTGCGTATTACCCACCACACCCACAGCTGAAATCATACATTCAACCTTTAACTGCTGGTTGGCATCTGCTGAATTCTGCCCACTGTTAAGATGCACCGTAAGCCCACCTTTATGGCGTTCAATTTTTAACACCTTAGTGTCAAGCTTTATATCAATACCACGCTTAGTGAATGCCTTGGCAGCAAAGTCAGATATTTCTTCATCCTCTACAGGCAGAACGTAATTCAAGGCTTCAACCACTGTAACCTTTACGCCCAGTGAATTGTAGAAGCTGGCAAACTCCATGCCAATAGCACCAGCACCCATAACCAACAAAGATTTAGGTAGGTTCTTTGGGGTCATTGCATCTCGAGCACTCCAAATAAACTTACCATCTGGCTCTAAGCCAGGAATAGATCGTGGATTGGCACCCGTTGCGATAATAATGTGTTTTGCTTGGACCTTATCCGAGGCTTTGTTCTTGCTGCTTGCTGTTGCCGCAATAGAAAGTTTACCATTACCCAACAAGGTCGCCGTGCCAGAGATGACTGAAATATTATTCTTTTTCAACAAATGACTAATGCCTTGGTTTAAGTTACTCGCCACCTGACGCGACCGTTGTACTATTTTATCTAAGTCAAAACTGTAATTACTGACAGTAATACCATACTTGTCAGCTTGCTTGATTTTATCAATGAGTTCAGCACTTTTGAGTAACGCCTTTGTGGGGATACAACCCCAATTAAGGCACACACCGCCTAAATCTTCCGCTTCGACCACCGCCACTGACATGCCCAATTGTGCCGCTCGAATAGCCGCCACATAGCCTCCTGGGCCCCCTCCAACCACCACTAAATCAAAACTTTTCATACCAAACCCAGTTCTATATTTCCATTTAAAACACGCAGCGTGCCTTACTATTTTAACTACAGCATCAAATGCGCAGGTGATTCAACAAAACGCTTCAACACACTCAAAAATTGTGCACCTACAGCACCATCAACGACCCGATGATCTGCTGATAAAGTTAAGTTCATTAGTGTTGCAATAGCCAGTTCACCATGCTTGACGACTGGCTTTTGCTTACCAGCACCGACGGCTAAAATACATGCTTGGGGCGGGTTGATAATGGCGCTAAACTGGTCAATACCATACATACCCAGGTTTGAAATAGTAAAACCACCTCCTTGATATTGGTGCGTTTGCAACTGTCCTTTACGTGCAGTTGCAGCAAGCTGTCTAATTTCAGTAGAAATGCTGGCTAAACCTTTGGTATTGGCCTGACACACAATCGGGGTAATTAGCCCAGCATCTGTAGACACCGCAATGGATATATCGATGTCATCATGATGCAACATGGCACTGTCACTCCAACTGGAATTGACCTGTGGAACTTGTTCCATCGCTTTAGCAACAGCCTTCACCAAAAAATCATTAATCGTCAGTTTATAAGTGGCTTCTTTGCTCCCTGTGATGCTGTTAACGCTTACAGGTGCGTTAGTATTAAGCTCCTTAAGCATGCCTTTAAGGCTATCAATTTCACAATCTACAGATAAGTAAAAATGTGGAATATTCTGTTTCGATTCAACCAAGCGCTGAGCAATCACTTTACGTATTTGACTGTGTTTAACTTGGCTCGATTGAGACGTGGTTGGCAATACTAATGCTGTGTTAGACACCTTGCTACCCATCGCATGTTCAACGTCTGCACGTAAAATTCGACCCCGTGGACCGCGGCCCTTTAGGGTCTGCAAATCGACTTGATTTTGATCTGCAATACGCCTTGCAAGAGGGCTGGTAAAGAGCCGCTGTGGCTGCTTGTCAGCAAGTTGTTGTGTGGGTGCTGTGACGGGTACAGACGTGACAGAGGAGCTAGGAGTGCTTTGAGGGTTCACCCCTACTGCAGGAGTGGCTGAAATTTGCGCTGCTAGCGGCGCATTAGGAAGGTCTGCAATGGTTTCATTACCAATGAGTAAGTAACCAATTAATGAATGCACAGGCACATCATCAGTGCTCGCAGGTATTAAAATTTGCCCCAATATACCCGCACTTTCAGCTTCAACTTCAATCACGGCTTTGTCAGTTTCGATGGCTACCAGAATGTCTCCCTTGGCAACTTTATCACCTACAGCTTTATCCCAGCTGCTGATATTACCCGCGTCAAAGTCTGGGGTTATGGCCGGCATCTTAATTTCGATTGGCACTGTAAATCTCCTCAATGTACATAATTACTTGCTTCCTAAAAATAGGTATAAACTGATCAACCTATTGGTCTGGGTAGGCTGGGTGCCACAATTTTTGATCGTAGTCTTGCTCATACAGCTTGCCCTTTGGAAAACTCACTAATTCGAGCTGCAAGCCCCATGGGGCTTTAAAATAGACCCATGTTTGGCCACCACTAGGCCCAGCTGTGCGCACCACAGGCTCGCCCATCACCTCGATGCCATTAGATATTAGGTAAGCTAGAGCTTGGTCAAAGTCATCAACATAGAAGGCCAAATGATGTCCGCCTATATCGCTATTTTTAGGCACTTGAGTGTTTTGATCAGGAGAACTGTATTCAAACAGTTCAAGATTGGCGCCATTTTTACAACGTAAGAAACGTAACTTTTTCATCACAGCCTCAGGGTGAACGTCTAACGTTTTAGACAGCCATTCACTGGCTTCAAATGGCCCTAATTCATAAAACGGTTCACAGCCAACAATATTGACAAAAAAGTCTACAGCTTGTTCTACATTGGGCACTGTTATCCCAATATGATCGATCCCTCTTAATCCAGGCATGCCCGCTGTGTTACCCATATTTAGCACCTCGTATATTAGCCCTGATCTGCTAAAGCTTGCTCAAAACCCTTCAGGATTTCTTCTGCACCAACAAACGCTGCACGTTCCAAAGGCTTAGAAACCACAGGCGATGCTTCACCGCCATGAATACGCCTGACTGGATGATCTAGGTGATCAAAGTAGCGCTTCTGTATTTCTTCAACCACCAGGCCACCGTAAGAATTAGTCACACAACCTTGCTCCAATACGATCACGTGGTTAGTTTTTTCAATACTAGTGCCAATGGTTTCCCAATCAAGGCCAGCACGGTCTAAAGATCTAAGATCAATAATTTCAGCATCTATACCATGCTCTTCACACACGTCTAATGCCCTGCCCACCATATTTAAATAGGTTAACACAGTGAATTTAGCACCTTCTCGAACCACTTTAGCGGATCCAAGAGCAATAAAATAATCATCATTATCAACTGCGGCAGGCATCACTTTGTTATAAAGTTCTACACTTTCAATCACCAAAACTGGATCTTCACACAGCAAAGCAGAGTTCATTAAACCAACATAATCAAACGGATTAGACGGTGCCACAATGCGCCAACCAGGCCACATAGAAAACAATCCTGCAGGGTCCATAGAGTGTTGAGAGCCATATCCTGTGCCAATAGCCACCTTGGTGCGCAATACCAAAGGCATTTTGATAGTGCCCCCGAACATATGACGCGCTTTAGCTATTTGGTTAAACAATTGATCCGCTGCGACTAAACCAAAATCGGGGTACATGAGCTCCACCACTGGACGATATTTACCAGTCACGGCAACCCCGCCAGCTAAACCCACAAAACCATGTTCTGCTATGGGTGTCGGTACACAGCGATCAGGCCAACGCTCAGGGATGCCCTTCGTCGCTCCGTTAGTGCCACCAATCAGTTTATGCACGTCCTCCCCTAACACAAACAAACGTTCATCCGTATCAAAGCGGCGCACCATATTTTTAGCAATCGAAGTAATGAATTTAGTGGGCGCAAGCTCGCCTATAAAGTTTTCTTGTTCTACATAGTCCAGATGCTCTAATTCTTCTAGGTTACTGCGTAAACTGTCATCACAAGTACTGGGGTCTGGCCACAATTCCTCTCGGATAGCGCGGGTACCATTGTGGGTTACCGTTAACTTTTCTGCAGCATCAGCAGTTAATTCGGCTGCTGCTGTGCCTATGGCATCACATTCGTCTTGATTGAGCCAACCCAAGTTGATCATTTTAGCTTCCATAAAGCGCAGTGGATCGCGTGCAATCCACTCCCGCTCTTCTTCTTTTTCCCGATAGCCAAAGGCACTGCCCTTCACACCACCACTGTGATGGTAGAAACGATACACATCGACTTCAAGTACGGCAGGTCCCTGTCCATTTCGTAACAATTCGTTCACTTGCTGCATGGCCATGCGTACGCTAATGGGATCCATGCCATCAACTTTAAAAGACGGAATACCAAAGCCAATACCACGGGCTGACATACGCGTTTCACGTGCTTGTTCGGCCACTGTGGTAGACACCGCATAACCGTTATTTTCAATATAAAAACATAGAGGCAGGTCGTAAAGAGCGGCTAGGTTGAAGGTTTCAAGCACATTACCTATGTGACACGAACCATCGCCAAAAGCGGTCAACACAACCTTGCCTTTGCCATCTCTTTGTTGCGACCACGCG
>Ga0206131_10005518_pt1 | contig 13315 bp, 12 predicted proteins | sample Helgoland_Spring_FD_148636 | JGI IMG/M metagenome (GOLD analysis project Ga0206131, IMG submission 148636) | Pelagic subsurface seawater microbial communities from Kabeltonne, Helgoland, North Sea - Helgoland_Spring_Bloom_20160517_1 | ecosystem: Environmental > Aquatic > Marine > Epipelagic ...
ATTTGGATTTGACCCGTGATCTGGCTCCGTTAGGCCAAAACAACCAAGCATTTCACCTGATCCTAGCTTTGGAAGAAATTGTCTCTTTTGCTCTTCACTACCAAACTTATGAATGGGATACATAACTAGCGAACCTTGTACACTAGCTGTAGATCTAATGCCACTATCACACCTTTCAAGCTCTTGCATCGCTAAACCATAACTTATATAGTCTAGCCCGCCACCTCCGTACTCGGCAGGTATCTGAGGCCCAAAGCAGCCTACATCGCCTAATTGCTTGACTATATGAGAAGGAAAATAGTTACGCTCTGCACAATCTTCTATTATGGGTGAAAGTTCACGTTTCACATAATTACGTACGCTATCTCGCACCATTAAATGCTCTTCTGTGAGCAAGTCGTCTATATTATAAAAATCAGGATGGTTAAAGGTATCTTTACCTTTCTTACTTTCCTTTAGTGAATTTATTTCTGCTTCTGTCATTCGTTTTAAAAACTATGTTTGCAAAGATAAAATTTATACCCAAAGACGGTTTATAATGGAACATAGTTTACAAACAATACTCAGTATAGAAAATGTCAGAGTAAAAGCTCATCATGGCTGGTATCCTGCAGAGCGAAAAATAGGAGGTATGTATAGTATTTCTGTATTTATTTATAAGTATACAGATGCTGCTGAAAGTTATAATGAGATTACAGATACTATAAACTATGAGAGTATTCATTCTATTATATTAGAAGAAATGAAAGTAGAATATACGCTTATCGAGCATTGCACAAAGTCGTTGTGGGATAAGTTAAAGGTGCTTCAAGAAGAATCGATTTGGGAAGTGAAACTAGTTAAAGAAGATGTGCCTATTAAGTTTGTAGGTCAAACCAGTTTTACTATCAAAGGCTAGCTAGTTCACTAGTTCATAGTCAAAACAAAAAGCTTTATCCAAACAATGAGTATTAGGGAGGCTGCAATTGCTATAAAAGCATATTTTCGCATCCTAAATTTTAAAGAATATTCATGGGAACATTAATTATGGCAGGTCAGTTGATTCTGGCACTAGCAATATTGGTATCGCTTCACGAGTGGGGGCATTATATAGCAGCAAGATCTTTCGGTATACGAGTAGAGAAATTTTTCATCTTCTTTGATGCTTGGGGTGTTAAGCTTTTTAGTAAAAAAATAGGTGGTACAGAGTGGGGTATAGGCTGGCTTCCATTAGGCGGATACGTCAAAATATCAGGTATGATAGACGAGAGTTTAGATACCGATCAAATGTCTACTGAGCCAGAAAATCATGAGTTTAGAAGCAAGCCAGCTTGGCAACGACTCATAGTGATGATCGGTGGGGTCACAGTTAACTTTATTTTAGGGATCCTAATTTTTGCTTTAGCTCTATGGCATTATGGTCAAAAATCCTTGCCAAACGCTAAAGTATTGGAGAAAGGCGGAATAGAAGCTTACGAAATAGGTAGGTCTATTGGATTGAAAAATGGTGACGCTATAGTTTCTGTAAAAGGTGAAAAGGCGGAAAATTTCTTAGATTTATTTAATCCAATTCATTATATCAAAGAAGGCTTAGAGTATGGAGTTATCAGAGATGGAAAGGAGTTCACAGTATTAGTGCCAGATAGCACGCGTAAAGCGATTTTAGAAAGTAGAGGCTCACAGAAACTTTTCACTTACAGACAAACTGCACTAGTAGCAGAGTGGCCACTGGATGAATCTTTCACTTCGGGAGCTAAGACTGCAGGTATACAAGGTAATGATCTCATTCTAATGATAGATAGTGTGCCTATCAATTTCTTTGATGAGATAAAGGGTTCTATAGTATCTAAAAAAGGTAAAACTGTAGAAGTAATAGTGCAACGAGAATCAGAAACGGTAGCAATCAATGTACTTGTAGATACTGCAGGTAAATTGGGAGTTGGTCCAGCTAATCTAGGGCAATACAAGGACGATATTGTAACTGAAGAATTTGGTTTTATACAGTCTTTCCCTGCTGGATACGAGAAGGGCATGGGGCAGTTGAAGGTCAATGTAATTGCATTTGGCGAAATGTTCAAAGGGAAACTAGATCCTGTAAAATCTGTTAGTGGCCCAGTTGGTATAGCCAAGATTTTTGGTGCGACATGGAATTGGCAACGATTTTGGGAAATCACGGGTATGTTATCTTTCATACTGGCATTTATGAATCTACTACCTATTCCTGCACTAGATGGAGGTCACGTTATATTCTTATTAATAGAAATGGTAAGACGCAAGCCATTGCCTGAGAAAGTGATGTATTATTTCCAAATAGTGGGTATGATTATACTCTTTGCTTTAATGGGCTTTATTATATTTATCGATACATTCAATGCTATATTTAACTAAATAGCGTTGACTAATTACTTCGATTTTTATGATCTAGAGGAACTGTTTTTTATAGACGAAAAGCAGTTGAAAACTAAGTATATCGAGGTAAGTAAATCTAGTCATCCAGATTTCTTTATAAATGACCCGGCCGCTTATCAAGCAGCACTAGCTAGGACTAGCCTAAACAATGTAGCGTATAAAGCATTGTCAAATTGGCAACGCAGAATTCCTTATATATTGAAGCTTAACGGAGTTTTACAAGAATCAAAGAATGATATACCTCAAGCATTTTTAATGGAAATGATGGATATAAATGAGGCTGTTATGGATTTACAAATGGAGCCTTCGGAAGGAGCTCTTGAGATTATAAAAACTAAGGTAGACGCATATGATACATCTCTTAGTGATGAGCTTAGGTGTAAAGCAGAGCAAGCAGATGAACTCAAGACAGATTGGTTAGTAAAACTAGAAGAGGTAAAAGAAATTTATCTTAAAAGAAAGTATGTGTTGCGTTTGAAAGAAACTCTGAATACTTTCGCACCTCCAAATTAAGAAAACAACCATTTTAGATGCCCGGATGGCGGTCCCGATAATTATCGGGAGGTAGACATCTGGTAACAAAAAGACACTGCCCGGATGGCGGAATTGGTAGACGCGTCGGTCTCAAACACCGATGCCGCAAGGCGTGCCGGTTCGAGCCCGGCTCCGGGTACAAAAAGCTTCTCATATGAGGAGCTTTTTTTTTGTCTAAAATAAACGTCAAATCTCAATTAAATAAAGAATATTTCATCTAAATATTTAAGTTTTAGGAGTAGTTTCGTCGTCTTGTTTATATCTAATATTATCCTTTACGGAATAGTCACTTTTTTGTTTTCTATATTTGGAATACAGACCAAAAGCTCATCTATTAATCCTACTATTTTCAACAAGTCTATTGAGATATCTGAGACACGAAGCTCTAAAAATTTCAATGATATAATGACTGCATATCAAGAGTTTTACGGAAATTCGTGTAATAATTTAAGTGTTAAGATGGGAGATCGATCCTCTATTATACAACGAATAAAATTAAAGTCTGATAATGATGTTTTGGAAATAGTGTTCGATGAAGGAATCTTCCTTGAAGGTAATAAGCTTAGTATGAATGTAGAAATTGTAGACATATACTTTTATAATAAAAGTAGGACTAGGTTTAAAAAATTGAAGTCCGATGATATTAGGCGAAATTCTAAAAGAGGCAAGATGTTGCTGCATTATAAAGAAGATATTAAAGTGAAGTGTGAGAAGTTGCTGACCCACCTAGCATCTTAATAGACCTATATTTTACTAGCAGCTCGGACTATCCTGTCTGCAATTGCTCTTCCTATTCCAATTTCTTTTATGGGTTCTATTAGTATACAATCTGAGTTATCATTATCCGCTCTCCTCATATAGTCAAACAAGTTATTAGCTATCTCTGACATAGAGTAGGTTTTTGAAAGTATGTGCGATTTACACAGAACTTTTTTCTCTTCAAATAGCAGTGCAGAATAGCGGCCATTTGGATTACTATCTATGTATTTATTAATGTCCTGAACTATGTAGAGCGGTTTTGACGTGCTGTAGTGTTTTTTTAAATTACCGGGACTTTGTATTTTATTACTAAAGTTAACTCCTACTTTAATACCTGTTTTGGCTAGAATATCTTCCCTTGATACTCCTCCTTCTCGTAGTATTACTAACTTGTCTTGCTCTATAGCAAGTATAGTGCTTTCTAATCCTATTGCTGACTTACCGCCGTCTATTATGTACTCTATTTTACTGCCTAACCCTAGTTGTACGTGTTCTGCCGTAGTAGGACTTACTGTATTAGAAAGATTAGCACTGGGTGCCGCTAGTGGGAAATCAAGACTTTTTAATAGTTCTAGAGTTAAGGGATGATTAGGTACCCTAATAACCACATTGGGAAGTCCTGCAGTAGTCAAGTCAGGAATAATAGAATGTTTGGGTAGGAGCAGGCTTATAGAACCTGGCCAAAATGCTTTAGCTATTTGCTCTGCAATTTCAGGAAATTCTTTGACGTACTTTTTTGCCTCCTTTATACTAGCTACATGTACTATAAGTGGATTAAAACTAGGACGCTCTTTAGCATCGTATATTTTGGCAACGGCACTTGGATCTAAGGCGTTTGCGGCTAGGCCATATACCGTCTCTGTAGGAATAGCAACAAGCTCTCCTCTTTTTAATATTTCGGAGGCTTTGAGAAGATCTTCACCGATCACTTTTTATCTCTTTTGAGATCAAATTTATCTATTTTATTATATAAGTGACTGCGTTGTATATCAATTTCAGCCGCGGTTTTAGCAACGTTCCAATTGTTCTTTTTTAGCTTGGCATCAATAAACATTTTCTCAGCATAGTCCTTAAACTCTTGAAATTTAGAGAACTCCGTAATAGCGTCTATAGTCCCTGGTTTTTTCTTGCCGTTATTAGCATAGAGCTGAACTTCATCCTCTGTTATTTTTTGGTCGCACAGAATGATGAGTCTTTCTACTATGTTGCGTAGTTCTCGTATGTTACCACTCCAGTAGATGTTTTTAAGAGCATCCATAGCTCCAGCACTAAACTGCTTTTTACTGATACCGTTGTCTTCACAAATCTCTTCCATGAATTTTTCTGCAAGAGTAGGTATGTCTGATACACGCTCATTTAGAGTGGGCACGTGTATTACTATTACAGATATTCTATGGTATAAATCTTCTCTAAAGTTGCCATCAGCTATCTCTTGCATCAAGTCTTTATTAGTTGCAGCTATTATACGTACATCTACATCTATGTCTTTTTCTCCACCTACTCTAGTTATCTTATTTTCTTGTAATGCTCGTAGTACTTTAGCTTGTGCAGATAAGCTCATGTCACCTATTTCGTCTAAAAATAAGGTGCCACTGCTGGCTTTTTCAAACTTACCAAGCTTTTGTTTTATGGCAGATGTAAAAGATCCTTTCTCATGTCCAAAAAGTTCACTCTCTATCAACTCGCCAGGAATAGCAGCACAGTTTACCTCTATAATAGGTTTATCAGCTCTATTGCTTTTTTCGTGTATCCACCTAGCTACAAGTTCTTTACCTGTTCCGTTTTCTCCGGTTATTAAAACTCTAGCATCTGTAGGAGCTACTTTCTCGATAGTCTTTTTAATTTTTTTAATACTTGGAGAATCCCCAACAATTTCACGAGTTTTTGTTATTTGTCTCTTGAGTACCTTGGTTTCGATTACCAAATTATTCTTATCTACTGCATTACGAACAGTAATAAGTAGTTTATTGAGATCTGGTGGTTTATTAATGAAATCAAATGCCCCTTTCTTGGTAGCTTCTACAGCAGTTTCCATGGTGCCATGACCAGATATCATAATGAAAGGAAGCTCTGGTGCTATCTCTTTTGCTTTTTCTAGAAGTTCTAATCCATCTAGTTTTGGCATTTTAATATCAGCTAATACTACATCATAATTAAACTTCTTGATAAGGTTAAGAGCTTTTTCTCCATCCCCGGCTTCTTCTATCTCATACCCTTCGTAATCTAGAATCTCTCGTAATGTTTCTCTTATACTTTTTTCATCGTCTACTATTAATATTCTTGCCATAACTTGGTTTTCTTCTATCTTTTCTTTCTATAAAAAAATGCAAAACTATAAGCCGGGTTCTGTATTCGCCGAGGCGAATGCCTATCATTTATCTACGCTACCTACCCTCTATAGTTTTTAGCCTGAGCCAAAATCGGACGAGCCGCCCTCAACCTATAGTTTACTTGGTATTACAACGTGCAAGGTTTGTACCAAACGAATGTTACCATCCGAGCGTGTGAGCTCTTACCTCACTTTTTCACCCTGGCCGCCGATAAATCGACGGTGGTTATTTTCTGCTACCCTTTCTGTTACCTAAGCATTCCTGCCTAAATACCCTCTGTTTCTAGAGGTGCACTGCCCTATGTTGCCCGGACTTTCCTCCCTCCGCCGAAGCGAACAGCGATAAGCCATTTTGCATTACAAATGTATAGTATTTTAAACGCTTTTGTCTAGTGCCGTTTATTCACGTGATATAAACAGTTTAGCACTATTCTAGTTGCCTTGGAGACTTATATATACTGGGTAATGATCACTGTAGCCAGCTAAGTACTTATTGCCACCGTAGGTTCGTAGAGGAAATCCTTCATACTTGCCGGTTTGTATCATCCAGCTTTCGGACTTTATTTCTGCTGAATTTGGAGTGAAATGTATTCCTACAGTATCTGTAATCAATGATTTGGAGACCATAATTTGATCTAACATATCCCAATAGCTTCTATATCTATAGCTTCCATAGTCTTGTTTTTCTAATTCACAGAAAGCATTGAATAATTGATTACTCTCTATATTTTCAATATCACAAGTTATGTTTAGGGTTTTAGAAATACTCTGATTGCTTGGCTCATCATTAAAATCGCCCATCACTATAATTTTTGCATTAGGATCTTTTGCTTGTACTTCTTTTTGAATAGAAAGTAACGCATTTGCTGCAGCTATTCTTTTTGGCTCAGATTCTTTTCTTCCTCCTCCTCGGCTTGGCCAGTGATTTATCATAAAATGAAGTATCTCGCCATTTGCCAGTTCGCCTTTTACGTATAAAATATCCCTCGTCTTATCATTATAACTACTTAAATCAGGCTGATATGCTATGACTTCATTTATCTTAAATATGCTTTTATTGTATAATAATCCTACGTCTATACCTCGTTCATCTGGAGACTCTATATGAGCTACTCCGTAGTTTGCCTGTTTCAAAGCAGGTTGCTTAGCTAGTTCCTGCAGTACTTTTTTGTTTTCTACCTCGCATACACCTAAGAATGTAGGGTATTTATTATCAGCTAGTTGACTGATCACTTTGGCTAAGTTTTGGAGTTTCTCTGCGTACTTTACTTTATCCCATTTTTTATCACCACTTGGCGTGAACTGATTATCATTTGTTTTAGGATCATCTTTAGTATCAAAGAGATTTTCTACATTATAAAATCCTACAGATACTGTACTTACTTGGTCCTCATTACAAGAGATGAGAACTAAAAAAATCAAAGGATAATATAAATATTTCATTGGGTTCAAAAGTATACCAAATGGAATAGTGTATAGCTTTGTATGTATTACACACTTAAAATGATAATATGTTTTTAATATTTTAGGAAATATTAAACTTAAAAGAACCTTTTTTTGCAGTGAAATATAATAGATGACATTAATAAAATCGATTTCGGGCATTAGAGGAACAATAGGTGGGAAGGAAGATGAATCACTTACTCCTTTAGATATTGTAAAATATACCACAGCTTTTGCAGATGTTATCATTACAGGAGATAACAAGAAGGTAGTTGTAGGTAGAGATGCTAGACTATCTGGCCAAATGGTGAATCAATTGGTTTGTGGTACACTCATGAGTAAAGGGATAGACGTGATAGATCTAGATTTATCTACCACACCTACAGTAGAAATGTTGGTAGTAAAAGAGAAAGCTGCAGGAGGTATTATTCTTACTGCAAGCCATAATCCTAAACAATGGAATGCACTCAAGTTGCTAAATGCTGAAGGAGAATTTATATCAGCGGAACAAGGTGCTGCTATAATAGATAAAGTAAAATCTAGCAATTTCGAATACAACGAGATAGATAGTATTGGCTCATACGAGCTAATGGAAGGCACTATAGATTGGCATATCGATGAAATAATAAAGTTGAGTATGGTGGATGTAGAAGCTATAAGTAAACGTAACTTTACTATAGCTGTAGATGCGGTTAATTCTACTGGAGGTATAGCTGTACCTGCACTACTCAGAAAGTTAGGAGTACAAAATGTTATAGAGATTTATTGTGAGCCAACAGGTAAGTTTCCGCATAATCCTGAGCCACTACCTGAACACCTAAATGACCTATCTGATACTGTGTTAAAAAACAATGCAGATTTGGGTATAACTGTAGATCCAGATGTAGATAGACTTGCATTTGTATCAGAAAACGGAGACATGTTTGGAGAAGAGTATACTCTAGTGGCTGTTGCAGATTACGTATTGAGCCAAAAGAAAGGAAATACAGTTTCTAATCTAAGTAGTACTAGAGCCCTGAAAGTAATCACAGAAAAACATGGTGCCAGCTATGCTGCCAGTGCAGTAGGAGAGGTGAACGTGGTGAAAATGATGAAAGAAACTGATGCTGTAATAGGAGGAGAAGGTAATGGGGGAATTATTCTACCAGAGCTTCACTACGGCAGAGACGCTTTAGTTGGTATAGCATTATTTCTTAGTCACCTTGCTAAATGTGGCAAACCTATGAGCCATCTAAAAGCGAGTTACCCTACATTCATTATCAGTAAAAATAAGATAGAACTTACTCCAGAGATAGATGTGGATAGCATACTAACTCAGCTACAAGAGAAGTATAAGAAGCAACCTATCAATACTATAGATGGTGTCAAAATAGAATTTGATGAAGAATGGGTACATCTCAGAAAGTCTAATACAGAGCCTATCATTAGAATATATGCAGAAGGCAGTACTATGCGAGTAGCTGATAGCCTAGCAAATAAAATTAAATCTGATATTAAGGATATGATTTCGTAGCTAAGTAGGCTGCCGTCTTAAGTAATCTAGGGCCGTACCAGCTATATAGCTCACCATCTACTAATTCGATATTAGCTTGGGGTAATATACTTTGAAGCTCGACCATGTGCTTATCTTTAAAAGGATATGGCTCAGAAGAAAGCAAAATCTTATCTGGATTATACTCTTTTATCTGATCCTTGCTTAGTTTTGGGTATCTACTATCTATTTCAGAAATACAGTTTTCCAGCCCTTGTGATTTTAATATTTCATTAATAAAAGTACTTCTGCCTGCAGCCATATACGGTTTTCTCCAGATTAGGTATAGCACTCTCTGTGTCTTTTTAGCAATGTTTATTTTAGAAAAATCCCTTTGGATAGCAGATACTAGAGATTCTGCCTCTTGCCTTTTATTCACTAGTTCACCTATTTGTAAAATCATTGTATTGGCGTCTGACAAAGTGTAAATATCACTTAACCACACCCGAAATTTACTGCGTAAAGTTTCTATTTCTGCTTGTTGGTTTTCTTCTTTATTCCCAATGATTAAGTCCGGATTTAAACGTTTAATTTTAGCTAAGCTTAGCTTTTTTGTTCCGCCAATTTTATTGCTTTCTTTAAAATTATTACTGGGATGTACACAGAAGATAGTTTGAGCTATAGGCTTGATTCCTAGGTAGTAGAGTAGCTCTGTTTGTGATGGAACCAGCGATACTATTCTCTGAGGATGTCTATCCAATGTAATCTTATACCCTGTTTGGTCAATAAATATCATTTGAGGTTGTAGTTCTTTTAACTATAAGTATCTTTGGATCGAAATATTGAAATTAGTTATTCAAATATCTATCTTGTTGTTTGCAAGTATAAGTAGTTTAGCTCAATCCTACTTTGCAAATGGAAATGCAAAAGCCGTTGGAGGATCATGCTACCAACTTACGTCTGCTACGGATTGGCAGTTAGGCTCCGTTTGGTATGCAGACAAGCTAGACTTGTCTAGTGATTTTGATTTAGAGTTTGAACTTAATTTCGGTAGTAAAGACGGTGGGGCCGACGGTATTGTTTTCGTGCTTCAAACTGTGGGCAATACGGCTATTGGCCTGCAAGGAGGTGGTATGGGATTCGAAGGGTTCTCTCCTAGTTTTGGTATAGAATTTGACGATTATCATAATGCAAGCGTTGGCGATATCACTAATGATCATATAGCTATTTTGAAAAATGGAAGTGTGGATCATAACAGTGCGAATAATATTAGTGCACCTATACCCGCTCTCCCTGGTGGTGGGAATATAGAAGATGGTCAGAATCATCTTGTTAGAATTACATGGAGTGCAGGTGCAAAGCAGATTAAAGTATGGTTTGACTGTTCCCTTAGGCAAACGGCTAATATTGATATCCCAAATTCAATTTTTGGTGGAGAAAGTTCTGTGTTTTGGGGTTTTACCTCAGCTACAGGAGGTGCTAATAATACTCAAACAGCTTGCCTAAGAGATGATATTTTAATCCCAGACACTTTCTCAATCTGTAGAGGCGAAACTACTCTGTTGAATGCAAAGCAGAGTTATGACGATACGTATACGTGGACACCAAATCTGTATCTCAATGATAATACGATAAAGAATCCTGAGTGCTCCTCTACCATCCCGTTTACCTACTATGTAGAGTATAGAGATAGATGTAATAATGTATTTTTGGATACTGTAGAGATAGCCATTGACGAACCTTTTATTATGGACGAAGCCGAGGATACACTCCTGTGCAATGGAACAAGATATACTTTTGATCTAAGGAATGATTACGACTCCGTACGATGGGGAAACGGTAGTGTACAGGCTTATACGTATTGGCAAGCGGCTAATTTTTATAAACTAAGAGCTTGGCAAGGAGTATGTTATGCTGACGATTCTTTTACCATCCGCACTAATAATTCACCTCAAGTTATAATAAGAGGTGATAGCTTGTTTTGTGAAGGTGATTCTACAGAACTAAATGTAACGTATACTCCTACAGATGTAACCCTTACCTGGCCGGATTTAAGTTCTTCAGATTCTAAGTACTTTTATACGAGTACTCTTGATAGATTACAAGGAACAAACGAATGTGGAATAATATATGCTGATTTTGAAGTAAAAGAAATAGTCATTCCACCTTTCACACTTGGACCAGATACCGTGTTGTGTACGGGTGATACCATAACACTGGAAGCATCTATAGAGCCCAATTATACCTATAGTTGGAGTGATGGTTCCGTCTCTCCTAGCATTGATGTTACAACATCTTCTTATAATGTATGGGTAGAGATAAAAGCTAATGATCTCTGCACAAGGTCTGATACCATAAATATAGGTGAAGTTACTCCACCATTTTTGCAAAACATGGACGATGTATTGCTATGTAAAAATGAAGAAATTGTTTTAACTGCAGTGAATTTTCACGGTGATGTAATTTGGAATAATACTTCTACGGGTAATAATTTTGTGTTAAAAAACTACGATGGAGAATTACGCGTCAAAACTGAAAATGTATGTGGTAGCGATAGTGTCTCTGTTGAAATAAGTTTAATAGACTGCTATTGTAATCTGATTTTTCCTACAGGTTTCACTCCTAATCAGGATAATTTGAACGAAACTCTGAACCCTTATGTAGACTGCCCAAAACTTGGCAGTTACCAAATAAAGGTATACAATAGGTGGGGAGAGGAGATATTTGTAAGTACAAACCTAGATGTAAGCTGGGACGGAACGTACAAAGACTTAATGTGCCCCAATGGAGTATATTTTTGGGTAGCTAATTGGACTGGAGTAGAAAATGGCCTAAAAGCAAATAAAGTAGCTAAGGGAGTAGTAACTCTGCTACGCTAAAGGGAGGCATATATTCCTTTTAGATTACTGCTGTCAATTACAGTCTTTTTTTCATCACTCCATTTTACTAGACTTATAGAACCATCTGCGAGTTCTAAACCTTACACGGCACAAAGTCGTCCGCTGCGTCTCCGATTCCTCTGTGGTGGTCGCTAAAAATAATCTATTTACAACCAGTAGAATTAAGCTCTATGGTGTGACTATCACAATTTAATTTAGATAGACTTTTATGTATACGATCAATTTTGGCCAATTAGAATATTTTAATATTTGCCTAACACAGAAAAGCCCGATGACAAAAAATCATCGGGCTTTTGTATAAATTATTGAATTAAGTAAGTTATTCTTCTACGGCAGGTTCAACCTCCTTCTTCGCTTTTTTCTTAGCTTTAGGTGCTGGCTTTGCTTTCATTTCTGATAGCACATCCATTACATCACCTATAATTATTCCAGACTCTTCCTTGTTGGGAGACTCTACAGTAATTTTGCTTTTTAACCTCTTAATAGTAGCTACTCTAACCTTTGCTACTGTCTTATTTTTTCTACCTTTTCTTTCTAATCTTGTAACGCCCATTGCTGAAAATTTTTGCAAAAGTAATACTTTTACCGACGTATAATGGATAACATCAAGAAATATTTAAGTGAAGGTATTCCTACCTTTTTTCATAGCTACGAAACGGATAACCCTTTTGATATGTGCACCTTCTGTACTGAGCCACTATCAAGGTTCAATAAGTATGGCATCGAAAAGGTTTTTAAACAGAACAAGATGCTCAACAGCAAAGAAATAGTGTATGAGTATGCCATATGCTGGGGCTGTGCCACTAGTATGGGTGGCGAGATATCCGAGGATAGCAGATCTGCTATAAGTGCCTTATTCGCGAAGCATAACACCCACCTGATACATAAACTAGAATACCTGCATGGCACTGAGAAGTATAGCTTAGATAGCTGGATAGAGCGTTGTTCACTTACTGGGAAAGAAACCAGGCTTTGTGATGAGTTTGCCGTGAGTGCTATTATAGAAGATAACAGATTAGTATACGAGCATTCGCCAATGGTCGTGTCTGATGATTTTATGCTGAAACTGCAAGATGTTCTTTCTCTAGAAACGAAGGAGTCCTTTGATAAATTTAGAGAGCAGTTGGTAGACGGGCCATTTATCGAAGATTTGATTTTTTCTCCAACTCCAGGCTTAATTTAGGGCAAAAAAAAGAGGCAATCAATTGATTGCCTCTTTTTAGTTAGAAGTTTAATTCTTATTGAACTATGAATTTTTTACTAGTAGAACCGTACTCAGTGTTAATATTATAAAAATATACACCACTGATTAAGTCAGAGATGTCACCATCTACTAAGTGCTCTCCTGGAGCATAAAAAGTATTAGTAAGTACTTTTAATTCTTTACCCTGTAAGTCAGAGATAGATATAGTAACGTTACTAGATTTTCTTAATTTGAAATCTGCCTTTAAAGTTTCGCCGCTAGAAATAGGGTTAGGACTCAAAGCAAAA
>Ga0206131_10005532_pt1 | contig 13291 bp, 9 predicted proteins | sample Helgoland_Spring_FD_148636 | JGI IMG/M metagenome (GOLD analysis project Ga0206131, IMG submission 148636) | Pelagic subsurface seawater microbial communities from Kabeltonne, Helgoland, North Sea - Helgoland_Spring_Bloom_20160517_1 | ecosystem: Environmental > Aquatic > Marine > Epipelagic ...
TACCGACCTAACAAAAAAAGATTTAAAATATTGTGTGAAAAAAAAGCATTTCCTAGCGATCAGTATGCCTTACAAAGTCAGGCCAAAATACACAATCTAAATCCCGAAGATTGTATTGTAGAAGTAGGACCTAGAAATGGGGAACATACTATTAGAAATGAAGACATTATTTCAAAAATAAATGAAATTGGTCAGCAGTTGGCTTTGGTTATGATTGGTGGAGTAAATTACTACTCTGGTCAGGTTTTCAATATGCAATCCATAACCACTGCAGGTCATAATGTTGGTGCATTTGTAGGGTTTGACTTGGCACACGGAGTAGGAAATATTCCTTTAAAACTCAACGAATGGAATGTTGACTTTGCTGCATGGTGTTCTTATAAATACCTTAACTCTGGTCCTGGTGGAGTAAGTGGATTATACATCCATGAAAAACATGTTTCAAATCCAAATATTTTAAGGCTTGCTGGTTGGTGGGGCCACAACAAAGAAGATAGATTTAAAATGCCCGATAAATTCTCCCCTATTCCTACTGCAGAGAGCTGGCAATTATCTAATGCTCCTGTTTTGGCCATGGCAGCTCACAAAGCATCTGTAGATTTATTTAATGAAGTTGGAATGGAAAAACTTAGAAACAAAAGTATTTCACTTACTAATTATTTAGAGTTTATTATAAATCAAATAAATGAAAAAAAGGAATCTTTTTTAGAAATTATAACACCTGAAAATTCCGATGAAAGAGGTTGTCAACTTTCTATTATTGCTCACGGAAACGGAAAAGAATTATTTGAAGAGCTTTCTAAAAACCATATTGTTGTAGACTGGAGAGAGCCCAATGTTATAAGAGTTGCACCTGTTCCTTTTTACAATAGTTTTCAAGATGTTTTTGAGTTTGGAAAAGTACTAAATAATTATTTAAACTAATTGTGAATCCTGAAGTAAAAATATCTTTTCTAGCAATAATGACAGTTGTTTTTGGATTGGTGGTTTGGAGAATTTCAAATAAAGTTTTTACAGTAAATAAAAGAATCCAAAGTAGTAAATTTGAAAAATCTGAATATAGAAAAAGATGGAAAAGAAAGTAATAATAGTTGGGGCAGGATTAGTGGGTTCCTTATGGGCTGTTTACATGCAAAAAGCGGGTTATCAAGTAGTAATTTACGAGAGAAGATCGGATATTAGAAAAGCAGAAATTAGTGCTGGGAAATCTATAAATTTAGCACTTTCTGAACGCGGATGGAATTCCTTAAAAGCAGCAGGTATAGAAAAAGAAATTGAAAAAATTGCCATTCCCATGAGCGGGAGAATAATGCATAGTGTAGAAGGGGATTTGACTTACCAAGCATATGGAAAAAAAGACGAAGCAATATATTCAGTTTCAAGAGGCCATCTTAATGCAATCATGATGGATCTTGCTGAAAGTAAAGGAAATACTAAGATTCATTATCAGCACCAATGCTTAGATGCTAATTTAGAAAAAGGCCATATCACTTTGAAAAACCTAAATACTCAAGAAGTATTTGAAGACAAAGCAGATGTTATTTTTGCTGCAGACGGTGCATTTTCTGCAGTTCGATACAACTCTATGCAAAAGGTAGATAGATTTAATTTTAGCCAATTTTATATTGAGGATGGTTACAAAGAATTGCTTTTGCCGGCAGATGAAAACGGGAATTATCAAATTGAAAAAAACGCCTTACATATCTGGCCTCGAGGACGTTTTATGCTGATTGCTTTGCCTAACGAAGACGGCTCTTTTACTTGTACTTTATTTATGCCTTTTGAAAATGACAAGTATGCGTTTAAACAATTAGATAGCGATGATAAAATTGAGGATTTCGTCAAAGAAGTATTTCCAGATTTTTATGAAATGATTCCAAATTTGATTGAGAACTGGCATCAAAATCCACTATCCTCTATGTCTATAACAAGGTGTTTTCCATGGACGGTTGGAAAATTTGCTCTAATGGGAGACTCTGCGCATTCAACTGTTCCCTTTTATGGACAAGGTATGAATGCTGGATTTGAAGATTGTTTTGTAATGTGGGAGCTTTTCAATAAGCATAAAGACTGGGACAAAACATTTAAAGAATATCAAAAAATTAGAAAGCCAGATGGTGACGCTCTTCAAGATCTATCACTAGATAATTATTACGTAATGAGAGATCATGTTGCAGATGAAAAATTCTTACTTCAGAAAAAAATTGAAGCTAAAATTCATGAGCGCCATCCAAACAAATGGATACCATTATATAGCCAAGTATCATTTAGCAACATAAGATATTCTGATGCTTACAAACAAGGAAAAATTCAAGAAGAGATAATGCGAAAAGTTATGAACTCTCCTTCCATTGAAAAAAATTGGGACTCTGAAGAAGTTGAAAATCAAATATTATCTATGATTCAATAATTATGCAGAAGCCCTTATTTCTTATATTGATGTTTATTTCAGTGATTGGAAACAGTCAGATGAAAATGTATCAAAGAAAGAATATTCCATTAGTAGATTTTAATGGCACGTATCAATTACAAAATTTTTATTTAAGTCCTGGTCTTACTTATATGTTACCATATGAAATACCAAATATTCTAACAAATTCTAATAGTGAAATAAACGCCAAAGGAAGATTGGCTTATATTATTGAAGCAGGAGCTTATCGGATTTTTGAAAAAGGAGGAAATATTTTTAATTATTTAGACTATGGAATTGGTTATAAAAAACTTTCCGGAAGTGAGCAAATAAATGAAAATAAGTCCATCTTTAAGCAAAGGTTTTTAACAGGAAGTTTTAATTTGAATAATATTTGGCAATTATCTGACAGGAAATTTATTCAAACAAGCATAGGATCCAATATGGATTTTAAGTTATTTGAAGAAGGGAGTCCCTCACCTAATAATACAGATAAATTAACTTTGGCATTTCATTTAAAAGTTGGCTACGGATTTAAAGTAAAAAAAACTTTATTTATAATTCCAACAATGGAGTCCCCTTTTTTAACGTTAAAGAAATGGGAACAAGGAAAATCTACATATGGGATTTTCAACAGCAGATATAGACCATTAATATTTAAAGTAAGATTTATATGGCTAAAAAAACTTGGGAAAGGAAAGTGTCCTGAAGCACTTACAAGCCCAGAAGATAAAGCTAGATACGAAAGAAATTATATGCAATAATGAAAAATTCTCAAAAAAAAGCAACAGAATCCTTAGCGGTTCAAACAAAAATGGTTTTACCCAATGACACCAATCCATTAAATACACTTTTTGGAGGAAGACTATTGGAGTGGATGGATGAAATAGCAAGTATATCAGCTCATAAACACTGTGGTCGAGTAGTTGTAACTGCATCCATCAATAATGTTTCATTTGATGAACCTATATTCGCAGGAGAAATTGTATCATTACATGCAAAAGTAAGTAGAGCATTTAATTCTTCCATGGAAGTCTTTATAGATGTCTTTGTAGAAAATACAGATGGCAGCCGAAGAAAATGCAACGAAGCCATTTATAATTTTGTAGCAATTGACCAAAACAGAAATCCAATAAGTGTTCCAACTTTAATTCCCGAAACACAAATTGACAAACAAAGATTTGATTCTGCATTGAGAAGAAAACAACTTAGTTTAGTTCTGGCTGGAAAATTAAAACCCGAAGATGCTACAGAACTTAAAAATGCTTTATTTCCTAAATTAAAATGAAAGCAAAAACTTGTAACGATATTTTTGAAAAAGCAATTGACTATTACCATATCAATAATGAGATTGACTCATCTTATCCAAACCCTTTTGAAAAAGAAACATTGGAATTTTTGCTTTTTGAAAAATGCTGGATAGATACCGTTCAATGGCATTTAGAGGACATAATTAGAAATCCAAATTTAGATCCGAAAAATGGATTAGCTATAAAACACAGAATCGATTCTTCAAACCAAAAAAGAACGGATATTGTAGAAAAAATTGACGATTATTATTTCCATGTATTTAAAGAAAACTCAAATTCCGAGAGCAGAATAAATACGGAAAGCCCTGGGTGGGTAGTAGACAGACTTTCTATTTTGAATCTGAAAATATTCCACATGAATGAGCAAACAGAGAGGAAAGATGTTTCACAAGAACATATTTTAAATTGCAGTGGAAAATTAAATATTCTAAAAAACCAAAAAGTTGATTTAAGTCTATCTTTTGACCAACTTTTACAAGATTATAAAAGTGGAGTCAAAAAAATGAAAGTCTACAGACAAATGAAGATGTATAACGACTCAACTTTAAATCCTGAGCTCTATCAAAAAAACAATTCCTAAAAATATATTAATTATACGATTTTCGGCACTTGGAGATGTTGTACTTGTAAGACCAATAATTCAACTATTTCTTAAAACATATCCCGATGTCATAATCTGGATGGTTTCTAACGTAAATAATAAGTCAATATTCGATTTTGACGAAAGATTAAAATTTATTGGCATAGATTTTAATTCAAAAGAAAAAAATATATTTCAAATAGCTAAAAAAGTTAAAGTAGCCTCAAGAAATATAGATTTTAATGGGATATATGACCTTCATGACGTTATACGTTCAAAAATACTTTGCTTGTTGCTCTCTTCAAAAACAGATGTTTCTAGAGTTTTTGAAAAGCAAAGGAGTTTAAAGAATAAAATTATAAGTAAAAAAATTAAATTACAGAAACTTAAAACATCGAGTGAGCGCTATTTACATTGTCTAAAAAAAGATTTTGACAAACTTGATTTTTCTAATATTAGTAAGTCTTTAAAAGCTGGTGCTACTAAAAAAAACATCATAGGGATTGCCCCTTTTTCTGCACACAAAAGTAAAATATGGCCTTTATCAAACTATCAAAAAATAATTAATCATTATAAGACCTTTAAATTTGTGATTTTTGCTTTTGGAAGTCAAGAGCTAGAAGATTCAAAAACTTACTTTTTAAAAAACTCAAACTGTAGTTTAATAGATAGAAATCTAAATCTGAATGAACAAATGGAATTAATTAATGATTTCAAAGTTTTTATTTCTATGGATAGTGCCAACATGCATTTGGCAAGTCTAACAAGTACTAAGGTTGTCTCTATATGGGGGCCGACACATCCATTTTTAGGGTTTAGCCCTTTATTTAATGAAGAGTTTATTGTTCAATTAAGTAATGAAGAAAATAGAGAAAGACCAATTAGTGTTTATGGTAAAATAAAAAAATTAAACGAAGCTAAAGCTAAACAGTCTATGTCTAGAATTGGTCCAGAAAGAGTAATTGAAAAAATTAATTTAGCTATTAACCAATGATTAAGATGGACTCAAAGTGAAAGTAAAGCTTTCCATTATCTGATTACATAAAAGCTTTTTACAGGCATCCTCAACAATTTTTTTTGCAGAATTCTCATCGCTAGTTTCCACGTAAAGTGTGATATGTTTTCCAATTCTAACATTACTGATTTCAGTAAGACTTAAATTGTCCATACTTTGGGTAACTGCCTTGCCTTGTGGATCTAGTAATGCTTCAAGGGGCATAATATCAATACTGGCTTTAAATCTCATGATACAAAATTATTAATTAAAGAAAACAATAAATACAAAAATAGAACAATAGGGAGAATAAGAAAGATATTTCCAAATATTATTAATAGAACAAGACAAATTATAGATGAAATTACCCAGATATAAATAACCCTGTTTGACTTAAAATTTAAATTCTTTATTTTCAAGGATATAAACTTCCATTTACTTACCATTAAAAAGCTGATTAAAAGAATGGTTAAGGGTAAGAAAACTTGATAATTAGCAATATTTACAATCCAGCTATTGTACTCTAGATAAGTCCAAGTCAAACTAATAGTAATTAATGCAAAAGCAGGAATTGGAAGGCCTATGAAAAAAGAACTTTCTTCTTCCACAGTATTAAATCTAGCCAGTCTAATTGCTCCAAGTAGTGGGACAAAACCAAGAATTAAAAAAAGCCAAAATTCTATGCCATTTTCAACAAAAAACAATGACAGAGTGCTCACAAAATAAACAATTACAGCAGGTGCAATCCCAAAGGTTACTAAATCTGCAAAAGAATCTAATTGAGTGCCTAGAGCTGATTGAACATTTAATTTTCTTGCGGCAAATCCATCTAAATAATCAAAGAGTGAGGCCAATAGAATTAACCCTACAGCCCAATCTATTTCACCTAAATATGCAAAATAAATTGAAGTCCATCCTAACAGGAGATTCATTGAAGTAATTATATTGGGAATATTTTTTTTCATATATATGAACTAAATTAGTGTAAACTTCGTTTCTACATAGACAAAAAACCAATATTTAGTTTTTACTTAACTAAATATATTTAAATTCAACTGTGAAAAATTACTATCTAGTTCTATTATTGTTTGTTAATTATTCAATTTCTGGACAAATAAACTCTCCGAAATATAGTAATGAATTTCTTAATATTGGCGTTGGTGCAAGATCCTTGGCAATGTCTAACTCGGTAATTACCAGCACCAATAGCGCTATGTCTGGTTTCTGGAATCCAGCAAATCTCTCTAAAATCAATAACGATATTCAAGTAGGGTTAATGCATGCAGAATATTTTGCTGGTATTGCAAAGTATGATTTTGGAAGTATTGCCAAAAAAATTGATGAAAAAAGTGGTTTTGGATTTTCTTTCTTAAGATTTGGAGTTGACAACATCCCTAATACGTCAGAGCTAATTGATGCACAAGGAAATGTAAACTACGACAGGATATCTTATTTCAGTGCTGCAGATATGGCATTTATAGGTAGTTATGGGAGAAAAATAAACGATTACCTTTCTGTCGGTGGTTCCGCTAAAATAATTAATAGAACTGCTGGAGACTTTGCGTCAGCCTGGGGATTTGGAATTGACATTTCTTCTACATATATTAAAAATGACTGGGCTGTTGCTGTAGTTGCCAAAGACATCACATCCACCTTCAATGTATGGAGATACCAGTTGTCCAACGAAATGATTAAGACCTTTAATTCAACTGGCAACGAAATACCGGAAAATGGTCTAGAACTGACTTTGCCAAGATTAATTGTTGGATTAAGTAAAAATTATGAATTTGAAAAAAATGTTCATTTATTAATAGAATTTAATGCAGATATAACAACTGATGGAAAAAGAAACGTATTGATCTCTGGAAATCCTTTTTCCATCGACCCTCACATAGGTAGTGAGTTTAATATAAAAGATATTGTTTTCATAAGAGGAGGAATTGGTAATATTCAAAAAACACCGGATTTAACCGGAAAAATGATTTACACCATTCAGCCAAATTTAGGAATTGGAATTAATATTAAAGGAGTTGAAATTGAATATGCTTTAACAGATATTGGTGATGTTTCAATTGCTGAATACAGTAATATTTTCTCTTTGAAATTCAACTTAAATCCAAAAATAAATTGAAAATATTAAAGAAAAAAATTGTCTTTTTATTTATTTTTTTACTACTTCATTTTAGTAGTTTTTCACAATCTTTTGGAAACGAGTGGATAAATTATAATCAGCAATACTTCCATTTCCCAATTGTTGAAACTGGGTTATACAGACTGGATTTCGAAACCATTAGCAGTCATTTAATTAACTATGGAGTGAATATTAGTAATATTCCTCATAGTAAATTCCAAGTTTTTGGAAAAGAAAATGAAGTTTCTATACTTGTTAATGACAATAATAATAATGGGTTTTTAGACTCTTTAGAATATATTGAGTTCTATGCTAAAAAAAACGACGGATGGCTAGATTCTTTAGTCTATGATTCTGCCCATTTTCTAACTGACAACTATTACAGTCTATTCAACGATACAATTAGATATTATTTTTCATGGAATAATAGTTCAAATAATAAGAGAACTATTATAGAAACAGATACTAATTATAACATTTATTCCCCATTAAATTATTGTTGGAAAACACAAGTTTTAAAATTTAGTTCAAATTATTTAGCAGGTTATCAAATTGGAGGTATTTCGAGTCCAAAGTATGTAAAAGCGGAAGGATGGGCTGGAGCTACTTTACAAAAAAACAGTTCAAATATTGAACAAATAAGTTCATTACATGGAATCGGAAGTGGCCCAAATGCATTTGGGCAAATAAATCTTTTTTCTGCAAATTCATCGACCACTAACTCTATCGGAAATAACCATAATACAAAATTGTTTATTAATAATAATCTTATTTTTGATTCGTCTTATTTTGATTACCAAAGCCTTCATGTAAATTATAGTTTTAGTAGCAATATGCTATCCAATACAACTGATTTCAGACATGAGATTTCAGATATAGGACAAGGAACAGATTACCAAAACATAGCTTCAATTAGTTTGTCTTATCCACATAGTACAGATTTTTCTTCTTACGAAAAATTACATTTTGGAGTACCATTTTCATTTAATCAAAAACAAAGACTTAGTATTTCCAACAGTTTAAATGCACTAGGGGCTCCAATCCTATATATTTTGGATGATGTTCACAAATTAGTTCCTTTAATTGCAAATAATTCTACATTAGAAGCTGTAATTCCAATCACTCAAAATGATTCTACAATCTGCTATTTATCAACAGATTCAAATATTAATTATATAAATAACATTTATCCTGTAAATAGCCTAGGTTATTTTAATGATTTTAATTCTCTTCAAATTGACAGTGCATTTGTTATAATTACTAATAAAAGCCTACTTTCTTCATCTAGAAGCTATGCTGCATATAGAGCATCTAGTGTAGATACGTTAGTTGTAGATATTGAAGAATTATACCATCAATTTTCAGCAGGAATATTTAAACACCCATTATCAATTAAAAGATTTTTAAAATTTAGTATGATTAAATGGCCGACTTGGCCTTCACATGTTTTTTTAGTGGGAAAATCTGTAAGATTCAATAACGAAGTAACACCTGGGTCAAGAAATGACTCTACGTCTTATAGATTAAACTTGGTTCCATCTTGGGGATACCCAAGTTCAGACAACCATTTTGCTGTTGGTTTAGAAAATAATAAAAAAGGATTCTCCCTTCCAATAGGAAGACTAAGTGTTACTAGCAATACATCTGTATTAAACTATTTAAATAAAGTAACAGAACTAGAATCTCAACAAGGAAATAATTATTCAATAGAAAACAAAAAATGGCAAAAAAATATAGCTCATTTTTCAGGTGGAAGCGATAGCTCAGAACAAGCCTATATGAACAATTATCTTACGCAATTCCAAAATATAATTGAAGATACCCTATTTGGGGCAAAAGTTAAAAAGTTTGGGAAAGATCCTTTTAGCTCAATAATAAATCCTTTAGAATTTCAGATCGTTCAAAATTATTTAGCAGAAGGTATTTCACTTATGACTTTTTTTGGACATTCATCTGCTGGGTACGGATTTAGTCAAAATATTGACCAACCAGAGAACTGGAATAATCAAGGAAAGTATCCAGTTGTAATTGGATTAGGTTGCTATACTGGTGATGTACATAATCCGGATACTAACAGCTTTTCTGAACAAATTATTCGACCTGCAAACAGTGGTGCAATTGGATTTATTTCTACAGTAAAACAAGGCTTCACTCCTTACATTAATTTTTATACCAAAAAATTATACAAAATGATTGGAAAATATGGCTATAATAAATCCATAGGACAACAAATGGTTATGACTATAGATTCTCTAGATCTAAATTCATCTTTAGTATGGGGGCCTAAACATGAAAGTAATTATAATGGCATGTCTTTACAGGGAGATCCAGCTGTAAAAGTTAATTCCCATCAATTACCTGAATTAGTACTCTCAAGTCAGGATGTATGGACTGAGCCAAGTTTTATAGACCTTTCAAAATCAAATTTTGATATTAAGTTCAAAGCATATAATCTGGGAAGAGCTTTTAGAGATTCTATTTTTGTAGAACTAAAACAAGAATTTCCTGATGGAACGGATACTATTTACTCGAAATTTATTCCTGGAATATTAAATGAGGACACTGTTACTTTTAATGTTATTAACAAGCCTGAAATTAGTATTGGACAGAATATTTTCACAATTTCTATTGACTTACCAATTTCTACAGTTCAGGAAGCTTTCGACGAAAACGGAAATAATAGAATTCAATATTTAATGAATATTTCATCAAATTCAATAATTCCAGTTTGGCCATATGATTTAAGCATTGTTGGAAATCCAAGTGACACACTAAGAGTTTCAACAATTAATCCTTTGGAGGCTACAAATACTTATTATTTTGAGATAGACACCACTAGAAAATTTAATTCCCCATTTTTAAAAAATCAATCTATTATTTCTAGTGGAGGGGTTATCGAAGCGATTCCTGAAGATTGGAATAATAGTATTACAGCGTTAGGTGATTCATTATATTTTGAGGATAGTATTGTATATTACTGGCGATCTAGACCTGATAGTTCTGTAATTGATTGGAAAGTAAGGTCATTTCAATACATCCCTAAAAAATGGGGCTGGAGCCAATCCCACATCGATCAATTTAAAGAAAATGAATATTTAAATATTGTGCTAGATACTTTAAGTAATATTTATAATTTCACTCCAACACTTAAAAGTATAACATGTAAAAATTATATTCAACATGTTGCTCTCGGTTCAGAATGGACAGGTACTTATTGGGAAGTTAGTGGTGAGATTGCTGATTACGGAGGACATACCTCTCCAGCAATTATGGTTGGAGTAGTAGATCCTAATTCATTAAACTTCTGGAAAACTCCCTTTATCGATAATTCTACTTCGCCTCCAAGTATACTTAATCCTAATAATTGTTTTGGTCAGTATAATGGAGATCCTTCTGTCTGCGGAAATACATCATTAATTGGTAGGCCAAGGGAGCATGGGTATTTTATGTTTAAAAATAATAATCCTTCACAATTAGATTCATTGGCAAGTATGTTAAGCACAAAAATTCCAGATGATTATTATATTATAGTTTATAGTTATATCCCCAATAACTATGGTGGAACTTTACTTTATAATAGTCCATTATATGCCAACTGGCCAACCAATTTATTCTCTGTTTTTCAAAATTTAGGAGCAACTGGATTTAGCAATTCTAATCAACCAGACGATGGTTTTATTTTCTTTTGTAAAAAGGGGGATCCCAATACAGCAATTGAGGTGAGATCAGATACAATTGCTCCAGGGTTTGTTCCATCTCAACTAATAGAGTTTAGTACAACGGTCACCAGTTCCCTAGAAAATGGAAAAATGTTGTCAGGGATTATTGGCCCATCCAACAATTGGAAAAATATTTATTGGGAACAAAAAACATTAGAAAGTCCGTCTGCTGATTCAGCAAGATTAAAAGTTTATGGTTTAAACTCTTTATATTCAGGCCTCAAAACTCTAATAATTGACACTAGTTTTACGAATAAAGATTCTATTATCAACTTACAATCAATTGATAGTTCCTTTCATTATCTGCAATTGGAAATGGAAACTTCAGATGATTCTTTATTAACTCCGACTCAAATAATAAACTGGCTTATTACCTATGACCCGCTACCAGAACTAGCAATTAATCCTAAAAAAAGTTGGTTTTTAGACTCCAATACTATTCAACAAGGAGACTCTATTTATTTTAGTGTTGCAGTTGAAAATATTTCGCCATTTGATATGGATAGCTTGAAAATAAGCTACTATCTAGAGAACGAGAACGATCAAATTAATATTCCTTACAATAGACAAGATTCTCTTAAAGCAAGAGAAATAATTATAGATACTGTTGCATTTTCTACTAAATATCTAAACGATGAATATTTGATGTGGGTAAAAGCAAACCCAAAAATAAATAATCTTGAAAAAGATCAAGATGAGCAATTTTATTTCAATAATTTAGTCCAAACAAGATTTACTGTTTTAAAAGATAATACCAATCCTCTATTGGACGTTACCTTTGATGGAGTTCATATTTTAAATAATGATATAGTAAGTCCAAACCCGCATATCGTAATTGAACTAAATGATGAAAATCCTTTTTTAATTTTAAATGAAGATATGGATACAGCTAATTTTCAAATTGAAGTTAGTCACCCAGGTTCCTCAATTTGGAACAGAATTAACTTCTTCAATGGTGCATTAGCTAATTTAGAATGGCATATTAACGAAGATGAAAATAAATTTATAATTGAATATGATCCAGTTTTTAACCAGGATGGAATATACAAATTAAGAGTGCAAGGTCAAGATAAAACTGGGAACTCTAGTGGCGATGAGCCATACCAAATAAACTTTGAAGTAATTCAGAAATCTTCCATTACCAATATCTATAATTATCCAAATCCTTTTTCAACAAAAACACATTTTGTTTTCACTTTGACTGGATCTGAAATACCTAATAAATTAGATATCCAGATAATAAATATTAATGGACGACTTATTAAGCAAATTCATCTAAATGATATAGAAAATATAAAGATTGGTAACAATATGACTAAATATTTCTGGGATGGAAGAGACGAATTTGGTGATCCAGTTGCAAACGGAGTTTATATATATAGAGTCGTTTCAGAAATAAATAATTTAGAGATTGAACACAGAGATTCCGAAGGAGACAAAGCTTTTACCAATGGCCTTGGAAAAATGTATTTAATTAGATGATAAAAAAGAGAATTTAGATTTAAAATTTAAAAATTTAGACTCATAAAGTCTATAGCTGAAGTGGGATATTAGAAGGGTTGAAACAAAGATAAAAACCGGGAATAAAATCAAGCTGTTTAGTAAAGATTCACTAAGGAATCCACTAATTTGTAATACTGTAGTTATCATGATTCCGTGGTAGCAATATAAGCCATAAGATATTTTTCCGAAAAAATTAAAGTACTTAATTCTAGAAACCTTAACTATAGATTGATCACAATAAGTTTGTTCTAAAATTATAAAAGAAAAGAAAATAGAGAATAGTACTCTTTGAATAACAATAAAAAAATCATATTCTAGAAGAACAGGCATTTTAATAAAAAAAATAAAAATAATTGAGTAAAAAAATAAAATTGTTTTCCTATTCAGACTTTGAAGTTTATTTAAAAAATTTGGATTTTTAAATGCTAAAATTGCTGTTAAAGCGCCTATTCCAAAATTACCAAGTGCACTTGCAGTATGAAAATTTAAAGATAGGGAGTCATTTATAAAATAAATTCTAAAAACTAGGGATAAAAATATTATAAAGAAAGATATTCCAAAAAGATATTTATTAAACCATTTTATGGTAATTGCCCAAAAGACATAAAATTGTTCTTCCACTGAAATAGACCACATAAAGACCA